>OHEE01000218.1_pt1 | contig 47939 bp, 38 predicted proteins | sample 1567191 | NCBI WGS metagenome assembly OHEE01 (sample SAMEA3879562, study PRJEB24766) | human gut metagenome | biome: human-associated habitat; feature: feces | place: USA | collected 1985/1987
TGAAACATTAAAAAAACCTTGATTTTAAAGGAAAAAGACTTGACTATATAGGGAGGTCAGTTATGAAAATAATAAAAAAACAAATAGTATTTATCCTTGTAATAAGCATGGTATGTTTGGCTAGTTTTTCTTTCCCATTAAATGCAAAAGCATCAGAATTTAATGAAAATAGGGCATCCGAGGAATTCATAAAATTATGTGATGAATTTTATACAAATCCCTTCAAATATAAAGTTGTGGATTTACAAAATCAGGATGTATCACATAAATTTTATGATTATATCAAAAAAACTATAAAAGAAAAAAATTATAATGAAATATGGATGTATTTCGCAAAAAACTCATATGCTTTTGAATGGTATGACACACAAATTGAACCCGGTGTATCAACTAGAGCCAGTGTGCCAATGCGTACCAGAAAACATAGGCTTCAATCAGGAACAACAAGATCTAAACCGCAAACGACATTCCAAGTGGGATATTATATTGATTCTACATGTTATGTAGATTCTTTAACTGGAAAAATAACAGGTAAAGGTAACACTACCGTCACTGTACAAGGAATCCATATAGGGGCTTCTTATAGCGGAAGACTTGTTAATACATCTGCATCTCAAAGTATTAACTCAAATGGTAAATCGGTTACAGTTACTGTTAATACAAAATTCGCATTTACTTTCTACCTAAAAAATGTAGCTGTATATACAGATTATTTTACTTTCACTGATACATTCCCTGCACCATCATAATATATACATCAACTTTCTACTTTAGAATATGCAAGTATCTTACATAATTACAAAATAATTTAATTCATATATCTATATAGGCTAAAAGGAAACTTAAAATAAAAAAATCATCTTTTTCCATATAAAAGCTGAAATAATAGTTGCTAAATATATATTCCAGGTACAAAATAACCTTACAGTGTATCATTTTATTTGCAGTGTATATAAATGGAATAACTATCTTTTTCGTCCCCAAAAGGAGCTTCCGCAAAGTGGATTTCCCTTCCACTTTTGCAGAAACTCCTTTTTTTATTTGGCATAGGATCACAGTTCTCCCCGGCTCTCTGCTCCCGGTACATGATCTTTATTTCTGGGGAAATGCAGCCTGGTACACCTCCTCCTGCTCCGGCAGGTGGGTAACATAGCCTACAGGGATTTTGTTTTCTGTGGCTTCGATTATTTTTCTGGCTCCCTCTGCGCCAAAGGCTCCGCACAGCTCAATACAGTCAATTCCATTTTCATACAGGTTTCTGGCTGTCCGGCAGGCATCTTCTATATCTGCAACGCCGATCAGCTGAGACACGCCGTTATGGATTGCCGCTTTATCTGTTTCACTGTTAAATTTTCCCATAATTAAAAATGCAAACTTCATCCTTTTACCTCCATTTTCAGACATATTTCTGATAAATCACCTGGAACTCCTTATTTCTGAGCCTTACTTTTTCGTCTGCTGCAAAAGCTTATTTTCTTATTTACTTTACACTTTCAGTTTGTATCTCTTCCACTGGGACACTGCCCCGGTCACTGCAAACAGAACCCAGAATACTGCACTTCCGGCTGCTCCCGCCTTCAGACCTGGAGCCTCAAATTTCAGCTCCAGACTGTGATCTCCCTCCGGGAGCCGACATGCCAGAAAGCCAATATCGCCTCTTAAAAGTTCTGTTTCTTTTCCGTCAACAGTAAGGCTCCAGCCCTTTTCATAGGGAATCATAAACACTCCATAGCCGTCAGCTTCCGCATGAACGGTTCCTGTAATATAAGCATCCTTTTCCGGAGCATCCAGAATGATCTCTGAGGCTTCCATTACCTGCCTGTCCTGTTCGGAAACAACGCTTTCAATATCAGAAACCTCTTCCAGATCTGTAATCTCATATGCCGGATCATCCTCTGAGGATTTCACAGTTTTGTTTTCTTCCTCAGAGTTTCCGCCACCTTTCAGTACATCTTTCTCTGAGCCCTCTCCTTCCTGTGGAAGAGCGATCACACTTTCCAGAAGCTCATCTCTGTTTTCCTCGTTGCACAGCGCCTTCATGCTCTCCTCTGTCACCGCATCTGTATAAAAATGCGCGGTTCCTGCCTGAGCCTCATTCTCATGGATATAAAGGCTTCCCACCCTGTCCAGAAGCTTCCAGCCTTCCTGAGGTGTTTCCTGTCCGGAAAGCAGGTAGCGTATTCCAAGGAACGCTGCAAGACGGTTTTCTTCTACATTATTCCAGAAGGTATAATGGTTCTGGTCTGCAAAAAACAGCTCCGGACAGAAGGTTTCCACAAATTCCTTCACATGGCCGTTTATAACGGAATTATAAGAAGAAATACCATTATAGCCCTGGGCAGAAGCATCCATGGCAACTGTTCCTGATATGTAATCCTTTTCCACCCGGTAAAAGCTCTGGTCTTTCTGTTCCAGATAATCCAGGCACTGCCCCAGGTCTGCACGATACATTTCTCTGAAAAAATCCTGTGGCTTGTTCATTTCTGCCCGGTATTTTGTTTCTTTATCATCTGATTTCCTGTCAGCCTCATACTGAGCCATTTTCTGCTCCATAAGCTCTGCAGGTGTATCGGTTTTCTTCATGGTAACTCTTGCCTGAAAATTCGCTGCTCCCTCGGACGCTACATTCACCAGAAGAGCCAGCGCCAGCACAGCCATAAGCCCCTGCCGCACAGCCTGCTTATGTACAAAATTTAAAAGAACAAGACACACTGCCATCACGGTTCCTGTCACTGCCAGGATCAGGATATTTCTTTTATATTCTGCAAAGCCTGCCTGTTTCCAGCCTTCCAGATATGCCCAGCCCATAAGAACTGTTACCGCCAGTATTAAAGTCAGACAGAGCTTTCCGCCCTTTCTCAGATAATCCCACATCCATGCCATTGCCATAAGAAAAAACGGGATCAGAACAAAGGTATATCTTTGCGTAGGCTTTGTGAAATAATTAAACACTGTTCCTCCAACCGGAAAGACCACGCCAATAAAAATCAGAACCGCAGCGCTGTACAGCACTGTTTTTGCCCTTTTTTTCATCTGGGCCTTGCGCAGTACAAAAAAGAACTGGACATTCAGAAACACTGCCAGTACAGAGCAGAAAAAGATGGGATCCTCATAATAGTTCATGGCATAAGACTGAGGACCTTTTGCAAGGCCGAAGCCGTTCTGCAGATTGCTGGAAAACAGATGCTTTATCATGGAATCATAGACCTTTGTGTGATAAGGAGTAAAGCACTGCTGAAGCCACTGCAGGAATCCGGTTCCCTGGCTGTCAAGCCGAGAAGAAACATTCAGAAGCACCTCTGCCATGGGAAGAAATACCACAAGGCTCATCCCCACACCCAGAAGGATTTCTCCGCAGCCCAGCAGAAATCTCCGCACTCTCTGTGCCAGTGTCAGATCATCCACCATCAAAATCCTGAAAAGAAGATAAAGTCCTGTGGCAGCCAGACACATGTAGGTGAAATACACGCTGTAGATTCCGCAGAGAAATACCATCACCGGAAAGAATCCTCTTCCTTTTTTCTTCTGGATAAATTTTTCACAGAAAAGCAAAAGCAGAGGAATGTAGATCACTGCTGTTCCAAACTGATAGTGTTGTCCCCACACCAGAAGGAAACCGCTGAAGCCGTATGCATAGGCGGCAGCCAGCTTCGCCCTGGGACTGAAGGAAAGCTGAGATAAAAACCAGTAAAAGACCAGCCCCGCTGCCAGCATTTTTATGATCTGTATCACATTGATAAAAAGCAGCATGTGCGCAGGTCCCAGAATTACTCCCAGTCCATACAGCAGCATCAGGAAGGGATCGAACAGGTTGAAATTAAAAAGATTCACGCCCAGTCCATTGGAAAAATCCCACAGAGAAAAGCTTCCGTCCCGGATGTCGTTGACAATGGCAGTGTAATTCATAATATACTGCTGCCAGGTGTCGCTTCCGATATCATTAAAAATCATCAGCTGATCTCCAAAAAGATAGTCCCGGAACATGAACATGCTGCTGACTGTCATCAGCAGAAACAAAAGCGCCGGATATTTCAGATCTTTTCCACACCATTTAGCAAAAGCGGTGGCTTTATCCACCGCTCTTTTTGTCCTATGTGTATTATTCATATCTGCTTACATGATCTCCTTCAGATAACGGGCAAGGGCATCCTGCCAGTCCGGAAGGCGGGTAAAGCCGTGTTCTGTCAGCTTTTTCTTTTCCAGGCGGCTGTTGGAAGGTCTTTTTGCCTTTGCCGGATACTGATCGGAGCTTACCGGAGTTACCGTTACGTTCATTCCTGCCTGACGGAAGATCTCCTTTGCAAAATCACACCAGGAAATATATCCGCCCTCATTTGTCACATGATACTTTCCGTACTCTTCTTTTTCCAGCATATCCACAAGAAGTCTGGCCAGATCATAGGTGTAGGTAGGAGTGCCGATCTGGTCGTCCACAACAGTCAGTGTATCATGTGTTTTTCCCAGATTCAGCATAGTCTTGATAAAATTCTTTCCATTGACACCAAATACCCAGGCAATACGCACAATATAATACTTGTCGGTATATTTTTCTACTGCAAGCTCGCCCTCATATTTTGTCTGACCGTAAACATTCAGAGGCTGTACCACCGGATCATCCGGTTCCCAGGGACGGGTTCCCTGACCGTCAAACACGTAGTCTGTGCTTAAATAGATCATTGGGATATCCATTTCTCCGCACATTCTGGCAATATTTTCGGTTCCCTCTGCATTGACCTTGCGGCACATTTCTGCTTCATCCTCTGCCGCATCCACTGCTGTCCATGCAGCGCAGTGAACCATTTTGTCCGGGCGCACCTCCTCCATCACTCTGCGCACAGCCTCTGCGTCTGTGATGTCCATTTCCGCCACGTCTACGCCTACTCCCTCATAGCCTCTTTTTGCAAGCTCGTTCATTACATCGTGGCCAAGCTGTCCGTTTACTCCTGTAACCAATACCTTCATACCAAACCTCCTATATCCTTTTCAGCGAAAAATCCTGACTCTTCAATGTCAGATTCGGATTATAATAAGGATCTCCGTCCCTCATAATATCCGGCCAGCGTCTTTCAAAAATCTGAATTTCTTTATTAAACCGCGCAACCTTTTCCGGTGTGTCCTCAAGACCTCTTGACTTTGACTCATAATGATACAGCTCTGCATAAGGATTGTACACAATGAGATAGCCTGCGGCTCTCAGCTTCATACAGAAATCAATATCGTTAAAAGCAACTGCCAGCTCCTCCGTAAGACCTCCTACCTCATCAAAGGCAGACCGTTTTACCATCATGCAGGCTGCTGTAACTGCGCTGTAATCCTGAGCGCAGATGATTCTGTGGCAGTAGCCTGTGGTTCCTCTTGGCTGCAGCACAAAGCAATGTCCTGCAATGCCTCCGAAGCCAATGACAACTCCCGCATGCTGAATGGTATCGTCCTCATAATACATTCTTGCTCCCACAGCTCCCACATCGCTTCGCATACAGTATCCCAGAAGCTGTTCCAGACAGTCCTCATTGATAATTTCCGTATCATTGTTCAGAAGCAGGATATATTCACCCTTTGCAAAAGTGGCTCCGTAATTATTGATAGCAGAATAGTTAAACTCTCTGTCCCAGTAAACCACATGAGCCTTTGGATTCTCTGCCTCCAGCTTTTTATAATACTGGAAGGTTTCCTCCTCCGTACTGTTGTTTTCCACAATAATATACTCGTAATTCTGATATGTGGATTTTTTGTCAATGGAGTCCATGCACCGCTTCAGATCTGCAATATGATCCTTATTGGGAATAATAATGGAGATCAGCGGATCATGGTCCCGGATAAATCTTGTGCGGTAAAGACCCAGAAACTCTCCCTGAAGCACCTCAGCGTTGATCCCGGTTCTCTTATAATGCTCTTCAATAGCCCGTTTTCCTGCCTCAAAGGCGTAGGTCTTGCTTTCCGGATTCTCTGCTGTGGAATCCTCATGGCAGCGCCAGTGATAAAGGATCTTGGGAATATGATAAATCTGTTCCGGCTTTACATTTTCCACACAGCGGAAAATAAAATCATAATCCTGAGCCCCGTCAAACTCCTTACGAAGCATTCCAACCTGACTGATGATCTCTCTGTCCACCACAAAAAGATGGCAGATGTAGTTTACCGTACACAAAAGATCCGGATTGTAATCCGGCTTAAAATGAGGCTGGAAAAACTTGTGGCCATCCATGGACATTTTATCCTCATCGGAATAAAGAATACGGATGTCCCTGTTTTCATTTAATGCCTTTACGCACTGGAACAGCGCGTGAGGCGTCAGCTCATCATCGTGATCTGCAAAAGCAATGTAATCGCCTGTGGCAGCCTCAATTCCCGCATTGGTATTTTCAGAGATCTGCAGAGCCTTCTCATGATAGATCACTTTAATCCTTTCATCTGAAGCGGCCAGAGATTCCAGAAGCTTACGGATGGGAGAATCGGCTCCGCTGCCGTCCGACAGACAAAGCTCCCAGTTTGGATAGGTCTGAGCCTTTACAGTATCCACAAGCTGGCGGAGATATTTCTCCGGCGTTTTATATAAAGGCACCACAATGGAAATCCTGGGCTGATATTCAAATTTTGTCCTTCTCTGCTTTTCCAGCTCCTTTGAGCCTGGAAGATGGCGGACGATCCATTTCTGATAAGGAATCTCCCTTGTGGACGCAGTTTTTACCTTGGATACCACCTTGCCTACCATGGCTGCGCTTCCCTGGCTTTTCCAGTACCTGAGACCTTTTTTTGCGTATTTTTCTATTTTTTTCCGGAAAACAACAGCCGGGTTCAAATGAACAATATGGACTGATTTTGTGTCTCCTGCGTAAAAAACAAGATACAAAAGCTTTCCGGTAAGATTTGTAAGCTCCACAAAAAATCCGGACTTGTCTTTGCTGTCCATTTCCTCATAAAGCTGTTCCACATCCACACGCTCGGTACGAAGGATCTCCGCATTTAATTTCTGTTTGTTTTCATCAAAAATCTGGATTTTTACCGGCTCGTCTGCAACTGCCCAGCCTCTGATCCGGAGAAAACCCTGCTGCACCTTTTCCTCTTCAATAAAAAACTGAGGCTTTCCTCTTCTTTTTTCCAGCTCTCTTGCTGAAACAGAAAACCAGCAGATCTTCCGGTCCGGCATATCCGCATATACAGTCAGCTTCTGACACCCCTCCAGGGACTGAGGAAGACGCACAGACGCAGTGATCCTCTCGCCTCTCATCAGATCCGGATCTTTAAATCTTTCCAGGGCGCTGACTACCTCCAGGCGCTGAATTTCCGCCTTTACCTCAGAGCCGTCCAGACAGGCGCGCATTTTTGCTTCCTTCGGCCAGGTTCCCTGCAGAATATACTGACAGGGATCCTTCAGGTGAAACCGGTCCTTTGTTACCTCAAAAATCTCTCTTGACATATCCAACCTCACAATTTCTCAGTCTTCTCTCAGGGAACAGTCGCCCTCTGTCACAGACAGATTGGGACTGTAATAAGGATCGCCCTTTTTCAGCTGATCTTCCCATTTTTCCCGAAAACGTGTTATTTCCTTTTCAAAACGGTACTGTTTCTCAGGAGTATCCTCCAGACCTCTTGATTTGGATTCATAGTGATACAGCTCCGCATAAGGGGTAAAGACGATTTTTTTGCCCATATCCCTTATTTTCATGCAAAGATCAATATCATTAAAGGCCACACGGAAGCTTTCGTCAAAGCCTCCCGCTGCCCGGAAATCACGGGCATCCACAAGCATACAGGCTGCTGTCACAGCGCTGATCTCCTGAACGCTTACCATTCTTCCGAAATATCCTGCATCCTCCCTGGACGCCCGGCACATCACATGACCTGCAATGCCGCCAAGACCCAGAACCACACCGGCATGCTGAATGGTGTCATCCGGATAATACAGCTTGGCTCCCACAACGGACACCTCTTTCTGCTGGCAGATTCCAAGCATTTCCTCCATCCAGCCGGGTGTCAGGATCTCCACATCGTTGTTCAGAAACAGAAGGTATTCTCCCTTTGCCTGCTCTGCGGCAAAATTATTGATGGAGGAATAATTGAACTCTTTTCCCCAGGTCAGAACTCTCACCCTTGGATAACGCTCATGAAGCTTCTCATAATAGGCAAAGGTTTCTTTTTCCTCACTATTGTTTTCTACCACTAAAACCTCATAATTCTCATAGGAGGTGCGCTTTGCCATGGAAGAAAGACACAGCTCCAGATCTTCTGTATGGTCTTTGTTTGGAATGATCACAGAAATCAGCGGATTTCCCTGGATCTCCAGTCTGCTTCTGTACCAGCCGGGCCGTTCTGTCATCTCCACTCTTGCCGGGATTCCCATTCTCTTATAATGCTCTTCCACAGCCTTTCGTCCCGCTTCAAAAGCATAGGCCTTGCTTTCCGGATCTGCCGCCGTGGAATCCATATGACAGCGCCAGTGATACAGAACCTTTGGAATATGGACAATCTTTTCTGCCTTTTCGCAGCAGCGGAAAATAAAATCAAAATCCTGGGCTCCGTCAAATTCTTTCCGGAAATATCCCGCCTGCTCTGCCACCTGCCTCTTTACTGCAAAAATATGACAGATATAATTATTATCCCGGAAACGGAACAGATTAAAATCCGATTTAAAATGAGGATCAAAATAATGCTGTCCGTCCATGCTGACCTTGTCCTCATCTGTGTAAATCACATCAGCATCCTGATCATTAATTGCCTTTACAATCTCAAACAGCGCATCTGGCTCCAGAGTATCGTCATGATCACAGAGCATCAGGTATTCCCCTCTGGCAAGCTCCATGGCCTTATTGGTGTTCACAGAAATACCGCCGTTGGATTTCAGCTTTTTATAACTGATCCTTACCTCATGTCTGTAATTTTTTTTCAGAAACTCATGAACGTTTTCGTCCGGGCTTCCGTCTGCCAGACAAAGCTGCCAGTTTCCATAGGTCTGTTTTCTGACGGACTCGATCAGCTCCTTCAGATAGGGAAGGGGCGTACAGTAAAGAGGGATCACAATACTGATCAAAGGCTTTCTGTCAAAAGAAGTATGCTTCTGCTTCCATGCCTGACGCCGGTTCAGAGAATGGCGTTTCAGCCATTGTTCATAATCTCCCTGAGTGTTTTCCTGACGGTTCAGAAGCCTGTTAAAAAAACCTTTTGGTTTCTGCTCTTTACGAAGCTTCTGAACATCTATTTCATAAATTTTTTCCACAGAAGATCCTGTAAATTTAAGCAGGATCTTTTTTCCTGAAATTTCATCTAAAGAAGCTGAAATACGGAATCCGATTTCCTGATTTTTATAACTCTCATCAAGGCTGCAGCGCTCCACCACATCCGGCCGCCGCCCTCTGCTTATCCTGCAGGCAAAAGGACTTCCGTCCTGATTTAAAGCGGTGATCTCCGTCTCACCCCTCTGATCCACAGCCCAGCCCTGGATTTCCAGCATGGTATCATAAAGGATTTCCACTCTGTCCAGGTGATATTCCAAAAGACTTTGTTTCAGAAAGCTTTTCAGCTCGTCTGAGCTTTTCTTCCACACAGATACCCGCTGTTCTCCGTCTGTAAGAAACAGCTCAATCTGCTGAAACTGTTCTGCAAGCTGATCTGCCTTAGGAATCCTCAGCCGGAACCCCGGAAGGAACTCTCCAAAGTCCGCTTCCAGAGCCTGAGCCACATCCGGTCTTTCATATCTCTCAGGATCAGCCAGAACAAGCTCCTGATTTCCGTCTCCCACCAGACAGAAGCTCATTTCCTGTCTGTCGGATCCGGCGTACCAGCCGCCAAGGATTAACACCTGTTCATGTCTGTCATCATATTTTTCTTCATCAATGCTGAAGCGCAATTCTTCCATATTTCATCCTCATTCTGTCTGATCTGAAGGCCGGAATTTTGCCATCAGACCTTTTTTCTGTCATTTCTCTCTGACAGCTTATTTTTTCTTAATGCTTCTGTACAATTTCCAGACTTTTGTATTTTCCATCTGACTGATCTTTTCTTTCAGTCTGCGGATCTCTTCATCCTTTTCCGCTGACACCAGGCCAAAGCTCTTCCAGAACTTTTCTCCTGCGTCCTGAGCTTTCATGATCTCAATTTCAATCCTGAGCTTTTTCTCTCCGCTGATATTTCCGATCACAACCTGGGGGTCTCCCCCGCCAAAATAATAGCTGTCCGCTCCTACCGGGAAGCCGTTTGTGGTAAAGTCCGCTTTTATGTCATTTTCAAAAGCAAGTTTCCGAAGAACCAGACCTCCTGCCGCTTCTCCCGGATCAAGCCGAAGGTTCTTCACATCATCCGGTATTTCAAGCTCTATGCTGATCCCTGTTCTGCTCATAGGATAAGCTTCTGAATCTTCCTCAGAAAATCCCTTTCCCCGGTCAAAAAACACCTGAAGCCTCCGCTCTGCTCCTGCTGCCCTCATCTGCTCATAATAGGGAAGAATCTCCACCTTGCCCGGAGAAACATCTTCATACATGGAAAGAAGAGGCACATGACTTCCCTGCATATACTTCTGGAAATTCCTTTCCATTTCTCCATAAACAGCAAGCTCCTCCTGAGTAATGCCTGCTTTGCCATAAAAATCCCTGTCCTTCAGAACACGGCGCTTTCCGTCGCTTTCCAGATAATAATGAATCATCCGGTACAGGATAAAGCCTGCGGGAACCGGAAAGTCAAAGGTCCACTCATAATCGATCACAACCTGTCTGTCCTTCAGAATCAGAATATTGGCAGGAACCAGATCAATATTGGACATTTTTGCGCAGGAATACTCTCCGGTCAGCTCTACGTCCCCGAATACCTGTACAAACTCCGGCGTTTTGATAAAGGTATCTGTGCTGTGAAGGTTCTGAACCTTTTTCAGATAATAAAAGAACAGTTCCTCCAGTTCAGAAAGTTTTCCCTGAGCCAGAAGCTGATCCAGCTTTTCTTCCAGAGTCATTCCCTCCAGATATTCCAGTCTTGCAGCTTTGTTTACTGTTTTGCAAAGGTTAAGCTCCAGACCCTGCTTTTTATAAGCTTCTGTAAGCTCTGTATAAATCCGTTCCAGACCGGCTGTATGCTCACAGGCCTTTTCACTGACAGGAAGCTTCTGCACATATCTCTCAAATCTTCCCGGCTCACAGATATCTGTTCTCAGAGCAAAACGGGCATCCCGCTCATTGGAAAATTTAGTATACACAATTTCCGGACAGATCTGTTCTTTTCCGATCAGAAGAAGAAAGGAATTGGAAAACTCCGGGAACATGTCATTGTCCAGAAGAGAATCATACACAGGAGATTCCTGAAAAAGCTGCAGGCGCAGCCGGTCAAAGTTTGTCTCCATACGGTTCAGCTCGCCCTTTAAGGGAAGGCGTCTGTCAGAATATATGGTCATGGGAAGCTTATAGTCCGGAAACGGATAATACCACTGCGCTTTCAGATTCCCTGCCTTTTCCAGAATTTCTGTAAGCTCTTTTTTAGTAAAGGTTTTTACGCCCTTTGTTGTGGGATAGCCTTCCAGCCCTTCAAACAGTGTTCCAAAGTGATCCTCCGTGCAGCCTGCCCAGTATTTCAGACCAAAACGGTTTTCAATGGCAAGAACGATCTGTCCGTCCGGTTTCAGATGACGGGCAATGGTTTTCAGGAAATCCACATAAGGAGTCTCGCTCTGAATATAGTTTTCCCCATACTCAAAAACGCCGATCAGAGTAATGTAATCATACTTCTCCGTCAGCGCAGGCTCGATCTCCTGAAAATTCCCCATAAGTATTGTGAGATTTTCACAGTCCTTATGTCTCCAGGCATTGATCTCACTTCGTTTTTTTGACAGCTCAATACAGGTGACCTTCTCTGCTTTTTCACAGAGCGCACCTGTAATGGCTCCGCAGCCGGAACCGATCTCCAGCACATTTTCCTTTCCGGTAAACGGAAGCCAGCTTAAAATATTTTCCCTTATATGGGAAAAATGATAGAGAATGGGCCAGCTTTTCCGCTCTGCGATCACCTGGTTCCACTGCTCTTTCGGATAAGCTCTGGCAATTTCCAGCATCTCATCTTCTATGGCTCCGTCACTGTATAAATCCTGTCCCGGATAACAGGTATCATCCAGGACTGCCTTACCGATTTTTTCTATCATGCTTTTTCTCCGTAGCGAATCTCCACTTTTGAGTTCATATCATAAAATCCAACCGTGTTCTTGTTGGAAACCACTGTGATATTACATGCGTCATACAGTCTGTGGAAAACTGTAAACTCACCGTCCTTGTACCCGGTGCAGCCAAAGGAAAGAAGATATTCCCCTCCCTGCAGGAACATTTCCTGCTCAAAGGTCACTGTACAGCTATCTCCTGCCTGAGAATGTTCCACAGATTTCTTTTCAAACAGAGTATTGGTTCCTGTGATCTCTGTACCCTTAATATCCTTAAAGGTATAAGCCATGATGGGTTCCTGAATATCCTGATGAAATACCACCTTCATACGGATGCGGAAGCTGCTGCCCTTTTCAATGGTATTGGTACAGCGGTCCTTGTCATCCAGAACTGCAAAATCCACAATCTCCGCAAGCTTGGTACCATATTCCAGCATATTGGGATTTACCTGGAACTGCTGGCTCCAGCTTTCTTTCTGCTCTTCTTTCTTTTCCTCTGCCTTTGCAGGATCCTGACCTACCAGAAGCTGCTTGTACATATCCACCATCTGTTTTGGAGAACCTTCTTCCAGCTTCACTCCCTTATTCAGAAGAATCACTCTGTCACAGTACCGGGAAATACTGCTTAAATCGTGGCTGACAAAAAGAATGGTTTTTCCCATCTTTTTAAATTCTTCAAATTTCCGGTAGCATTTTGCCTGAAAGAACACATCACCTACAGAAAGCGCCTCGTCAACGATCAGAATTTCCGGATCAATGTTAATGGCAACTGCAAATGCCAGACGGACAAACATACCGCTGGAATAAGATTTTACAGGCTGATAAACAAAATCTCCGATATCTGCGAAGTCCAGGATATCCTGAAGTCTGGCATCCACCTCTTCTTTTGAAAATCCCATCATGGTTCCGTTGAGATATACGTTTTCGATTCCTGTATATTCCATGTTAAAGCCGGCTCCCAGCTCCAGAAGAGCGGAAATCCTTCCGTCCACCTTCACCTCTCCTGCCGTAGGGTTCAGAACTCCTGTAATGATCTTCAGGATGGTGGACTTTCCGGAACCGTTTGTTCCGATGATGCCCACAGTTTCGCCCCGCTCTACCTGAAAATTCACGTCTCTTAAAGCATAATGCTCTCTGACCGGAACCTTAAAGCCCAGAGTTTCCCGCAGTCTGTCTGAAGGCTTATTATATAATTTATACATCTTGTCCAGATGTTTTACCTGAATTGCAAATTCACTCATTTTTTTCTCCGTTTACAGTACATCTGCAAAATGTACCTGAAGTTTTTTGAACAGTCTTGTTCCAAGGAAAAACAGCACCAGGGTAAAAGCCCAGAAATAAAGGGTCAGAGCCGGATGCTGCCAGAATCCCACATGATCGATCAGGGAATCACGATATCCCTGTACCACATAAAATACCGGATTCAGCTTCAGGATCTTTGTAAGGATCCCTGTAAGACCAAGGTCGCTGAAATTCCACATAATGGGAGTTACCCATACCCCTACCTGAAGTCCGATGTTGATAATCTGGCTGAGATCCCGGAAAAATACCACCACCGCGCTGGAAAAATAAGTCACTGCCAGAATCAGCATAAAAATACAGAAGCTGTAATAAATAAGCTGAAGGGCATACCAGGTAGGCGGATAGCCCATGCAGGTATAGATCACCAGAACGATCAGCACAAAAAAGCAGTGGACAAACCCGGCTGAGATCACTTTTACCACAGGAAGGATACGAATATTAAAAACAACCTTTTTTACCAGATAATTATATTCCAGAAGAGAATTGGTCCCGCCGATCAGCCCGTCCTGGAAAAAGAACCAGGGCACCAGTCCGGCTACCAGCCAGAGAACAAATGGAACTCCTCTGTCCGCTCCGCCTCTTAAAGCCAGGCCAAACACAAACCAGTATACACAGATGGTAACTACCGGCTGGATAAAGGCCCAGACTGTTCCAAAATAAGAACCTGCATATTTTGTTTTAAAATCGTTTTTGGCCAGGGAAAGAACCAGCCTTCTGTTCCGGTATAGTTCCCCTGGCAGCCATGTCTCTTTTTTCAATCCTTTTTGCTCCTGTTTGCGGAATATTCCTGAAAGCTTCCCCATTTTTTGTCCTTGTCAGAAAGAATCAGCTCCATTCCTTCGGGAATCGGCCACTCTACTGCAATATCCGGGTCATTGTATGCAAGTCCGCCCTCATCATTGGGATGATAAAAATCTGTACACTTATAAGCAAACTCAGCAGAATCAGAAAGTACAAGGAAGCCATGGGCAAAGTTCTTTGGAATAAAGAACTGTTTTTTGTTTTCTGCAGAAAGCAGCACTCCGTACCACTGTCCGTAAGTAGGAGAGCCCTCACGAAGATCCACAGCCACATCATAAACCTCTCCGCTTACTACGCGGACCAGCTTATCCTGCGGATAGTTGATCTGAAAATGAAGTCCGCGAAGCACACCTTTTCTGGAGCTGGACTGATTGTCCTGAACAAACTCCTGGTCAATGCCTGCTGCCTTGTAATCATTATAATTATAAGTCTCCATAAAGTATCCCCGGTCATCTCCGAACACTGCAGGAGTGATCACCTTTAATCCTTCAATGTGACAGGTCTCTACTGTAATTTTTCCCATTTTATAAGCCCTCCGCTACTTCGATCAGATATTTTCCATATGCAGTTTTAAGAAGCGGCTGCGCCAGCTCCACAAGCTGCTCTTTGTTGATAAATCCACGTTTGTATGCGATTTCCTCGATACAGGAAATATAAAGTCCCTGACGTTTCTGGAATGCGGAAACAAAATCAGCCGCGTCCAGAAGAGAATCATGGTTTCCTGTATCCAGCCATGCAAATCCTCTTCCCAGAGTTTCTACCTTCAGAGTTCCTCTGTTCAGATATTCGTTATTAATGCTTGTGATCTCAATTTCACCTCTTGCAGAAGGCTTCACATTTTTTGCGATCTTCACTACATCATTGTCGTAGAAGTAAAGTCCCGGAACCGCATAATTGGACTTCGGATGCTCCGGTTTTTCCTCAATGGAAAGAGCCTTGCCGTTTTCGTCAAACTCTACTACGCCGTACTCTCTGGGATCTCTTACATAATAGCCGAAGATAGTTGCTCCCTTTTCCTCTTCTGTTCTCTTATATGCATTCTGAAGAACTCTGGAAAAGCTCTGTCCGTAAAAAATATTATCGCCCAGAACAAGGGCAACTGCATCGTCTCCGATAAAGTCCGCTCCAATGATAAATGCGTCTGCCAGTCCTCTCGGCTGTTCCTGAACCGCATACTCAAAACGCATTCCAAGCTGCTTTCCGTCTCCCAGAAGCTCTTCAAACACCGGAAGATCTCTTGGTGTGGAAATGATCAGAATTTCTCTGATCCCTGCCAGCATCAAAGTGGAAAGGGGATAGTAGATCATGGGCTTGTCATACACCGGCATGATCTGCTTGGAAATCGCCTTTGTCAATGGATATAATCTTGTTCCTGAACCGCCTGCTAAAATAATACCTTTCATATCTCTCCTCCTATTTTCTGGAACCGTACATTTTTTTCTCTTTAAAGTAAAGGGCTGTCATCAATGCCACCAGGATCACAGCCATCACTGCCATCACTCCAAGAAGGACTTTTGACATATCGGAAAGTCCGTCCTCCGTTTCCGATTCCGAAAGTTCCGGTTCTTCCTGTACTGCCTGAGTATTGGAAGTATTTTCCCCTGTTCCCGCTGCTGCTGTCTGCACAGCCTGGGGAGTGGGAGTTGCAGCTGGCGCCGCATAGCCTACATACTGTCCGTTATAAAAATAACGGTTCAGCATTTTTCCGTTTTTATCCACCTGCTCTACGGTAAGCTGATCTGCTGTCACACCTTTTGGCACTGTCATTTTTTTCCCGTTGACTGTCAGTGTATCAAAATTATTAAACGCATAGTCAAAAAGCGCGATACTGTCTGTACAGTTTGCGCCCAGATCTGCTGTACGCATGGTAACTGCAATATAGGTTCTTCCGTTCCGCTCCGCAGCCACTACAAGGGTATGTCCTGCATCATTGGTATTTCCTGTTTTTCCGCCAATGCAGCCTTCATAATAAAGATTGGATTCTTTTGCCATAAGAGGCATATGAGTATGCATTCCTCTGGCCTCGCTGAGGTTTGTGGCCGGAATCGTATAATTGGCTGCGCTGATAACCTTTCGGAAACGGGGATTCTGAAGTCCTGCCCGCATGATCTTTGCCAGATCATAGGCTGTTGTATAATGATCGGAATCCGGAAGTCCGCTTGCATTGGCAAAATGCGTGTTACTGCATCCAAGCTCTCTGGCCTTCTCATTCATCATCTCAATAAACTGAGCTTCTGTTCCCCCTACATATTCTGCCATCTGAGCGCACACTTCATTGGCAGATTTAATAATGGCCGCATACCAGCAGTCCTTCATGGTAATGGTTTCTCCCAGCTTCATTCCGATGTTGGAGCTGTCCCAGGTCGCATCCCGGACTCCTGTTTCTGTAAAGGTTACAGAATCCTTCGGGGAACTGTTTTCGATTGCAGTAAGCACAGTCATGATCTTTGTGGTACTTGCAGGATAACGGTATTCGTCTTTTCCTTTATCATAAAGAACCGCTCCCGTATCTGCATCGATCAGAACTGCTGTCTCAGAAACTGTATCCGGCCCTTTCGGCCATCCCTGAATGCTGTCTGAGCTTACTGCTGCCGCTGTCCCGAAATTCACAGTTACTGCCTGCACGGATACTGCAGGGATCAGCAGTGCCGCAATTCCGGCTGCCACAGTGCCTGCTATTTTATTTTTCATTGTGTTTCCTCCGTCAAAACTCAAATGAGAGTATTTTTTCTGTAATGTATTCCACATCAGACATTTCCAGATTATAAAACATGGGCAGTCTTAAAAGCCGTTCGCTTTCCCGTGTGGTATAAACATCCTCTCCGCTGAAGCGTCCAAATTTTCTGCCTGCCGGAGAACTGTGAAGAGGAACATAATGAAAGGCAGTGCAGATTCCGTTTTCTTTCAGATAAGTGATCAGCCTGCTTCTGGTTTCCAGATCCTTCACTTTTATATAATACATATGAGCGTTATGCTTGCACCCTTCCGGTACAAAAGGTCTCAGGATCTTTTCCTGATCCTCCAGACTCTTCAGCCCCTCATGGTAATAGTCATAGATCTGATGCCGCTTACGGTCGATTTTTTCTGCTTCCTCAAGCTGGGCATAAAGATACGCCGCGTTCATTTCACTTGGAAGATAAGATGAGCCATAATCGATCCAGCGGTATTTGTCTACCTGTCCCCGGAAAAATTTGCTTCTGTCTGTTCCTTTTTCTCTGAGGATCTCTGCTTTTTCCTGGTATTCATTTTTCTGGAAAACAAGAGCTCCGCCCTCTCCCATGGTATAGTTCTTCGTCTCATGAAAGCTGTAGCAGCCGAAGTCTCCGATGGTTCCCAGCGCTTTTCCGTGGTAGTATGCCTCTACTCCCTGAGCAGCGTCCTCCACCACCTTCAGATGATATTTTTCTGCAAGAGCCATGATCGCATCCATCTCACAGGCAACCCCTGCATAGTGGACAGGGACAATTGCCTTGGTTTTTTCTGTGATCGCCTGTTCGATCAGCTTTTCGTCCATGTTCATGGTATCCGGCCGGATATCCACAAACACGATCCTGGCTCCTCTCAGCACAAAAGCATCCGCCGTGGATACAAAGGTATAGGAGGGCATGATCACCTCATCCCCGGGCTCTATGTCGCAGAGAAATGCCGCCATTTCCAGCGCATGAGTACAGGAGGTTGTCAGAAACACCTGATTTGCCTGAAACCTCTCCTTCATCCATGCAGAGCACAGCTTCGTATACTTGCCGTCTCCGCACAGCATTCCCTGGTCTACGGCATCTTTAATATATGTCAGTTCTTTTCCTACAATTGCAGGCCTGTTAAAATCTATCATTTGCTATTCCTGTTTCTTAATTATCTGCGTTGTCAGTTTGTTCGGAAATATTTTCTTTATCGCGGATCACATACTGAGGTGTCTTATTTACATTCAGCATCAGTTTTCCCAGATATTCTCCCACAATGCCCAGCATCAGGAAACAGATACCGAACAGAACCAGCATGGCGCACATCAGCGAAGACCAGCCAATGGCAACCGCCGGATTCAGAAGCTTACGGATAAAAACGATCACTGCGCCTATAAAGCCTGCTGCCGAGAACAGGGTTCCGAAAAAGGTGGCTGCCCTTAAAGGAATCACGGTAAAATTCAGACAGGACATAAACAGCTTCAGTCCCCGTTTAAAATTATAATTGGAGGTTCCCACCTCGCGCTCAAAATGTTCGATCTCTATGTTTGCAATGTTATGTGTGGTGCGGAAAAACAATACCTGAAGGAAGGTATTATAGCCGTCGTATTTGACAACCTCGTCTCTTACATACTTTCTGCAGCACCAGAAACTGCTCATCTGGATATCCTTCGGACGGTCCAGCAGATGCCACAAAAGAAACCGGCTTACTGCCCCTGTGAGATTTTTAAACCAGGAAAACTTCCTCTGTTTAAACACTCCGAACACAATATCATAGCCTTCTTCCATTTTGTCAAGGAACTGTGGGATCTGTGACGGATGATTCTGCATATCGTCATCCATTCCCAGGATCAGTTCTCCCTGAGCATATTTCATTCCGGCCATAATGGCATTGTGCTGTCCAAAATTCTTAGCCAGGTTGATTCCTTTTACATTTGGATATTTTTCTGTAAGAGCATGTATGGATTTCCAGGTATTGTCTCTGGAATAATCATTTACCAGAACAAATTCACACTCGTAATCTTTTAGTTTCTCAAATTCTTCAATTGCAAGCTCCACCACCTTGCCGATGGTCTGCTCTGAATTATAGCACGGTATAACAATCGATACCAGCATCTCTTTTGTCCCTCGTTTCTATAAGTTGAATATGACGATCCCTGCAAGTATCAGGGCAAAGCCCATAAGTTTCCGCCTGCTGAATCTTTCTTTCAGAAAAATATATCCCATTACTGATACAAAGATGTAACCTGTAGATTCCAGGATCGGTGACATGGAAAGAGGCACATGCTTCAAAGCCAGCATGGTCAGTATTACAGAACAGAAAAAAAGCCCGTAAGCTCCGATCACCATAGGATTCATATACTCCTTCAAGGTGCTTTCGTAGGTTTTATCTGCTGCTTTTTTCAGAATGATCTGAGATACAGAGGAGATAAAAACCGACAGAAGCAAAAGACATACGGATATTCCAAGACTGCTCATGAATTCTCACCATCCTTTCCGGCGTTATCACTTGTCACAAGATAAATTCCTGCAAAAATCACAGCTGCTCCGGCGATCATATTCCAGGTGATCCTTTCTCCAAAGATCAGAGCTCCCCAGACGATTCCCCAGATCAGAGTTACGGGACGGTTTGCATAGGCCACAGTAAGCGGCATTCTTTTCAGGATCTGCTGCCAGATAATGGCGTAGCCGAACATGATCACAAAAACAAGTCCAAACCAGAAAATAAACGGCAGGGAAAAAATATGATCTGTATATCCAGAAGCTTTTTTTGAACAGACACCGCTTAGGGAGCTGAACAAAAGGCTGATATGCAGCAGCAAAAATGTACTTTTCTTTAAGGCATGGTCATTATTTCTCATGTTATTTTCTCACAATCATACTGTAAATTCAATGTTAATTTTCGACAAAATCTCATCCAGCCTCTCTTCGCAGTCATGAAGTTCTTTCCCTGCAAGAATGATCTGTCCGATACGATCCCTTCCATTCCGGTACTGATTCACATAATCTCCCGGCTGAATATTAAAGGAAAGATCAATGATATCCTCTGCAGGCGCATTTTCATTTCGGATCGCTTTTACGGTTCCGCTTCTGTCTGAGGTCAGAATCTTAGACAGGCTGGCGCTTCCCGGATACGGTTTGGTAAAAAGCTTTTCCGGCTCCATATCAAGGGCAAGACGCACAATAGCCTCATAATAATTGATGCCGTAATACAGTCCTACTGTTTCCGGAAGGCAGGTGGCTCCTGCTCTTCCCGTAATCTCGATCACATAAACCTTTCCGTCTTTTTCAATAAGGTCGCAGTTTACAGCACAGTTATCCAGCCCCACTGCACGGATAGCAAGCTTTACCTGACGTTTCGCCTCTTCTCCCAGGCTGTCCTGTTTTTTCCAGGGAACCGAATGCCCTACCGGAGTGGGCACATAGCTCTGAAAGGCATCTATATTATTAGGAAGGCAGTATAAAAGTCTTCCCTCTGACATCATTGCCTCACAACCAAAGGGTTCTCCCTCAATAAACTCTTCCACAAGACAATAATCCTTGCCTGTAGCTTCCATGGTTTTTTCATAAAAGGAAAAAGCCTGTTCGCTGGTATCGCACCGGAATATCCCCCGGCTTCCCATCAGATCCACTGCCTTTATCACTACGGGAAAATCCAGTTTTTCCAGAACTTCTGCAAGCTCCTCACGGTTTCTGATGCAGATGTGGCGGGCGCAGCGTACTCCTCCTGCCATAAAAGCTTCTTTCATTTTAAACTTGTTGCTGCTGATATCAGCCGCCTTTTCTGACAGACCTTTCAGCCCCAGTTTTTCACAGGCATAACCCATTGCCCGGACTCCTGTATCCAGGCAGCAGGTAGTAATGCCGTCCGCCTGAAATTTACGTGCAGCTTCCATAACTGCCCCGGGATCAGAAATATCTGTGTACGTACTTTCATCTGCTGCCTGAAATCCCGGCCAGTCACCGGGAGTGCTTGCAGCTATTGTTTTTATGCCAAGCCTTTCTGCAGCCTCATAAAGAGGAAGCTGAGAATAGCTGGCTCCTAAAATCATAAGTTTTTTCATATTTACAGGTTGTACTCCTCCAGAAAATCAAAAAATAACGGAGTTCCTCCTGTATGAAGGAACAGAATATTTTTATTCCGGATCTGATGATCCTCCAGATATTTTACCATACCACAAAAAGCCTTTCCTGTATAGGTCATATCAAGGGGGATGCCCTCTGACCGGTAAATACTGCGGATCAGATCTGCCGTATCCTGTGAGTAGGTTCCATATCCGTTTTCCATGTATTGATCTGTAAAAAGAATCTTCTCTTTAAAATTCTGAGGCAGGCTGCTTTTATGCATCTGCGCATACTCCTCCAGATTCCGGGCAATTACCTGCTTTCCTCTGGTCTCATTCCTGGAAACAGAAATACCCACAATATTCCGTTCATCACCCTCTTCCAGACTTCCGGCAAGAAGGCCGGACTGTGTGGCGTTGGTGCTGGATGCAAGAAAAATATAGTCAAAATGAGTACCCATTTTTCTTTCCTGACAGCAGATTTCCTGATAGACCTCCCTGTAGGCCTCCATTGGTACCCACTCTCTGCCCTCGCCTCTGGTATTTCCGTAAATATAATAAGGCTTACAGCCTTTTTCCCTCAGCTCATCCACAGCCTTCTGCACAGCGTCTGCAATTTCTGTTTTTTTGCAGGGGATCTCTGTTACTCCCATACTCCGGATGATCCTGCTGTTCTCTGTTTCTTTATCCTCTTTTACATCCTCTGTATTATGGACCATGTAGCAGGGCAAGTGCAGCTGGTAACAAAGGGTGGCAAGAATCCGGCAGAGATTGGAATGATAATTTCCGTAAATGATCATGCTGTCGCAGTGTTCTCTTTTCATATCCTCAATAAACTTCTGTGCAAACCGAACCTTGTTCCCCCCAAAAGAATAAGGAAGAAGATCCTCTCTTTTCATATAGAAATGATTGTGCACAGGTGCTGTCTCAGCATCTTCCCTGCTGTTTCCGGTAAATCTCAGCTTTTGTATTGGAGTCTCCGGAAGCTCCCTCAGCGGATTTTCCCAGGGACCGCGATAAAAAAGCTCTTCCATTTCTTCCATAGTATCTGTCTGAAGAATAAAAAATCCGGGACGGCTTCCGCTGTCTGTAATCTGCGCCTGCTCTACGTCTCCTTCCAGCACCACTTTTTTCACCTTATCCGGATGCTCTTTCTGAAGCTCCTGAAGATGTTTCAGATCGTTACTGTCCATAAGAAACCGAATAGCAGAAACCTTTTTCTTTTTTTCTGTAAAAACCGGCGGTTTCCCGGCTGCAGTATCCACTGCCATTGCCACAAAATCCTGCCCTGTGGAAAGAGGAACAAGATCGGAACCAATGCAGTCTCCGCCCATTCTGGAACCAATCTCAATGATCCTGATATTTCCCGCTTTGTCGATCCGAAGCTCGCTGTGCCCTGCGCCGTTTCTGATTTCAAGTGCGTCAAGAGCGCGGAACACCGTATCCTGAATTTTTCCATACATTTCTTCCGATACGGGAGCCGGCTGCAAATGACCTGTCTCAATATAATGGGGACTGCCTGTTGTAAATTTTTTTGTTACTGCAAGGCAGGTGTGTTCACCCTTATAGCTGATAGTTTCCACACTGTACTCTGCGCCCTCAATATATTCTTCCACAATCGCTCTGTTTTCAAAAGACTGTTCCGCAGCCTGTATGATGGCCTGTTCCAGCTCTTCCTGGGTATAAACCTTTGTTATGGCCCTGCTTCCGGAACGGTCTGTGGGCTTTACAATAACCGGAAAGCTCTCCGGAAACACTCTGTCTCCCACAGAGACTGCCTGAAAAAACGGCACCGGGATTCCGGCCTTCTGAAAGGCAGTCCGCATGGCAAACTTGTTGGTGGAATTTTCAATACATGCGCTGCTGTTTCCCGGAAGCCCAAGCTTCTCTGCCAGATACTGCACTGTAATATTTGCCAGGTCAGAACCTATGGTTGCTACTGCATCCGGCTGTATTTTACGGCAGATCTCAAGGATCTGCTCTTTTTCCGTAATACTGATCTCATAAAAAAAATCCGCATCCCCGGCTCCTGTAGCGCCTTCTCTCCAGGCAAACACATGCGTCTCATATCCCATTTCTCCGGCTTTTTTTATTAAAGGGCGCTGAAAATCATTGGCCCCGATAATCACAATTTTTTTCATGGGTACCTCTTTTCTGTCCGGATCACGGACATTCATCTATAGGGTATTCTATCATTTTATTCCTGAGCTTTCCACCTTATTTTGATACCAGGCGATTTCCACGGAATTCCAAATCACCTTCGGTGATCCAAATAAAAAACGCTGCAGTTCTGACCCTCTTGCCAGATTACTGCAGCATTCTTCATTAGTCAGACATAGTATTTTCCTTTTTCAGAAAAACATTATTTTGTCTGATACATATCGTTGTAATATTTCTGATAATCACCGCTTGTGACATTTTTCATCCAGTCCTCATTCTCAAAAAACCATTTGATCGTGAGGCGGATTCCATCCTCAAAACAGGTTTCCGGATACCAGCCAACCTCTTCCTTGATCTTGTCAGGAGCGATCGCATAACGACGGTCATGGCCCTTGCGGTCCTCAACATAAGTGATCAGGTTTTCGCTGACAAGCTCTCTTCTGGGATCTCCTTCCGGAAGCATCTCTTTCAGAGTATCCAGAATAATGTGAATGATCTGGATATTCTGTTTTTCATTATGTCCGCCGATATTGTAGGTTTCAAAAAGGCGGCCTTTTTCCTGAACCATATCGATCCCCTTTGCATGATCCATAACATAAAGCCAGTCTCTTACATTCTTTCCGTCGCCGTACACCGGAAGCTTTTTGCCCTGGAGCGCATTGTTGATGATCAGAGGAATCAGTTTTTCCGGAAACTGGTACGGACCATAGTTGTTGCTGCAGTTTGTAATATTGGCAGGGAACTTATAGGTGTCCATATAAGATTTTACCAGCATATCTGAAGATGCCTTGCTGGCAGAATACGGGCTGTGAGGCGCATACGGTGTTGTCTCATAAAAATATCCGCCGTCTTCTTCCAGAGAGCCATAAACCTCATCGGTAGACACATGAAGAAATTTTTTGTCCGGCTTAAAGGTTCCGTCCGGAAGCTCCCATGCAGCCTTTGCAGCATTCAGCATAACAAGAGTTCCAAGTACATTCGTTTTTACAAAAACTTCCGGATTGCGGATGCTTCTGTCTACATGGCTTTCTGCTGCAAAATGAACAACACGGTCAATATCATTTTCCTCAAAGATCTTCATGATCGCTTCGCTGTCACAGATATCCGCTTTCACAAAAGTATAGTTGTCTCTGTTTTCAATGTCCTTGAGATTTTCAAGATTTCCCGCATAAGTCAGTTTATCTACGTTAATAATGCGGATTTCATTGTCATACTTCTCAAACATATAGTGAATGTAGTTGGAACCTATAAAACCAGCTCCTCCTGTTACCAGATATGTTCTCATATATTTTCTCCTCCTGATAAGAGGCCATTGCAGAACCTTATTTTCCACAGGATTTGCAACAGCCCCCTTTTTATTGATTAGTTATAGTTTGGATCTGTAGGATCAAAGGTTCCGCTTCCTCTTAATGGTGTCAGCGGATTTCTTCCCAGAGGTCCCTTAAAGCATTCATCTGATTTGTACTTCCCGTCAAATACACGAATTGTAGAACCATTGCAGTTTTCCCAAATCCATTTGGCATCTGCCACACAGCAGCGGATGCATCCGTGAGAAGCCGGGTTTCCAAGTTTCAGATATTCTCCTGCCGGAAGGTTATTTCCGTTCGGCTGACCGCTTGCTACTGAATGAATATAAATTCCATTTACTACATGAGATCCATACTGTCCCCAGGACGGTCCCATAAGCAGCTGCCAGCGATCCGCTCTGGTAATCTTAAATGTTCCAACCTTTGTAGGCGTATCCGGAAGACCAACGGATACACGAATCGTTTTGATCGGAATTTTTTTGCTGCTGTCTGTATAAACGGTCATAACTCCATTTACACGGTCACACTCCAGATAATATTTGCTACGCCTGAACTCACTGGTTCTGTCATTGACACGGTTTCCGTTTTTATCAAAACGATAGTTCACCCCGTCAATAGTTTTTGTCATATTCTTATATACTGCTCCAGTCTGCGGATTCACATATCTTGCATTATTTTTTGAATTATTGTGTGCAATCCACTCTGTTGTAAACTTTCCGCGGCTGTCCAGATATCCATACAGATTTGTAGCCGGATCTTTCTTTACAACATTAGTAACCGCTGTCCAGTTCTCAAAATAGTATCTGTTACCATTAATTGTTTTCCATCCTGCACCATATAATCTGCCTTCTTTTGTCGCATAATAAAATTTATTATTATACTTAATCCACTGACTCTTATATTTTTTTCCACGACACTGTGTTGATGAACTGCGTTCAAAAAAGTACTTATAATCGCCTACCATCACCGGCCCGCTTGCCATACGGCCATCGCCAAGAAAATATCTGTCTCCTGACCACTGACTCTGAACATTTTCGCCATTGGAGTCAAACAAAAACCAGCCAACATGTTTACCATCCATGGTAACATTCTGGATTCCTTTCATCTCCTGAATCCGACCGGGAACACTTCCGATATAATAATAGCGTCCTTTCTTGTTTCCGTGTACACGGATCCATCTCTTGGTCCATTCTACACGTTTTCCGTCTTTTCCAAAATAATATCGATAATTATTCCATTTAACAACGCTGTCTTTATACACCCATCCATATTTATTTGCCATATAATAGCCGCCATTAGCAGCTTTAATTACCTTATTCTTGGCAAGATATCCGTAGGAATCAATCAGATATTCTGTATCCTTGGAAGGCGCAAGCAGTTTATATACGCCAGCTCCCTTCTTCTGGTTAAGACCGTTAGACCCAAAGAAAAGCCACTTATCTCCCTTGCTTGTTTTCATACTTGCCCAGCGATTGAATACCATTTTTCCAGGAACTTTTTCTCCTAATTCAGCTTTTCTGAATGCATACAGCCCTTTTCTTCCATTATAGGAAGATTCTATTATACCGATATACGGCTTGCCGTCTTCCAGCAGATAATAAAACTGACCGCCAATCTTATAGATCATATTAGGTGTAATTTCTTCTGCTCTTCCATCCTCACCATATTTATGAAAAGCGCCTGCATCCCACATGTATCCGGTATTCTTCTGCATCTGTCCCATGTTGGAATTAAAAGGAGTAGGTGTATTTCCTGCCTCTGTGTCAGGATTTGTCACCTTGGCACTGGAGCTGCTGTACTGAAAGAAATACTCAGCTGGTGAATCGTAAGAAAATCCCTCTGTTCCTGGATTCACAACTCTTTTTCCTGTCAGCATACACCCATTTTCATTAAAATAGTATGTTCCTTTTTGAAGAACCTGACCCTGGCTGTCTACTGTTGTAATTTCAACCAATGCATTCCTGTAATATTCCACCGGTTCTTTTGCATCCACAGACATATCATCTTGTGGTATATTATTTTCTGCTTCCGGAACAGCATCCACATCAGGGATTACTTCCGGGATTGTCTCCAGCTGTTCTGTCTCTCCCTGAATATCGTCTGCAGGATTTTCTGTTTCTTCTATGTTCATTGCATCTTCAGATACAGTTTCTGGTTCAACCTCTGTTGCAGAATCCTGATTTTCTGTCTGAACATCCGGCAGTTCCTCCGGTACAGTACCTTCATCAGCAACGGTTCCATCTAAAACTTCTGAGTTTTCATCATCAACTGCAATATCTTTTGTCTTTGGAAGCTTCTGAAGCATCCACTTATTTCCCTCTTCCAGCTTCCAACGTGTATAAAGCAGAGTGGCTGTATGCTTTTCTGCATCCTCTGTCTCAAAAGCTGCTGCAGGCTCTGCAGTTGTATTTTCCATTTCCGGTACAGTCTGAGTTTTCTGTTCCGACTCAGTCATATTGTCACCTGAACTGAAAAGATCATCTGCAAATCCCACTTCCGGTTCTGTATTGTCTGTCACATCATTGCTGTCTGTATTGTCAGAAGGTTCGTCAGAGGGCTGCTGCACCTCTCCCTCAGGATCTTCAATTGAAATATTACCACCATCAGTATCTTCCGGCGTCTCTGTTTCACCGTCCACCATTGGCTCTTCTTCCACAGTAACATCTGATTCAGAATCTGAAAAACTGTTTTCAGAATATGATTCCACTGCCGAATCCAGCATTGCCGCTGCACCGGCCTCTGTTACCATAGACGAACACATTGTCAGGCTCAAAAGAATTGCCACCACTCGTTTTTTCAACGTACTTCCTCCTTGTTTATTCTTCTTCATTCCTCATGTTATTATTTATTCACCAAGGCCGCTGCTGATAGCTTTGACCATAGCTTTCATTGCCTCCTCCTCGTCTGCCCCTTTGCAGACAAGCTCAATTTCATCCCCGCATTTTACGCAGGCCCCCAATACGCTGAGCACACTCTTTGCATTGGCTGTTCCCCCCTCGTACGTAAAGGTAATCAATGACTGATACTTGATCGCCTCATTACACAAATTCCCTGCAGGCCGCAAATGAAGCCCGGAAGGATTATTGATTGTAATTTTCTGACTGACCATATTCCCTTCTCCTGTTTAACTGTTTTCTTCTGCCTTGGAAATCCTGGAAACCTCAATTTGTGTTTTTACCTCATCCACAAGTTCATATCCCTCGGGAATCTCGATATCAACAACCACCTCGTAAGTTCCTTCTTTTTTATCTTTCAGATCAATGGAGGCTTTAATATTTTTTTCCTTCAGATCTCCCAGGTCCTCTTTTGTTTTCTTTACACGAAGTTCTACCTGTGCCGCATCAAATGCCACCTGCATTCCATCCGGCACGTTTTCCACTTTAATATTTTTTGTAGGAACCTCGCATACAGTACTTCCCTCCGGAAGAATATTTACATGAACAAATACATCTTCACTGGAATCACTGGTCAGTTTCAGTCCATCCGGAAGATAATCAGATATATTTATTTTTTCTTCACAGTCCTTATCCCTGCCGGATATATCAATAGCCTCTGCGGGAATCCATACTGTGTTATTCTGCTCAGCAAGAGCATGTAACGCCTCATCGCTTCCCGACACACTAATCACATTGGGCGTAGTGGTAACACCTTCCACCTGATAACCATCTGCCGGCGTTCCGGAGCATTCTGCGCTGATTTTTACATCTGTACGCACTTTCCATAAACGGGCAGTCACATAAACCTTTGACACATTAAGATATGACATATCCTGGCTGCTGAACTGCTCGCCGTTTTTATCAATGACTGTAACATCTGTCTCTCTGGTCACATCGGAAGATGCGCCACTGACATCAACAGAGGCTGTTACTTTATCTATTTTATTGATTAGAGATGTTGGTCCTGTAATCCTGATTTTCTCAGGACTGGATACTAAATTTCCAATTTCATAGCCTCTTTCAGGCTTTGTATCTTTGGTTGTCACAGTAACAACAAACTCCTTAGTTTCCTTATCCTCTATATGAAGACTGAGATTCTGAGGAGTCACCTGAATATTCCCCGGGGCAATATTATCTACTGTAGCGGTTATCGGCACCATGACCGGATTTGTGTCCAGGCTCACTGCCTGCTGCAGGTCTGCCGCCGCGCGGATATCCGCTGATGTCAGATCATCCAGAAGCTTTCTCTGAGCTTTTATTGTTACACGGATTGGCTCCTGCTCTTCATTTCGCATGCACATTTTACCGTCTGCATCAATATAAGCCTCATTTAAAAGCTGGACGTCTGTTACAATAAAAGTTTTTTTCACAATCGGGTTGTCTATATTAATTGCAAGAAGCCACACCAGAATAGCAACAAACAAAGAAAGAATTTTCAGAGAGAGATTATTTGTCAGTTTTTCCTTCATGCTTTGACCTCCCCTTTAAAAGCTGTCTCAGTTTATTATTATCCACAATTGTTTTATTCTGTGCTTTTTCAAGAATTTCTCTCAGCTTGGCAGATGAAACATTTCTCTCAAGTTTCCCTTCCTGCGCCACAGAAATCTGTCCGGTTTCTTCTGATACGATAATGGTTACAGAATCTGAAACCTCACTGATTCCCACCCCAGCCCTGTGTCTGGTTCCAAGCTGCTTGCTCAGTTCCATATTATCTGACAAAGGGAGATAACAGGTAGCTGCCACTATGCGGTTCCCTCTCATAACAACTGCCCCGTCATGAAGAGGAGTATTGTGCTCAAATATATTAATAAGAAGCTGACTGGAAAGAACTGCATCCACATTGATTCCTGTACGGATATATTCATCCAGGCGATTTTTCTGTTCAATAACGATCAGAGCCCCTGTCTTAACCTCCCCCATGTCAAAGCAGGCTTTCACAAGTTCATTGATCGTTTTATCTGTAAAACGCTCTTTTACTTCTTTTCCCACATCAAAGGGAATGATGGCGGACATGATCCGCTTCTGCCCCAGCTGTTCTACAATTTTACGCAGTTCCGGCTGAAAGATAACGATCACTGCCATGATCAGTACGCCGGAAAGCTTGGACACGATCCACAGGATCGTATTCATCTTAAAAATGTACGCAATGAGCAGAAAAGCGCTGATAACCAGAAGTCCCTTCAAAAGAGTATAGGCGCGGGTATACTTGATCCATACCATAAACTGATATACAAATACAGAAATCAACAGAATTTCTATTACATCAATGATATTGACAGAAGGCATATTGATATGCGATACGTATCTGTTCAATACACTTATGATGTTCTGCATAACTGCTCCTCTCTTTCTCATACATTTTCATGTTACAGATCACATTTCTGTTACAGATCTTTCAGGGATTCCTCCAGTTTCTTCTCAAAATCAACATTGTCCACAGAAGGTCTTCTGAGCAGCTGCTCATCCTGCTGCGGCCTGCGTTTTCCGGACTGTTTCTTCGGTTCCTGTCCCTGAAACAGCGGCTCGTTATATTTTACCACATGCTCATTCTGTTTTTTTTCTTCCCGTGACGGCTCGGCGTTGATTTTTTTGATACTGCGATCAGAAGTAGCTACAAGAGCCTTGGGAACCGCTTTTACATAATAATAATACTCATCGTCCTCATATTCAAGTCTTTCTGTACGTGTATAGTCTCCTCCGTATACAAAAAATTCAAGAACAAGACCAATAAGGACAGACACAACAGAAAAGATGATCATCGAAACCACAGAGATAGAAATCCCCATAAAAATACTTCCGATCAGCATAATGACTATATAAGTTACGCCGCCTGCAACAATAGCAATGCGCCATGCATAATCAAACATTCTGGTTCTTATCAGATTTACCACCAGTATCACAACCACAAAAGCCACAAGAGTCAGCCACATCTCTCCGTTTTTCATCAGTCCGTCAGAGAGAAGCGTGATTCTGTCCATGATCTCCCCTTCCGGATTCTGCAGTATCTGAGACTGACTTCCAAGAAATCTTACAAAGTAATAGATAATCACACCGCCGGCTGCCGGAAGTGCAGAAAGCGCACTGCTTAAAAGGCCGCAGCCAACCGGCAGAAGTACCGGAAGGTCAAATGCACAGGCAAGCGGTGTCAAAACCACAACAATATTCTGCTCTGTACTGAATCTGAGAAATACGATCATCATAAAAAGAATCAGAACAAGCATGAATCCCGCAACATCGATTCCCAGAGCATAGCTGTGACCCACCATCATAGCAAATCCTGCAAATATAGTCATTGCAGATGGCAGAATAGAACAGATCAGCGCAAGTATCAGTACCACGAACATATTATCCAGAGCTGTCATATATCCCATATTGGAATTGATCCATATAAAATATATCAGAGCCAGAACAAATTTCATCAATGGCTGCAGATACATTTCATATTTTGCATAGAATCCTTTTATTTTCTGTTTAAATTCCAGTAAAGCTGTCATTTCCGATACCCTCCCGCAGTTCCTCTGCCTGCTGCTTTTTTCTCTTCGCGCGCATAAATCTTGCTGAGTTCAGTAAGCTGGCTGTAATACTCCCGCACACTCTTTTTGGCTTTATAATACCGCACAGAATACTGAATATAAGTAAGAACAGAATATACTACAAGAACAACAGCATATCCTACAATTATGTAAATACCCATGGAAACAAGATTCATCTTATGGATATTTTCCATCAGATACTCACCAAAATATACAGCTACTGCAGCAATTGCCAGCGCATACCCGATGGTAACAAGAAAAAAGTTCTTGATCAGAGCCAGTCCGATATAGTCACTTCTGTAATACTTGCTGACCGGAAGGTATCTTCTGCCTTTTCCCTGCTCATACATAGCAATTTTGGTCATTATTTTAACCTTTTCTTCGTTGATCATGATCTACTCCTCAATAAGCAATCTGTTTCTGAATAAACCGCCGGACATATCTGTCTCCTGTATTTTCTGCAAAAGGACACAGATATTCACAGTAATTTAATTGTAACATATATCATTATCCATGAAAAGTGTTTTTCTGGTTTTTCTACTGCTGTCCTGTACACAGCGTTATAAAATACACATGCTCAGCGCCTGCTTCCTTCAGGCACCGGGCCATTGCATCCACAGTGCTTCCCGTTGTGTATACATCATCAATTACAAGTACGGTCAGCCCCCGGATATTTTCCTCTGCCCGGAATGCGTCTGCAAGATTTTGCCTTCTCTGCGCTGCATTCAGCTTTTTCTGGGACTTTGTACTGCGAACCTTTTTTACCAGCCCATGGGCCACTGGAATCTGAAGCTGCTCTCCCACTCTGTCCGCCAGATATGCAGACTGGTTAAATCCTCTCATACGCTGCTTTCGATTTGTAAGGGGAACCGGCACGATCATATCCGGCTGCCATCTCCTGATATCTTTTCCTGTATATCTACACACTGCATCCGCATAATAATCCCCGTATTCCCTGCATCCGTAGTATTTGTATCTCACAAGCGACTGTCTCAGCTTCCCATTATAAATAAAAACAGATTTTCCCTGGTCAAAGCTGCGGCAAAGCGCTGAACATTCTCCACAGTATTCTTCCTGATGTTTTACAGGCTTTCCGCATTTCAGACAATAATCCTCCCCAATCCTGCAAAATCCCTTTTCACATTCCGGACAGATCAGTGTTTTCTGATCTTTTAGTATTCTGTGACACACCGGGCAGTGCCTGGGGTAAAGGATATTGAGAAACACATTCACATATTTATTCAAAAACAGTCCTTTCTCCCCGATGAAAAAGGCCTCTACAGCTCTTCTTTCAATCTGATATCAAGAGAACTGTAGCGTCTCTGTTGCTTTTCGTTTTTTATCATTTCCCGGAAAGTTTCTTCACTGCCCACAATTGTCACACAACGGCGTGCTCTTGTGACAGCCGTATACAGAAGATTTCTGTTTAAAAGCATCCTCGGTCCTGACAGAAGAGGAATCACCACTGCCGGATACTCAGAGCCCTGGGATTTATGTATGGTCACTGCATAGGCAAGTTCCAGTTCTTCCAGCTGTTTAAAGGAATATTCCGCACAGCGTCCGTCCTCGAATTCTACTTCCGCTGTTTCCGAAAATTCATTGATCGTTTTCAGGATCCCCGTGTCACCGTTAAAGACACCCACGCCCTTATCTACAGGAATCCCGTACCTTCCGCGGATCTCCCATTCAAGCTGATAGTTGTTCCGGATCTGCATGACTTTGTCGCCTTCCCGGAACAGACCCTGACCATATTCTTTTTCTTTTTTGGATGGATCCGGAGGATTCAGATAACGCTGCAGGATCTGGTTCAGCCTTTCCACACCAAGCAACCCCTTTCGCATGGGCGTGAGAACCTGAATGTCAAAAGGCTTTGCCTCAACATATCTGGGAAGCTTCTCCTGGATCAGGGCGATTACCACTCGAATGATAATGTCTGCATCCTGTCTCTTCAGGAAAAAGAAATCGCTGCTTTTATTACTGAGAGTCACCTGTTCTCCCCGGTTGATCTTATGGGCATTGACAACAATATCACTCTCTGAAGCCTGCCGGAAGATCTTTTTCAGCTCTACTACCGGAAATTCTCCGCTTCGGATAATGTCTCTTAATACATTTCCCGGTCCCACACTGGGAAGCTGATTTTCATCTCCTACAAGAATCAGCCGTGTTCCTGCTGTTACTGCCAGAAGAAGGGAATGCATCAGCTGAATATCCACCATGGACATCTCATCTATAATGATCACATCTGCCTCAAGAGGATTTTCTGCGTTGCGCTCAAAATGAACTGCCTGTCCCTGCCTTTCCTCCTCCGGCATTCCATTTAATTCCAGAAGCCGGTGTATGGTCTGAGCTTCATAGCCTGTAGCCTCTGTCATACGCTTTGCAGCTCTTCCTGTAGGCGCTGCCAGACGTAGTTCACTGCCTTCTCCTTCAAAAAAACGGATAATTGCGTTAATGGTTGTCGTTTTTCCGGTTCCCGGTCCTCCGGTTAAAATAAAAAGACCATGGCCGGCAGCCTCGGTCACTGCTTTTTTCTGCATTTCATCCAGTGTTGTGCCTGTTTCCTTTTCAATCTGGGCAATCCTGCGCTGCACAAAAGCTTCATCCTCAGGACAGTCAATATTCAGCTCTCTTAGCATTCTGGCAGTATTAAGCTCCAGGTAATAAAAACGACTGGGGTAAACCAGTACCATTTCCCCCTCTTCTTTCTGGATCACCTTTCTCTCCATGGAAAGATCCATAAGGTGCTTTTCCATATAGGAGGCGTCCACTCCAAGAAGCTCGGAGGATCTCCGGAACAGTTCCTCTTTCGGAAGATACACATGGCCTTCTCCTGTTGCCTGTAAAAGAGTATACATCATTCCGCTTTTGATCCTGTAATCTGAATCTGTATGAATGCCTATGCGCCCTGCGATCTCATCCGCGATTTTAAAACCCACGCCACTGATGTCATCTGCAAGGCGGTAAGGATTTTCCTGAAGAACACTGTAAACAGAATCTCCGTATTTCTGATAGATTTTTGCCCCCAGATTCAGAGAGATCCCATATTTCTGCAAAAACATCATTGCTTTTCGCATATCTGCCTTTTCTTCCATCTGAGCAGCGATCTCGCGGGCCTTTTTTTCACTGATTCCCTTGATCTCAGCCAGACGCTCGGGCTCTTCTTCCACGATCCTAAGAGTATCTGCCCCAAACCTGCGGACGATCCTGGCAGCCAGAGCCGCTCCGATCCCCTTAATAGCCCCGGAGCCAAGGTAGCGCTCCATTGCCATGGCATCCTCAGGCATTTTTTCTGTAAAAGAGGTGATCTGAAACTGTTTTCCATAAATATGATGATTGATAAAATTTCCGGAAGCCTCAATGGTGGCTCCCTGACTGATCACAGGAAAAGTTCCCACACAGGTCAGCTCCTCATCGTCGCCTTCTGTTCCTTTCAGAACAAGAACCGTATATCCGTTGTCTTCATTTCTGAATATAATATGGTCAATATATCCTGTTACGCTTTCACTCATCTTACTCTTCCATTCTTGCTCTTACTTCAGCATATTTTCCGGTTCCTACAGCAACTACGCTCATTGCATTCTGCACGGTCAGTGTGCTGACTCCTGTTTTCCTCTCGATCAGCGTATCCATTCCCCGAAGAAGCGCGCCGCCTCCTGTCAGAACAATCCCGCGGTCAACAATATCCGCTGCCAGCTCCGGCGGAGTTTTTTCAAGAACCCCATGCACGGTTTCCACAATCTGTCCGGTAGCGTCCTTTAAGGCAGCCCGCACTTCTTCAGAAGTCAGCTTAACAGTCTTTGGAAGTCCTGTCATTATGTTTCTGCCTTTTATCTCCATGACATGAGGGCTGGACTCTTCAATCGCTGTTCCTATTTTAATTTTTATTTCCTCTGCCATATCTTCTCCGATAAAAAGGCTGTGACTTTTCCGCACATAATTCATGATCGCCTGGTCAAAGGCATCTCCTGCCATCTTAACAGATGCAGAAACCACCACGCCTCCCAGAGAGATCACTGCCACATCCGTGGTTCCTCCGCCTATGTCTACGATCAGATTTCCAAAAGGCTTGGTTACATCCACACCGGAGCCTATGGCTCCGGCTATCGGCTCGTCTACCAGAAAAACTTCTCTGGCCCCGGCCTGATAAGTAACTTCCTCAACAGCTTTTCTCTCAATCTCCGTAATCCCGCTTGGAACGCAGATACTGATCCGGGGCTTACGGAAAACCCTGTTTCCCATTGCCTTTGTTATAAAATATTTCAACATTTTTTCTGTAACATTAAAGTCAGCGATCACTCCCTGACGTATAGGGCGGATCACTTCCATATTAGAGGTCACATGGCCTGCCATCTGACGGGCCTCTTCCCCTATGGCTCTGATCTTTTCTGTATTTTTATCATAAACAACTACAGAAGGTTCCTGAAGAACAAGTCCCTTTGCCGTAGAATACACCAGACAGTTTCTGGTGCCCAGATCGATTCCGATATCACTTGCAGGCATAATGCCCTCCTTTCTGACCAAACTCTGTCACTGACGTAATTTTGTACCGGAGAATTCTTTACCTCTCCGGCAGTTCTCTGTTTACTGCTTCAGATATCTGGCCACGTACTGTCCCGTATAGGATTCCGGTATTTTTACAATTTCTTCGGGCGTTCCCTTTGCGATCACTGTGCCGCCCCGATCGCCGCCCTCAGGTCCCATGTCAATAATATAATCTGCTGTTTTGATCACATCAAGATTATGCTCGATCACTACTACTGTATTTCCACCGTCTGCCAGACGTTTCAAAATATCTACCAGTTTATGCACATCCGCGAAATGAAGACCGGTTGTAGGCTCGTCCAGAATATAGATGGTTTTTCCTGTGCTTCTTCTGCTGAGTTCCGTTGCCAGCTTGATTCTCTGCGCCTCTCCTCCGGAAAGCTCTGTGGAGGGCTGACCAAGACGGATATAGGAAAGTCCCACATCATATAAGGTCTGGATCTTCCTGCGGATAGACGGAATATTTTCAAAAAATCCCAGTGCTTCTTCTACTGTCATATTCAGCACATCATAAATATTTTTGTCCTTATACTTAACTTCCAGGGTTTCACGATTGTATCGTTTGCCTTTGCAGACCTCACAGGGCACATAAACGTCTGATAAAAAGTGCATCTCAATCTTGATGATTCCGTCTCCGCTGCAGGCTTCACATCTTCCGCCCTTTACATTAAAGCTGAAGCGTCCCTTTTTATACCCTCTTGCCTTGGCGTCTGCCGTAGACGCAAAAAGGTCCCGGATCTGATCAAAAACACCTGTATAAGTTGCGGGATTGGATCTGGGAGTTCTTCCTATCGGCGACTGGTCAATACTGATCACCTTGTCAAGCTCTTCCAGTCCCAGTATTTCCTTATGTTTTCCCGGAATGATACGGGCTCTGTTCAGGTCTCTCGCCAGAGTTTTATAAAGCACCTCGTTGATCAGAGAGCTTTTTCCCGATCCGCTGACACCGGTGACACAGGTCAGAATCCCAAGAGGAATATCCACATTTACCTGTTTCAGATTGTTCTCCGAAGCTCCTCTGATCTTCAGCCATCCCGTTGGCTTCTTCCGCTCTTCCGGTATCGGGATTCTGCATTTTCCGCTTAAATAAGCACCTGTTATGGAATTTTCATTTTTCATCAGATCTTCTGCAGTTCCCATTGCCACAAGTTTTCCACCATGTTCCCCGGCTCCGGGACCAATATCCACAACACAGTCTGCAGCCCGCATGGTATCCTCATCGTGCTCTACCACAATCAGACTGTTTCCCAGATCTCTCAGACGCATCAGCGCTTTCAGAAGCTTGTCGTTATCTCTCTGATGAAGTCCGATACTTGGCTCATCCAGAATATAGGCCACGCCTACAAGACCGGAACCGATCTGCGTTGCCAGACGGATTCTCTGCGCTTCCCCTCCGGAAAGAGTTGCTGTAGCCCGTCCCAGAGAAAGGTAGTCAAGTCCTACCTCTGCTAGGAATCCCACTCTTGCCCGGACCTCCTTCAGAATCTGCCTTCCGATCAGTTCCTGCTGTTCTGTCAGCTTCAGTTCAGCCAGAAACTTCTTCAGATTCTCTATGGAAAGAGCTGTCAGCTCATAAATATTCTTATTGCCAACAGTAACAGCCAGAGCTTCTTTTTTCAAACGCTGCCCCTTACAGGTTTTGCATGGGGTGATGCGCATAAAAGTTTCATATTCCTGCTTCATGGCATCGGAACCGGTCTCCCGGTATCTCTGCTCCACATTTTTGATCAGTCCCGGAAACGCCACATCATAAACGCCTTCTCCTCTCTGACCCTTATAATAAACCTTGACAGACCTGCCTTCTGTTCCATGGATCAGCACATCTTTTATTTTCTGGGGATAATCCTGAAAAGGTGTATCCAGACTGAAATTATATTCCTTTGCAAGAGCATCCAGAATGGCTCTTGTAAAGCTTCCCTTATCCGTACAGGACTGCCATCCCATTACAGCGATAGCTCCCTGTGAAATGCTCAGTGATTTATCCGGAATCATCAGATCCTCATCAAATTCCATTTTGTATCCAAGGCCGTAACAATCCGGACAGGCTCCAAAAGGATTGTTAAAAGAGAAACTTCTTGGCTCGATCTCATCAATGCTGATCTGACAGTCAGGGCAGGAAAAGCTCTGGCTGAAGGTCAGAACATTTCCGTCCATGGTATCTACCATGAGAAGTCCCTCTGCAAGATCCAGAACAGTTTCAATGGAATCTGCTAGTCTTTTTTCGATTCCCTGTTTTACCACAAGACGGTCTACGATAATTTCAATATTATGTTTGATATTTTTGTCCAGCTTAATCTCTTCTGACAGTTCATACAGGCTTCCGTCAATCTGAACACGGACAAATCCGCTTCTTTTTGCCTGTTCCAGAAGCTTGACATGGGTTCCCTTCCGCCCTCTGACCACAGGAGCCAGAAGCTGAAGCTTTGTCCGCTCAGGCAGAGACATGATATGATCCACCATCTGATCCACGGTCTGTTTTTTTATCTCTTTTCCGCACTTGGGACAATGAGGAATTCCTATTCTTGCATACAGAAGACGAAGATAGTCATAAATTTCCGTCACGGTTCCCACTGTGGAACGGGGATTTCGGTTGGTGGATTTCTGGTCAATGGAAATTGCCGGAGGAAGCCCTTCAATCATTTCCACATCCGGTTTTTCCATCTGTCCCAGAAACTGTCTTGCATAGGAAGAAAGAGATTCCATGTAACGTCTCTGTCCTTCTGCATAAATGGTATCAAAAGCCAGAGAAGATTTTCCGGATCCACTGACGCCTGTCAGAACCACAAATTCATCTCTCGGAATATCCACGCTGAGGTTTTTCAGATTATTTACATTTGCCCCGCGGATTCTGATAAACTTTTTGCCTGTTGTATGTTCAGCCATTTGTTCCTCCAATTTCTATCCTGTATATACCTGGATTCTGTATCCTGCTTTTGGTTTCAGCCCTTCAGTCCTGAAGAAAATCTGACAGAATGTGATTGCTTACATGTATTCCCTTTCGCGTAAAACGCCAGAATCCACCGTTTTCTTCCAGAAATCCCATGGCTTCATATTTTTTCAGAACTTTTCCGTAAATTTCTTCAATTTCTTTTCCGAAACGTCCCCTGAACTCCTGAACAGAAATGCCTTTTGTCATCCGAAGTCCAAGAAACATAAACTCTTCCTGCTGTTCCTTTTCTGACAAAGCAGCAACATCCCGGCGGATTATCCGGGGATTCCTGCTGCTCTCCAGATATTCCTGCAGATTCCGGGTATTACAGAACCGGTATTCCCTCTGTTCCGGGCTGCAGTATTCTGTTCCGTCCATACCTTCTCTTTCAGAGCTTCCGCTGGTTTCCTCTCCACAAAGGCATTTCCATAGTTCTTCATCTACAAGAGAGGCTGATCCCAGTCCAAGTCCAAGATACTCTGTTCTTTTCCAGTAACCTATATTATGTCTGCACTCATATCCATTCTTTGCATAATTAGATATTTCATACTGTTCAAATCCATATCTCTTCAAAATATCTGCCGTATCTTCATACATCTGATATTCCTCATCCTCACCGGGAAGCTTCAGTTCTCTCCGGGCAAAAGGCGTCCCATCTTCCACGATCAGGCTGTAGGCGGATATATGCTCCGGCTTCAGTTCTGCTGCAATTTTCAGATTATGTATCCATTTTTCACAGGTCTGTTCCGGAATTGCTGACATCAGATCAATATTAATATTGTCAAATCCGGCAGCTCTTGCCAGCTCATAGCTTTCCAGAAATTCTTCATACGTATGAATCCTTCCAAGAATCTGAAGCTCCCTGTTATCCGCTGACTGAAGTCCCAGACTGAGACGGTTGATACCGGCCGCCCGATATATTTCCAGCTTATCAGAAGAAAGAGTACCGGGATTGGCCTCTATGGTGATCTCTGCATTCTCAAAAAATTCAAACCTGTTTCTGAGAGCCGCCATGATCCGCTCCATGTCCGAAGCATCCAGAAGAGACGGCGTTCCTCCTCCTGTAAACACAGAAACAACTTCTCTGTCCAGGTGTTCCGGAAGCGCCTGAATTTCTCTAATAAGAGCCTCTGTATATGCTTTCCTGGTCTCTGTGCCGGACGGACCGGAAAGGAAATCACAGTAATCACATTTCTTCACACAAAAAGGAATGTGAAGATAAAGTTCCAGAGGTTTTTTCCCTTTATTCTTCAATAATGTCCTCCTGATCTCCTGTGTCGCTGCCGTTATCGGTTTCCGGTTCCGGACTTTCTGCGTTTTCGGAGTTATCACCTGTTCTGCTGTCGGTTTCTTTATCGTCTGTCTTGTTCCCGTTGACCAGATATTCATTTACCATGGTAATATTTCCATTTTTGACTACTGCCTTCTGATCTATTTTATCCGGTTCAGGCGCAGGCGATGGCTCAGGTGTGATACTGATCTTCAGAACCTGCTGGGTAGCCGGATCCTTTTTCTTTTTGCCGCAGCCACATCCTGCCATAAACACACAGAGCAGAAGCACGGAAACAACAACCAGCTTTCTTACTGTATTTTTTTTCATTTCCTATCTCCAATTCTGACAGGCTCAGGCCTGTTCAGGCTATTTTCCTTACTGTTCCTGACCTTTACAGCCTTCTGCGTCCAGTCACCTATTAGCACTAGTTTGACCTTCACAGAATTCCTTATTTCTCATCCAGCTTCAGGACACTCATAAAGGCTTTCTGAGGAATTTCCACATTTCCTACCTGACGCATGCGCTTCTTTCCCTCTTTCTGTTTTTCCAGAAGCTTTTTCTTACGGCTGATATCGCCGCCATAGCATTTGGCAAGCACGTCTTTACGCATGGCCTTAACTGTCTCTCTGGCAATGATCTTGCTTCCGATCGCTGCCTGAATCGGAATTTCAAAAAGCTGTCTGGGAATTTCCTCTTTCAGCTTCTCGCACATTTTACGTCCTCTTTCATAGGCAGTTTCCGCATGAACAATAAAGGAAAGGGCATCTACCTCTTCCTTATTTACAAGAATATCCAGCTTCACAAGCTCGCTGCGCTCATAACCGCAGAGATCATAATCAAGAGATGCATATCCTCTGGATCTGGATTTCAGAGCGTCAAAGAAGTCATAAATAATCTCATTCAGAGGCAGTTTATATTTCAGAAGCGCACGGGTTTCCTCCATATAATCCATGCCAATATACTGTCCCCGGCGTTCCTGACAAAGATCCATGATCGCGCCGATAAATTCCGTCGTTACCATGATCTCAGCATTTACCATAGGCTCTTCCATATATTCAATTTCTGAGGGATCCGGAAGATTGGACGGATTGGTAAGTTCGATCACCTCTCCGTTTGTTTTATAGACCTTATAAATAACGCCTGGAGCGGTAGTAACAAGATCAAGGTTATATTCTCTCTCCAGTCTCTCCTGAATGATCTCCAGATGAAGCAGTCCCAGAAATCCGCAACGGAAACCGAAGCCCAGCGCTACAGAAGTCTCCGGCTCATAGAAAAGAGACGCATCGTTTAACTGAAGCTTTTCCAGAGCGTCTCTCAGATCCCCGTACTTGGCTCCGTCTGCCGGATAAAGTCCGCAGTAAACCATAGGCTGAACCTTCTTATATCCGGGAAGCGCCTCCGCACACGGTCTGGTCACTTCTGTAACCGTATCGCCTACGCGGGTATCACTGACGTTTTTGATGCTTGCTGTAAAGTAACCTACCATTCCCGCAGACAGCTCATCACATGGAATAAAACGGCCGGCTCCAAAATATCCAACCTCCACAACCTCTGTTGAAAAACCTGTTGCCATCATTTTTACTTCTGTGCCTTTTCTGATACATCCGTCCATCAGCCTGCAGAATACAATAACACCTTTATAGGAATCATAGATAGAATCAAAGATCAGGGCTTTTAACGGAGCATCCGGATCTCCTTCCGGCGCCGGGATCTTCTCCACGATCTGTTCCAGCACATCCTCAATATTCAGTCCTGTTTTTGCAGAGATCCTTGGCGCGTCCTCTGCCTCCAGTCCGATCACATCCTCGATCTCACTGATCACGCGGTCCGGTTCCGCGCTTGGAAGATCGATCTTATTGATCACCGGAAGCACATCCAGATTATGTTCAAGAGCCAGATATACATTTGCCAGTGTCTGAGCCTCAATTCCCTGAGCAGCATCTACCACAAGGATGGCTCCGTCACAGGCCGCAAGGCTTCTGGAAACCTCATAATTAAAATCCACATGTCCCGGCGTATCAATCAGGTTAAAAATATATTCTTCTCCATCCTTTGCTTTATAAACAATCCGGACTGCCTGCGATTTAATAGTAATCCCTCTTTCTCTTTCCAGATCCATATTATCCAGAATCTGCGCCTGCATTTCTCTCTGTGTCAGAAGTCCGGTCTTCTCAATAATACGGTCGGCAAGTGTGGACTTGCCATGGTCTATATGTGCAATAATGCAGAAATTACGAATCTTGCTCTGATCTGTCATTCCGCAGCGTTCCTCCTCTTATCTCAGTGTATTTTCGTTATATCGTGCCCCATTATAGCATATCCGCCCTCATCAAGTCCAGTTATCAGCCCTGCTTTCCAAGGCCTTTCGCAGTCATACATGCTATTTGTTTTCCTGCTTTCATTATACAAACATACGTTCATATTTTCAAGACCTATTTTCTTTTTTCCTTCGACAAAACTTAAATGCATTTTTAAATTCCATCTGGCAAAAGTAAATACCATATCTGTAAATGAGCAGATTTAAAAAGCACACAAAATCTTCGCTGTTTTGTCTTTACAGGATATACAAATAAAGTTTAAAATTTGTTTATGTCCGCATACTGTAGATTTTGTTCTACAAAATTCTGTATTGTCTTATTTACAGTTCCATATAACGCATAAATCCTTATAATATATAAATAAACAGAAACTGCTCCTGCATATATCCCCTATTGCCTTTAAGAATTTTTATTCTGTATAATGTGAACAAGTTTTTTCACTCCCCTGTCAGAACCCTGTTGAGAATATCTGCAAAGGGTTCCATGGCATTTTTTACCTCCTGCACCGTGTTTGTCTGAGCGCCGGCTTCCAGAAGAACTGCTCTCTTGCAAAGATGCAGATTATACCTTAATCCGGACAGATAAATCCCCCTGTAAAAATCCGGATAATACTGCGCGGCCTGGTATTCCATCTGAAAAGAAAAAGCAAGATTATCCTGTATGTATGGATTGGGCAGGTAATCTACCGTTCCTCCTGAGACTGTATAACTGAGCCCGTTAAAGAACATGATCTGGGCCGTAGGTTTGCCGTTGATCTCTGTTACCAGCCGACGATCCTCCGCCACACCGTCCCTGTGAAGATCTATTACTACTTCTATAGAAGGATTTTCTTTCAGAATCTGTTCTATATAAGGCCGGGCGTAATCATAGGCTTTATTCCTGTCCAGCACGCCTCCTGCTAGATCAAATTCTTCTGTTACGTGAAGTACCTGATAGCCATAGGTTTCTGTAAGAATTTTTGCCAGATAGTTTCCCACTCCCACAATAGAATCCTCCACCACGCCTTCTCTGGAATCTGCAAAAGTTTCCTGTGTATGGCTGTGATAAATAAGAATCTGAGGCGTCCGCGGATCCTTCTTTACCGTAAGATCATTTGCCAGAAATTCTGCTGCATTCAGCTGCTCTGCGCTGGTGGCAGTATCCTCGTCTACAATAAAAAAATTATTCAGCAGATAATCATAATCTGCCAGGATCTCTGGAGCCAGATCAATAACCGGGGCAGGCTGAATCTGCGCCAGTGCAGGCTGTGCAGAGGCTGCTGAACTGACTGCCGGACTGGCAGTGGGACCTGATGCCGGGCTGACTTCCGGTTTTGATGTGGGAATCGCCTCTGTCTCAGAGCTTTTCTTTTCTCCGGTCACCTGCGGTTCCTGCAAGTGCCTGTCCGATTCTTCTGTTTTTTCTTCCGTTTTTTCATTTTCTGACAGGTGTGCTTCCGGTCTGTTTTTCTCTTTTTCAACGGCCGTTTCCTGATTTTCCCTCATATCGTCACTGCCCGACTGAAGATTTTCCGCCTTCATCATATCAGCCAGATATTTTGCATTACTTTCCACAAGTTTTTCATAGGTTTCCGGATCTTCTCTCTGAGGAACGCTTGTTGCTTCTTCCTCCAGAAAGCAGTAAAGCGGCAGCTGCCTGTACACATTTCCCCGCAAAAAAAACGGTCCCGGAACCAAAAGCAGAACCGCAAAAAAGAAAATGCTCAAAATAATGCAGGATACTTTCTGGAGCTTTGTCATAGAATCACCTCTTTCAAAGAATCCTATGACAAAAATGATATGATTATACCCCTGTATTTCCGGAAATATGCTGCTGTCAAAGTATTTCCCGGTAATATATGCTGATTCTCTGCGACAGCAGCAATAAGCTTTGTCTATGCAGAAATCTATTTTCTGATTTTCCCATCAGACGCCTGAAAAAGCCATATTCAGCCCCTCTGATATGGTAAAGCTTAAATATTTTACAGTTTCATCCACATCCTTCGGTGTCACAAACATACTGTAAAGATTTGGCGCAATCATTTCCTCCAGGAACTCTTTTTGCTCCTGTTCCTCCAGCGCATCCAGAAGATGTTCCATAGAATCATGGACAATCGTTGCCGCATCTACTACTGTGGGGACCCCAATTCCAATTACTTTTACCTGAAGATTTTCTTCAGTAAGTCCGATCCTGTGATTTCCCACCCCGGAACCTGGATGAATCCCCGTATCCGTGATCTGGACTGTCCGGTTCAGCCTTCGGATACTGCGGGCTGCCAGGGCATCTACCGCAATAACAAGATCCGGCTTTGTTTCTGCCACTACACCCATTACAATTTCTGAAGTTTCCATTCCTGTCTGAGCCATAACGCCCGGCGCAAGACCACTGACCCGGTGCAGAATTTCCTTTTCTGTACTTTTCAGTCCGTATTCTCTGATAATATGACGGGTCATCCTGAGATTATCCACAACGTGGGGTCCCAGGGCATCCGCTGTAATTGCCTGATTTCCCAGACCTACCACAAGAACTGATGTCTCCCGCTTCAGATTGACAAGCTTTCTCAGATGACGGGCGATCTCTTCTGAAATTTCTCTGTGATAATCCTCGTCCGAGGCCGAAAGATTTGGCGCTTCTATGGTAATATAATTTCCCTGAGGCCTTCCCATAGCCTTTGCCCCGTTTTCTGTTGTTATTTTAACAACCGTAGTGCGGATGTCTCTTTCTTCGTCATATTGTTCTTTCACTTCCACTCCCCTAAGCTCTGTATTGCTTTGGGCAAAGCTCTCCGTTGCTTCAAGAGCCAGATCCGTTCTGATTCTGCTGCTTCCTGACATTTTTCCCTCCATGCCTGTAAATGATATTGGCAGTGTCTTTTCTCTGCGATACACACAATTCTGTCCCATGTGATATAAATCATGCTCTCCTTTTCCCGGGATATCTGAAATAAATTCCAGTGTTATACTGCGCATAAAGCAGTTGGTAGCTCCTTTTCTATAAGATTTACATTTTTATGAGAATTATGTATTGACATTCCAGAATATGTATACTAAAATAAATAAGCATGTTTACAGGAGCGCCCGTGTCTGTTCCTGTAGCAATCAATCAAAAAAACTCGAAATGGAGGTGTCCACATTGGCTAACATTAAATCTGCAAAGAAAAGAATCTTAGTAAACAGAACTAAAGCTGCGAGAAATAAGTCTATCCGTTCTGCTGTTAAAACTTCCATCAAAAAGGTAGAAGCTGCAGTTCAGAATAACGACAAGGCTGCTGCACAGGTTGCACTTAACGAGGCAATTGCTACAATCAGCAAAGCTACATCCAAGGGTGTTTACCACAAAAATAACTGTGCAAGAAAAGTTTCCCGTTTAACAAAAGCCGTAAACAACATCGGCTAATAAAAACGCCTTTTATTTTTAATTATAAGCTTATAATTAAAAAAGACAGTCACAACCGTCATGTGACTGTCTTTTTTTCTTTTTTAGTTGCATTTTTTCAACTTTACAATATTTTTGTCTGCAAAAATCGTACTACTGTAACTATTAACAAATTTTCGTTCATATCCACTTGCAAAAATATCCAAACGATAATATCCGCCTCGACGCGCCAAAGTGTATAACTTATTCTTATAGTAATACCAAGGGCCTGCGGAAATACTTTGTGTAAGCTGGTCTTTCACAGCCAATTGAACTATTCCATTTTTATATCTGTATACATAAATTGGATATCCCACATTATCTGACGGCTTATAATGCGAATTTCCACGAAAAGCTGTAGTCACAATAAGGATTGTTTCCTTATTATACCCAGCATTTACAATCGCATAATAATACCCCTTATAATTTTTTTTCATAAAATTTTCAAATGCTTTGGTTGCATTTCCAGATGAATTTTCTATCTGTGAACCAGTATATTGCAGCAAATAATCATTCTTTGTGTAATTAAACGTTGTATTGATATTACAATGATTATATGAAGATACTTCGCAGGATATTTTCACCTTAACATAATTCTTTCCTGGAATAAGATTTACACGATAATAATAACCACTTCGAGCTCCTTTTAATCTATAACTGGATTTTCCTTCTTTAATCTCAAAAAAGAAATCCTCATAAGACGAGCTTGTTCCACTCCTGTTCCATACTCCAAGATATGCTTTATGATTTTTACCGAACGCTATACCATATTTAAATTTTGTATTTTTATATTCATAAACTTTTCCCAGTAAACTTCGAAAAGAAACTCCATTATTACTGCCTCTTACCGTAATTCCCCATCCGCCAGAATCATAGGCACCATACGTATTAAAACGACTATTGTACGCCCTTACAACGTAATAATATTTCTTTCCAGCTGTTAAGCCCTTATGAGTAAATGAAGTCGTCGCAGGTCCTACCTGTGCAATGCCCTTCCATTTCCCACCTGGAACCTTATAGTATATTTTATAATGTGTTGCATTTGATACTTTTTTCCACACAATCTTCACATTATTATTGTTAGACGATATCTGCGCCAACTGTACTTTTCCCGGATATATAGATACTGTAGCCGATACTCCTTTCTTGTCATATCCACCTGCGATCTTTTCTTTACTGCTGTACATTCTTACTGTATAAATATTAGTTGTTCCTTTTACTGGTTTTTTATCTGTATATGACAAAACGTTTGATCTTAAAGTTGCAATTCTCTTCCATGCAGCATTGGAACTTGTCTTTCGATAAACATAATAAGTATCCCCGCCATAAGCTTTGTTCCAACTTATGGTTACTGTACTTTTCTTTGCATCCAGTCTGGCACTTTTCAACTTAACTGCTGTCGGAGACATTCTGGAAGATATGCCTATCTTATCATAATTTCCCCATTTTTTCGAAAAACTGTTATATGCACGAACTGTATATACATATTTTTTTCCAAGTTTAATGGGAAAACGTTTAGAGGAAATATGGGTATAACTCCTATCTGTACTTCCAAGAGTCGCAATCTGTTTCCATGATTCTCCAGATGTTTTATAAAAAATACCATAATGTGTAGCATTTGATGCTGCTCTCCAGGTAATGGTAATTTTATTATAAGAATTTGCTTTAATTCCAGAGAGTGACGGCTTACCTGGTACTATAGGATTCCAATGGGCATAAAGCAAAACATTCTGTGCTTCCATTCTTGTTGTGGAAGAAACTTTTGTTCCTCCATTTTTTTGGGTATACCATCCCCCAAATTTATAACCAGTTCTCACAGGGGTTGGCAGAGTCCCATAATACTTACCATAAGGCACTGATTTTGTTGTATTAATGGAACTTCCTCCGTTTGTATCAAACGATACTTTATAACTATTAATTGACCATTTAGAATAAAGAGTATGATTTTCTGCCTTTTTTATAGGAGAATATGAAAACCCCCTCTCGCCTCCTGTTTTTTTAGTATACCATCCTTGAAATGTATAACCAGTTTTATATATCGAAGGTAAATATGGATAATATGCACCTCTGTTTACATCATAAATAATCGGAAAACAGTCATAGCATCTCTCATCACTCATTAATGTTACTGTTACAATTTTGGAAACTCTGCTTCCTTTATACCACGCAATATGTCTCTGAATCATTAAAAGATCCGTAATATCTATTTTATTATTTTTATCTATGTCTGCAGCAGTATAAAATTTCCCTTTCAAAATCCAGTCTGGATGTTTTTGGTAAATTTCTTTGGATTTTTCAGCAGCAATATGGCGATTCACTATAATACTATCTGTATTATTGATTTTCCCATCATAATTCACATCACCATAAATAATCCGCAATTGCTGTGCAGCCGCCTGAACAGATGTATCCTGTCCAAAAATAAATGCACTGATTAATATTAGCACACATACAAATACTACACGCAATGCCTTTTCTGTTCCCTTTCTTTTCATCATACGCACTCCTTTTCTTTCCTCTCCCTATATAGTCAAGTCTTTTTCCTTTAAAATCAAGGTTTTTTTAATGTTTCA
>OHEE01000234.1_pt1 | contig 44939 bp, 36 predicted proteins | sample 1567191 | NCBI WGS metagenome assembly OHEE01 (sample SAMEA3879562, study PRJEB24766) | human gut metagenome | biome: human-associated habitat; feature: feces | place: USA | collected 1985/1987
GAACCCACGTATCCAGCTTGGAAGGCTGGTGTTCTACCATTGAACTACACCCGCAAGTGTTTGTCTTGTGAGAGTTTTTTGTGTTTCCCTCAACCGACTTCGTTAGTATATAACACATATATCTAAATGTCAACACTTTTTTTAAAAAATTTATTTTTTTATTTTTTTGGTGAGAAATGTAAAAGTAACTTCCGGTTCTTCTTCACACTTCCGGAAGCTTATTTTGCATTCCGGCTTTATTATTTTATTACAGGAACTGCTGTTCTGCAGGCTGATACAGCAGCTCCTGTTTTCTGTTGCTTTCTTTCCGGATCAGATTAGTTTTCCCAATCCCATACATCCGCTTTGGAAACTGTGTTCCTTGGCTTTTTGATCACAAGCTCCGGGCTTTTAGCGCTTACCTTAGTATTGGCAGGAATAGAGGAAGTAATAAATGTATTTCCACCTATGATCGTATTCTCGCCGATCACTGTTTCTCCGCCAAGAACAGTAGAATTAGAATAAATCGTCACATTATCCCCGATAGTAGGATGACGTTTCACATCTGCAAGCTGCTGTCCCTGTCTGGTAGAAAGAGCTCCCAGGGTTACTCCCTGATACAGTTTTACATTTTTGCCGATTTCCGTTGTCTCGCCAATAACAACTCCGGTACCATGATCAATAAAAAAGTAATCTCCAATAGTTGCTCCGGGATTGATGTCGATTCCGGTTTTTCCATGAGCATATTCTGTCATGATACGTGGAATATACGGAACCTTTTCCATATAAAGAATATGAGCCAGACGATATACGTAAATAGCAAACAGCCCAGGATAAGAAAATATAATCTCTTCCTTGCTTTTTGCCGCCGGGTCTCCGTCAAATCCCGCCTGTACATCCTTCAGAAGTTTTTTCTGTACTTCAGGAAGCTTTTCAAAAAAATCATCACAAATAGCTTCTGCCCTGGCGCAGGCTTCTTCCTTCTGTATATCCTGGTCAGCGTAAAGAAATGCAATTTCCACCTGACTTTTCAGTCTGTCATAAAAATCATTCAGAAGAAATGCTGTAAACTGCTCCGGAAACAGCCTTGCCGCTGTATCCTCACCAAAATATCCCGGAAATATCACAGACCGGAGATCTCTCACCAGATCAATGATCACAGATCTGTTAGGAAGGCTTCTTCCGTTTTTCGGCATAAACAGCTCTTCCCTGTCATAATTTTCTGTAAGACTTTCTGCAGCTTTTAAAACTGCTTCTTTTTTTCTGCTCATAATTCCTCCTGTCTGCTGAATTCTTTTTATCTTATAATATAGTATAGCTTTTTCTGTGCGTCAAGAAACAGAAACAGATTCCAAAAATAATTTGACTTTCCCCGGGCCAGCCGATATAATAAAATCTGTCATGGAGATGTACCCAAGTGGCTGAAGGGTCCGCACTCGAAATGCGGTAGGCCGGGCAACCGGCGCGAGGGTTCAAATCCCTCCATCTCCGTCTTGACAAACAGATTTTTTCATAGTATAATAGTTTTTGTTTGATGCACATATAGGGGATTGGTCAAATGGTATGATAGGGGTCTCCAAAACCTTTGGTGGGAGTTCGATTCTCTCATCCCCTGCTTTTACGGATATCCGGAATTCTGACATGAATTCCGGATATTTTATTTTACCGCCGATAAACTCTCAGGAGGAAACATATGGAACGTTTTCTTACCTTTACTGTAAATAAAGATTCCGGCTTCTACACAGTGGGCCAGGTTCTGCGCTCACAGGGAGGCCTGACAAAAAATCAGATTTCCCGGGCAAAATTCCGCCCACAGGGAATTCTCAAAAACGGGATCCGCTGCCGGGTCACAGAATCTGTTTATCCGGGAGATATGATTACTGTATGTCTGGAAGAATCCGGTTTAAGTTCCGGGCATCTGGCCTCCCCTTCTGAGTCTGCTCTGCCGCCTCTGGAAATTCTGTATGAAGACCAGGATCTGTTGGCGGTAAACAAGCCTGCCGGAATTGTCACCCATCCTTCCGGCTGTCATTATCGTGACAGTCTTTCCAATCAGGTTTCCTGGTACTTCCGTTCCAAAAAAGAAAAGATCGTCATCCGCCCTGTAGGAAGACTGGACCGGGAAACCTCGGGAATCGTAATTTTTGCCAAAAATCAGACGGCTGCTGCCAGACTGCAGGCCCAGCGCTGCCACAATCATCTGAAAAAGCAGTATCTGGCAGTGGTATCCGGATGCCTGCCTGTTGATCCCTGTGCTGAAAAAACTGTGCCTCCGTCCTCTTCTGCGCTTTTGTCACAGGGACACACCATCAGTCTTCCCATTGGCCCGGATCCTGATGATCCCCGGAAAATGACCGTATTGCTGTCAGACAGCTTTACCTTTGGCAACCTTCCTGTGGATCTTGAAAAAAATTCTTCACACCAACATCCTCTGTCACCTCCGGGTGGAAATTTTAAAACTGCCGTCACCCATTATCAGGTACTTCACAGTACTGCTGACTGGTCTCTCGTTTCCCTCTTCCTGGATACCGGACGGACTCACCAGATCCGTGTACACATGAAATCCACAGGACATCCCCTTCTGGGAGATACCTTATACGGAAACACCGGAGAATCCCCTGTGTCTCTTCCATTTACAAGAGCTGCCCTTCATGCCTGGAAGCTTTTTCTGGAACATCCTTTTGAGGGCAAAAATCTTATATTGGAGGCTCCCCTGCCGGAGGATTTTTCTTCCCTGGCAAAATATCTTCCATAAGCCTTCTCCGCACAAACACGACAGGAAAATCTTACCTGCCGTGTTTGTGTGACTTTAACTTTTTTTGCCGGTAACACCTGTACACAGGGCTGCCGCAGCAAAAACCTTTTTCATGTATCCACAGTTTCCTGCCATCTGCACTTTATCATTTTGAAGCTGTTCCAGAAACTGACACAGATACAGAAACTCATCATTATGACATTTCTTACTGCTGCATTTTCATTTATCTCATGTAAACCTTTATATCACCTGATACTCTTCCACATCTTATCCGCATCCCTCCAGAATACTTTTTCTCCTGTAAAATCCCTTTGATTTCTGCCATTATAACAAAATTCCCCATGTTGTAATTGTATTACATCTGTATTTCAGATAATTTTCATCCATTTTTGTCTCAGAAGTATTTTTCTTGCATTTTTACATTGTTAAAAAATTATTTTTCCGGTTGATTTTGTCCCGCATTTATGTATAATATATAGAGGAAAGCTATAGTTCCACTTCTTTCACAAGATAACATAAGGTCTGACAGTCAGGCTGTTATCCTATTACTATTTTAAGAAAAGAGGTAAATGTAAGATGGCAAAAATTGATTTAACCAAGTACGGCATTACCGGAACCACAGAAATCGTACACAATCCTTCTTATGAAATGTTATTCGAAGAGGAAACAAAACCGGAGCTTGAAGGCTTTGAAAAAGGTCAGGAAAGTGAACTTGGCGCAGTCAACGTTATGACTGGTATCTATACAGGCCGTTCACCTAAAGACAAATTCATCGTTATGGATGAAAACTCCAAAGATACTGTATGGTGGACTTCCGATGAGTACAAAAACGACAACCATCCGGCTTCCCAGGAAGCATGGGACAGCTGTAAAGATCTTGCTCTGAAAGAACTCTCCAATAAGAGACTTTTCGTAGTAGATGCTTTCTGCGGTGCTAACCACGACACACGTATGGCAATCCGTTTCATCGTTGAAGTAGCTTGGCAGGCACATTTCGTAAAGAACATGTTCATCATTCCTACTGAGGAAGAGCTTGAGAACTTTGAGCCGGATTTCGTAGTATACAACGCTTCCAAAGCTAAAGTAGAAAACTACAAAGAACTTGGTCTGAACTCTGAGACAGCAGTTCTTTTCAACATCACAAGCCGTGAGCAGGTTATCCTGAACACATGGTACGGCGGAGAAATGAAAAAAGGTATGTTCTCCATGATGAACTACTATCTGCCGCTTAAGGGCATCGCTTCCATGCACTGCTCTGCAAACACAGATATGAACGGTGAAAACACAGCTATCTTCTTCGGACTTTCCGGAACAGGTAAAACAACTCTTTCCACAGACCCGAAACGTCTTCTGATCGGTGATGACGAGCATGGCTGGGATGACAACGGTATCTTCAACTTTGAGGGCGGATGCTACGCAAAAGTTATCAACCTTGACAAAGAATCTGAGCCGGATATCTACAATGCGATCAGACGCAACGCTCTTCTTGAGAACGTTACTCTTGACAAAGACGGAAAGATCGACTTCGCTGATAAGAGCGTAACAGAAAACACTCGTGTTTCCTACCCGATCGACCACATCGACAATATTGTTCGTCCGGTTTCCGCAGCTCCTGCAGCTAAGAACGTAATCTTCCTTTCTGCAGATGCTTTCGGCGTACTGCCTCCAGTATCTGTTCTTACACCAGAGCAGACTCAGTACTACTTCCTGTCTGGCTTCACAGCTAAACTTGCCGGTACAGAGCGTGGAATCACTGAGCCTACACCTACCTTCTCCGCTTGCTTCGGACAGGCTTTCCTTGAGCTTCATCCGACAAAATATGCTGAGGAGCTTGTTAAGAAGATGGAAGCAAACGGCGCTAAAGCTTATCTTGTAAATACAGGATGGAACGGCTCCGGAAAACGTATCTCCATCAAAGATACCCGTGGTATCATCGATGCAATCCTTAATGGAGACATCAACAACGCACCGACCAAGACTATCCCGCACTTCAACTTCGAAGTTCCGACAGAGCTTCCGGGCGTTGATACAAACATTCTTGATCCTCGTGACACCTACGCAGACGCTTCTGAGTGGGAAGTAAAAGCAAAAGACCTTGCACAGAGATTCGTTAAGAACTTCGCTAAATACGAAGGAAACGAAGCCGGCAAAGCTCTTGTTTCAGCAGGTCCTCAGGAATAATTCTTATAACTGACAAAAAAGGATGTGATTACTCACATCCTTTTTTTGTTACTGCGCAAATCTCTTTAAAATTCCCAGCATCACATGAACGGCTGTATCCATTCCCTCTGCTGTGATATGCTCATAAGGGCCGTGGAAAGCATAGCCGCCTGTTCCAAGATTCGGACAGGGAAGTCCCCGGAAACTAAGCTGAGCTCCGTCTGTACCTCCGCGGATCGGATCTGTATTGGGCTCCATTCCCAGTTCTCTGATCGCATCCTTTGCATAATCCACAAGCTGCATACACGGCGCTACTTTTTCTATCATGTTGCGGTACTGCTCATGGATTTCAAGTTTTACTGTTCCCTGACCATATTTTTCATTCATGATCTTTTCAATATGCTTAAGAGTATTTTCTCTTGCCTCAAAAGAGGCTGCGCTGTGATCCCGGATAATATACTGAAGCGTTGCATTCTCCACAGTGCCTTCCATCTCACAGAGATGGAAAAAGCCTTCATACAGCTCTGTATGTGCAGGTGTTTCCAGATTTGGAAGCATACTGTTGATCTCCATTCCCACAAGAGCCGCATTTATCATTTTGTTCCTGGCTTCGCCCGGATGAATATTAAATCCTCTGATTTTAAACACTGCCTCGCTGGCATTAAAATTCTCGTATACAATCTCATTTTCACAGCCGCCGTCTGCAGTATAGGCATACCGGGCTCCAAATGCCGGAATATCCAATTTATCTGCGCCGCTTCCCACCTCTTCATCCGGTGTAAAAGCAATACATACCTTTCCGTGAGACATGGTTCCCTTCAGCAGCTCTTCTGCAACTGTCATGATCTCTGCGATTCCGGCTTTGTCATCTGCCCCCAGAAGAGTGGTTCCATCCGTAGTGATCAGGGTTCTTCCCTTCAGTTCTTTCAGATGAGGAAAGGTCTTAACAGAAAGCACCTTTCCGCTGTCTCCAAGCGTTACATCCTCTCCATTATAATTTCTGTGTATCTGAGGATTTACATGTTCTCCGCAAAAATCCGGGGCAGTATCCAGATGAGCGATCAGGCCGATGGCAGGTTTGTCTTCATATCCCGGTGTTGCCGGAACAGTCCCGTATACATAACAGTTTTCATCCACCCTGACGTCTTTCACTCCAAGCTTTTTCATTTCCTCTGCAAGAATCTCTGCAAGATCAAACTGACGTCTGGTGCTTGGCGTTGTATTGCTGTTTTCATCACTTGTTGTGTGGATTTTTACATAATTCAAAAATCTCTCATATGCTCTCATGTCATTCTCCTGTTCTGATGCTTGATTTACAGTGAAGCCTTCCGGACAAAGGCCGCAGCTGTTTTCTGAATAAACTCATTATAATATAAGAGTGTTTAAAATACAACGAATCCTTGCTCTATTCCGATCCATTGGTTTCCAGTCCGCCTTTTTCTCTGTTTGTCATTCCCTTCTTCATATGATATACTTGCATCAGTGGGAAATCCTACAATTATCCATATCGGAGGTACAAAATGACAAAAAAGAATCTGATCGTCGGACAGTCCGGCGGCCCTACAGCAGTGATCAACAGCAGTCTTTACGGAGTGGTTTCCGAGGGAATTGCTCATTCTGATGAGATTGGCGAAGTTTACGGTATGGTAAACGGAATCGAAGGCTTTCTTGAGGACAGGATTCTGAATTTCCGTGAAACTCTGCCAGGTGAACAGCTGGATTATCTGAAACACACACCAGGCGCTTATCTTGGTTCCTGCCGTTACAAACTGCCGGAATCTCTGGAAGATCCGGTTTACCCTCTTCTTTTCCAAAAATTCGAGGAAATGAATATCGGCTGGTTCTTCTATATCGGGGGCAATGACTCCATGGACACTGTAAGTAAGCTCTCCAGATACGCTGCTAAGACAGGCAGCTCTATTCGCGTGATCGGCGAGCCTAAAACCATTGACAATGACCTTGTACATACTGACCATACTCCGGGATACGGAAGCGCCGCAAAATATGTGGCATCAACAGTACGCGAGATCACTTTGGATGCCAGCGTTTATGAAAAAAAATCCGTAACCATTATTGAGATCATGGGACGTCACGCCGGCTGGCTTACTGCTGCCTCTGCCCTTGCCCGCAAGTACAAAGGCGACAATCCTTTCTTTATTTATCTCCCGGAAAGCGCTTTTGATACAGAAAAATTCCTCAAAGATGTAGAAAGTGCTTTTGAAAAAAACTGCAATGTAGTTGTGTGTGTTTCCGAAGGAATCCATGATGCGGACGGTACCTTTATCTGTGAGTATGACAGTTCTGTAGGTACAGATACCTTTGGTCACAAAATGCTTGCAGGCTGCGGAAAATATCTGGAAAATCTGGTTCGTGACCGTCTTGGAGTAAAAGCCCGTTCTGTAGAGCTGAATGTAAGCCAGCGCTGCTCTGCTTCTCTTATCTCCGCCGCTGATCAAAAAGAAGCGGTTTCCGCCGGACGTTTCGGTGTTCAGGCTGCTTTAAATGGCGAAACAGGCAAAATGGTCTCTTTTGTACGCCGTCAGGCTGAAGACGGATCCTATCAGATGGAATGTGGACTGGAAGATGTAAATCTGATCTGCAATGAAGAAAAAGAAGTTCCGGCTGAATGGATCACAGAAAACGGTTCTGATGTATCTGAAGAATTTATAAAATATGTGACTCCCCTTGTTCAGGGCAGTGTCAATGTACCTCTGGGCGAAGACGGTCTTCCGGTATTTGTTTACAGAAAATAAAATATACGAAAAATCAAGAAAGAAGCTGACATATAAGCAGCTTCTTTCTTGATTTTGTTATTCTGAAAATTCTTTATGATCTCTCTCTAATTGTTCTTCTACTTCTTTTTGCTTTCGCTCTTCTTCTTTTTTCTCATCCCTGCTTTTTGGAAGGATCACGTTCAGAGCTACAGCGATTATTGTTGCAAGCACTACCGGAGATTTTCCGAATATTGTAGTAACCCATGCCGGAAACGTGGAAAGCGCTGCCGTTGCCTGAGAAACGCCTACTCCCAGCGCTGCTGCAAGACCTACGATCGAGGAATTGCGGTAATCCATTTCCGCAGAAGCCACCAGCTTCATTCCGGTCATTGCTATAGAAGCAAAAACAGAAACCGTTGCTCCTCCCAGTACACACTGAGGAATCGTAGTGAGCAGGGCTGAAAATTTCGGAACAATTCCCGCTACTGCAAGAATCACTGCTGCCAGCCCCAGAACACAGCGGTTAATAACTTTTGTTGTGGTGACAATACCAACATTCTGGCTATAGGTCGCTGTTGGCAGACATCCAAAGCATGCGCTTAAAATATTCGTCAGCCCATAGGCTACGATACCGCTTTGAAGTTCCCCGTCCTTAGGCGTCCGGTTCATTGCTCCGATGGTGGTTGCAGAATAATCACCGATCGCCTGAACAGAATTAATTGCAAACAAAAGCCCTATAGCCACGCAGGAAGAGATCTCAAATTCTATCCCAAAATGCATAAATTCCGGGACCTGGAACATGCCTGCCTCCCCTACGCTGGAAAGATTCACCATTCCAAACGGAATCGACACAATGTAACCTGCAATAATTCCAATAAGAATAGAAGCCAGTTTCCAGATTCCTTTTCCAAAATGGTTCAGAGCAGTCACTACTGCAAGAGTAAAAAACGCAACCAGCCAGTTCTGCCATGCTCCATAGTTTTCGCTCCCTACTCCCCCTGCCATATAGTTAATGGCCGTAGGATACAGAGACAGACCTATGGTGAACACAACGGTTCCTGTAATCAGAGGCGGAAAAAATACACGGATCTTTTTTACCAGAAGTCCCATAATAAGGGCCACGATACCACCTACGATCTGTGCTCCAAAAATCGTAGCAACCCCATATCCTTCTGCAATAGCCTGCATACTTGGAACATAGGCAAAGCTTACTCCCATGATCATGGGAAGGCCTGAGCCAATTGCAAATTTCCCTCTTTTTCCAATGGGAAAAAGCTGAAGCAGCGTAGCAAGCCCGGACATAAGCAGAGAAGCCTGTATCAAAATCACACGGTCTTCGGAATTCAGACCGCCTGCTGCGGCTCCTGCCACAATAATTGCCGGCGTAACACAGCCAACGATCATAGCAACTACATGCTGGAGAGCCAGGGGACAGGCTTCCCGCAGCCTGGGTACCCCATCCAGCTCAAAAATACTCCCTCGTTTCATAAAAACCTCCCGTTCCTTTTCTCATACGAATAATACTGCTTTGCTTATTATACCAGACAAAATGCATAAAAACAATTAGGTTATCTAAAAGTTTTTGTATGAAATGTCACCAAAAAACAGGAGAGATTTTTGTGTACTTTTTTAGTAAATATTCATTTCCCGGTTATCATCACTGAGTGATCTGTTTCATTAAGTAAGGAGCTCAAAGGTGTGATACAGATCTATTCTTCCATACCCCCATTCCGGATTTGGATACTGCATATCTTCTTCTCTGACTGCCCCTCTTCTCAGATAATTTTTTACACTGTTACCGGAAAAAAAAGGCTCGTTGCCACGGATAATGGCCCATTCAAATAAAAGAGCTGCAATGCCTGAGGTCTGCGCCGCTGCAAGACTTGTTCCCGATGACTGTGTGTACGTTCCTGCAGGCCCTGAAGCTGCAGCTTTCATATCCACCCCTGGTGCTGCAAAATCAGGCTTTACCACATTATCCGTGTTGTAGCCTCTGCTGGCTTTGCTGTAAAGGCTGTCGTCTCTGTACTGATAGGCAGTCACAGTCATTCCATTTACCGCGTCTCCCGGCGCAGTGACCGTATACTCCGGAGATGATTCCAGAAAATACGTCTCCTCTGAGATCATCCCCTGTACAGGAAGCCATACATGAAATCTCGCAGAACTGTTCAGCCTTCCTGAAGTTTCCAGTTTCCAGATTCCTTCTGCCGGATGGAGAAACCGAAAAAAAATCAGCGTATTTCCTGATCTCCTTTCAATTGGAACATAATTTACCATCACCTTTGTTTCCACAAACACAAACGACAACTCCTGAGTCCCGTATTTCAGAGCGCTGCTTACCTGCAGCCTCTCCCCTGTTGGGGACTGAATGGTTACATGATAAAAATCCGATGCCTCTCCCCAGAATTCCATGGAAAATCCATGTACCGCTTCCTTTGCCCCCACTCTCAGCTCCAGAATATCAGAAGTGGTTTTTTCATCCAGAATCCCCATATAATGACGTCTTGCCAGTCCCTCGTTTCCGGCTGCCACAGATACACAGTTCTGGGTAAAATCAGCAATACTGCTGATATACTGACTTAAAGGTCCGTCTCCTCTGTGAGAGCCCTGGCTGCTTCCCAGCCCTACGCACACAGACAGAGGTTTCTGATAACGCAGGGCGCATTTTATTGCGTAGGAAATCCCAAGCATAATATCATCCTCCTGAAACACCTCAGCCTCAGGAGGGATCAGATACAGCTCTCTGAGATATTCCTTGGCAGGCTTCAGCTTTACAATTACCAGCTCCGCCTCCGGCGCTGCCCCGGAAACGCCCTCTTCCAGATTCCTGTTTCCCGCTGCTATGGAAGCAAGCCGTGTCCCATGTCCGTTAATGTCTGCAGAAGGAACGATTTCCTGCGGATTTTCTGACTGCAGGGCTCTGTTGATCTCCTGCCGGGTAAAAACCTGTCCATAAGGCACTTCCTCTGACTCCCCTGAAGGAAGGCTCTGATCCCAGATGCTTACAATCCGGCTCTGGTTTCCATTTCGAAATGCCGGATGAGTATAGTCGATCCCGGAATCAATAATCGCAATCAAGGTTCCGGCTCCCCTCAGCTTCAAATACGGATGTTCATGAAGCCGGTTGATACCTGAGGCATTCAGGCCGCCCTGATCCATATATGTATAACACTTGGGAATGGAAGAGTAAGAATAACTGTTGAGCACAGATTCCGGTACCTGAGAAGCCGGTATATAGATGACTCCAAAAAGCTCATTGATAATCTGAAAGCTCCTGTCCGACTCATAGTTGACAGCTCCGTCAACATTGCGGCTATACCGGATAATAAAGTTCTGATAGCTTTCATTCTGGGCAGGAACTACTTTCATTTCATCAGGTATTTCCCTGTTTTCTTCCGGCTGAGGAATCACACCTGCCAGTTTCTCTGTAAAAGGCAGTCCTGTTTCCTCCACAGTCAGATTTTTCTCTTCTGTCCATAATCCGGGCTCATAGTCTTCTTTTTTCAGCATATCTTCTCCAGAACACTTTTTATCAGCCTATGCCGTTCTTCTTACAATATGTGTAAAAAAGCTCCCGCAGATCTTTCTGCGGAAGCCTTTTTTACACATGCTGTCAGCCCTGATTTAACACAGAACGGACATGTTCTACTTCTTCTCTGGTTGCCTTTGCAGCCGGTACATAATAGCCCTTTGTCCGGGCAATTCTGTAAATCTCTTCCTGAGACATCTCGCACTGGTTACGGATCTGCTTCAGAGTCTGCTTCAGTTCCGGATTCTCTGTCTGAGGAATCATTTCACCATAACGGACAAGCTCTCCGTTAATACCTGCCAGCGTATCTGCTACCATTGTTTTTTCGTTCATCTGTGCCACCTCCTACTGTAAAAACTGCATAAGCTGCTGCTTTGTCTGCTGTGCGGACTGCGCGGATTTCTGGAAAAACTGTTTTACTTCCATATCCTCTGCTTTCTGTGCATAGTCCTGCATTTTACAATGTGTGGTGTCAAATCCGCCGATCAGGTGACGCAGATTCTGTAAATCAAGTTCTGAAATCTCTGTCATGATACTACCTCCTCAATATTATGTTACAAAAGATAGTATCTCAGAAAATCAGATTTTTATTCGCCGATGAGCCAGTTGTACATTTCCTCATACTGGCTTGCAGAATGACCCCAGGAGAAATCCGCCGCCATAGCGCGGTCTACCAGCTTGTTCCATTCTCTCTTGTTGTCATAGAATACTCTCTCTGCATTTCTCACAGTGTCCATCATCTCATGGGCATTATAGTTTCGGAAGCTGAATCCGGTTCCTGTTCCCTCAAACTCATTGTAAGGCTGAACCGTGTCCTTAAGACCGCCTGTTTCGCGAACGATCGGCAGTGTTCCGTAACGAAGACTCATCAGCTGGCTGAGGCCGCAGGGCTCAAACAGAGACGGCATCAGGAACGCATCCGACGCTGCATAAATGCGGTGGGACATCGGCTCGTCATAATAAATCTGAGCAGAAACCTTTCCGTGGTACTTCCAGTCAAAATGACGGAACATATTTTCGTAGCGCTCGTCTCCGGTTCCGAGGATCACAAACTGAACGGCATCCTGGCACATTTCATCCATCACATAGGCAATAAGATCAAAGCCCTTCTGGTCTGTGAGACGGGATACGATTCCGATCATCATTACCTTTGGATCAACCTCAAGTCCCAGGTCTTTCTGAAGCTGAAGTTTATTTTTTATTTTTTCCTTGCGGAAATTACGGGCGTTGTAATTCTGAGTGATAAAAGGATCTGTTTCCGGATTAAATACATCATAGTCAATTCCGTTTACAATTCCTCTCAGACTGTTGGAGCGAGCGCACATCAGCCCATCCAGGCCCTCTCCGTAAAACGGCGTCTTAATTTCTTCTGCGTATGTATTACTTACAGTAGTTACCGCATCCGCAAAAACAATTCCGCCCTTCAGGAAATTGGCGTCTCTGTATGCTTCCAGTTTATCCGGAGCAAAATAATAATCAGAAAGACCTGTGATCTCCCTTACTGTTTTTACATCCCATACTCCCTGGAATTTCAGGTTATGGATAGTCATAACTGTGCGGATCCCTCTGAAAAATTCATTCTGCTGGAAAGAATCATGAAGATACACAGGAACAAGACCTGTCTGCCAGTCATGACAGTGGATCACATCCGGGCGAAAGCCGATCACAGGAAGTACGGAAAGAACCGCTTTTGAGAAAAATGCAAATTTTTCCAGATCCCACGGAGCGCTGTCATAAGGCTTTGGACCGCTGAAATAATATTCATTGTCAATAAAGTAAAACTGAATCCCATCATACTGCATCTGCATAATGCCCACATAGCAGTTCTTAAAACCAAGATCCATATAAAAATGGGTCACGTATTCCATTTTATCTTTCCATTCCTGCTTCATGCAGGCATATTTCGGAAGGATGACACGGATATCAAAATAGTGTTTATCAAAATATTTCGGAAGTGCTCCCGCTACATCTGCCAAACCTCCTGTTTTAATAAACGGTACTGCCTCTGATGTTGCAAATAAAATCCTTTTCATCTGTAAATACCCCTCCTTAGTGGCTTGAAGTTATTTTTATTATACCCCAATTCACTTTTATTTAAAAGAGTGTTTTTTGTATTCCAGCCGAATCTTGTCTGCGATCAGGGCAATAAATTCTGAGTTCGTAGGCTTGCCTTTGCCTGTGCTTACCGTATATCCAAACAGCTCGTCAATGGTGTCCATCTTGCCTCTGCTCCACGCCACTTCTATGGCATGACGGATGGCACGTTCCACCCTGCTTGGGGTTGTCTGATGTTTCTTGGCAATGGTAGGATACAGAACCTTGGTAATAGAATTCAGCATTTCCATATCATTGACTGCCAGGATAATGGCATCTCTCAGATACTGATATCCCTTGATATGCGCAGGAACTCCGATCTCATGGATGATATTTGTCACATCTCCCTCCAGATTATGCGTTCCGTAATCCGCCTTTTCTTCCTGCACTGCCTGACGCAGAAGCGGCTCACGGTTTCTTCTGTCTCCAAAGCAGCGCAGATGTTTGATCCGGTTCAGAAGCACCTGATTGTCAAAAGGCTTCAGCATATAATAATCTGCTCCCAGATTAAAGGCATCCTCTGTGATCCTTTCCTGCCCCACTGCCGAAACCACAATAAAAGACGGCAGTTTCTTTACCGTCTGATCATGGCTGCACTGTTCCATAACTGTAAGTCCGTCCATCTTCGGCATGATAATATCCAGGATGACTACATCCGGTTCTTTTTCTCTGATGATATTACAAATTTCTTCTCCGTTGTGCGCTTTCCCCACCAGTTTCAGATCATGATCCTCTTCAATCATTCGCCCCAGTACTTCTACCATTTTCTCGTTATCATCTGCAACTGCTACATTTAGTTTCTCCATAAGACCAATTCCCTCCTCATTTTTCACAGCCAACCTTCCACAGCTGTGGTGAATTTTCGTTTACTCTTTCATGTCACAGCTATTATAGTAGAACATCACAGGCGAAATCAAGCCGAAACTGGGTGAAATGCCGGTTTTTCTTTCGCCTTCTTTCGAGATTTAAGTACATTTTACCCCATAAAACCACATTCCCGCCTGGTTTTAATCCCTGGTTTTGTGCAGTTTTATGAGGGTTTCCGCTGTTTTGACCTGTTCTTCTATTTTTCTACATTTCCCACAAAAACAGGTTTTCTGTCCTGTTTCCTGTATCTGTTTTTTCTGAAGCGTTACTTGTTTTTTATATTTTCCAGCATGGTCTCTGCAAAAATACCATATCCGCTTGTTGAATCCTGTACAAATACATGTGTCACTGCTCCGGCAAATTTCCCCTTCTGAAGTATGGGACTTCCGCTCACGAGTGATTGTCATTAGGGACAACATTTTTTAGGTCTAATTCGCCATTGGCGAAAAAGGAGAAATTACATCAGAGAAGTTCCACTCAATGCGGATCTGCTTATCCGGATAAATAATCACACGCTTAACAAGTGCTTTCATTACCTCCGGTGTCAGCTCTGCTATTCCGCTAAACTGACTTATCTCTTTAGCAAGTTGTTGCTTGTGTTGTGACTGTTCTTCTGAAGCAGACAGTTCTTTCAGCTTCTGCTGCATGACAGCCAATTTTGCTGTAATCGTTTCTTCCTCTGCAAGCAACGCTTTTTTCTTTACTACATAATCTTCTCTCGCAAGCCTGTCCTCCATAACAGCTTCCAGAAGCTCACGCTTTCTGTTCTGTATCTTGTCATGCTTGCGTTGCAGGCTTCTTATTTCATCCGCCATAATTGCACGCTCCGACTTTACTGTCTTACGCAGCTCTTTTTGCTCCTGAATAGATACATCTGTCAGGGAACATTGTTGCTGAATGGCACGAAGCAGAACGCCTTTCATCTGTTCTTCATCAACACGAACATTTTTACATTCCAGCTTGTCGTTATAACGAGCTTTCGCACAAATCCAGTTTTTATTTCTGGCTTTTCCTTTGCCAAGAGTATTCCCGCAGCACCCGCAAATTAATCGTGATGTCAACGGATTTTTCTGGGGAGTCCCCTTCTTCTTGCTATTAGACTTAATTGTAGTCTGGGCAAGATAATAAAGTTCCCTTGAAATAATAGCTTCGTGTGTATCTGGGATGATTTTCCGCAGCTCACGAGGAATTTGTTTTGTCCGGTCGCTCCCAACTTTTACAACATGGGACTTGAACGGCTCTGTATCGCCGGTATAGATTCTGTTCTCGATAATGTTCTTTACCGAGTTCCATGTCCAGTCCGTATACACCTTATATTTGTTGCTTCTGTACTGAGCCAGATGTTGTGAAGGAGTACGGACACCCTCTTTATTCAAGGTCAATGCAATTTCTGTAACTGTGCTTCCTTCAGATGCCAGCTTAAAAATCCGCTTCACAGTAATGGCAGCCTCATCGTCCACCACTATTGTGTTCTTCTGTTCGCCTTTTTTATAGCCGAAAGGGGCTGTTCCATAGACAAACTCGCCATTGCGTTTTTTCATATCAACGGCACTTTTTATCTTTCTGGAAATGTCTCTGCTGTACATCTCATTGATCAGATTTCTGATTGCCAGTTCCAGTCCTGCCGGATTTTCTCCATAATCATCACTGTCATATCGGTCATTGATTGAAATAAACCGAACACCGTATGCCGGAAAGATAAATTCCAAATAGTGACCTGCTTCCAGATAGTTTCTGGCAAAACGGGAAAGGTCACGAACGATAATCGTTCTAACAGCTCCCTGCTCTACCAGTCTGAGAAGTCTTTGAATGCCCGGACGTTCCATATTTGTGCCTGAGTACCCATCGTCAGAAAACTCTCTGAAATCCCCTCCCAGCTCTTTATGAGCTTCAAGGAACTGATTCATACACATTCTCTGAGATGCGATACTGCAACTTTCCTCTGCATTACCCTCTGCCACATCGCCATCTTCCAATGACAGCCTGAGGTAGTATGCGTCAATTCTGTTATCCTGCATTCTCTACCACCTCCGGTATCTGTTCCAAATACTCTGCCACCATCTCAAATGGATCTTTGTAGTTTAGGATTAACTCCAATCTTTTATCTGGATAAACATTTATCCTCTTAACCAGAAACTCCACCGCATTTCGGTCTATGATTGGAAGCTGTTGATACTCTTTCAGCATCCGTACCCACCGTTCCGAACTTGTGATGATATTTTCCAGCTGTTTTGAAGAAGTAAACAATCTGTTTTCTTCCTCTAATAAATGCTCATATTCCTTATTGTATTTTTTCTTGGCGTAACAGTATTCGTCCTTATCAATCAAGCCATCCGTCAAATCAATTACAAGCTGCTCCAACCGTAGCTCCGTATGCCGTCGTTTCGATTGAATACTGACAAGCTGATTTTTGACCGATGTTTCATAGCGGACTACTTTCGGCATTTCCTGAACCTCTTTCACAAGAGTTTCCAAATCAATGGCTGCGTTGATCTGTGCGTCCAACGCATTTTTCAGGCTATCCATAATTTCTTCCTGCCTAATATAATGTGCCGAACAGACCACCCTGCCACTTTCAACATATTTGCCGCAATCATAATAAACAAAGGCTTTTCTCTCACCATTTTCTTTTGCTCTGCCTAAGCCTTTACTTCCTCTCATCATACTGCCGCAATCGCCGCAATACACCTTGCCTCGAAGCGTATCTCTATGATCTTCTTTCGGAGCATCCTGCTTTTTATATGCACGACGCTTTTCAGTAGCTTCATTCATTGCATTTTGAACAGCTGTAAAAAGCTCCTTTGAGATAATCGGATTATGGGCATTTTCAATAACCTGACATTCTTCTTCTGAACGGCGTGTCTTCTCCATGCCCAGCTTATCACACTTCACTCTTCCATGAACACGATTTCCGATATAAACCTGATCCATCAGGATTTTACGGAGTGTACCATGAATCCATAAAGCATTTTCATATTTTTCCGCTTTCGTGATGCCTCTGATATAACGAAGTTTACCAGGGCAAGGAATACCTTCCTCGTTTAATGTTTTAGCAATCGTATTCAGAGCCACACCATTCGCTCTCATTTCAAAGATACGCTTTACTATCGGTGTGGTTTCTTCGTCGATGTCATAAGTATTCTCCTCTGGATTTCTGATATATCCATAAGGAATACTGCTTGCAGAAGGAAGATATTCTCCGCTGTTTATCTTTGCAGAGATACTGCTTCTGATTTTCTTTGAAATATCCTTTACATAGGAATCATTCATTACCATTTTGAACGGCAAAAGCAACGCCGCAGAGTCACAATGTTCATCAAAACTGTCAAAATCATCGTTGATGCAGATAAGCCTTACATTCATCATTGGAAAAACTTTTTCGACGTACTCGCTTGTCATAACAAAATGTCTGCCCAGACGAGAAATGTCTTTTACAATCACACAGTTAATCTTACCGGAGCGGAGATCATCCATCATTCTCTGATAGTCCGGGCGATTGTAGTTCATTCCTGTATAGCCATTGTCAACATAATATTCTGCAAGGACAATATCCTCTTTATTCTTCAGATAATCCAGAGCGATTTTCTTCTGATTACCAATGGAATTTTGTTCCTCGTCATCCTCATCCTCAATAGAAAGTCTTGTGTAAACACCAGCCAGCAGCATGGCTGTTTTCTTTTCTTCTTTCAATTCAACGGCATATCTGCTTTTTCTTGCCATATTAGCCTACCTCCTGACTGATCGTTTTCAAAATTTCCTGATAAGATGCAATCTCATCACGATAGTTAAAATCAATATGAATCGTCTTATCTTCAAAAACAGTTACCTTATCAATAAAAGCAACTGCAATCTCTCGTGTGAGCTTTGCGGCACACTGATATTTTGCAAACTGCTCTAGCCAACACAAATTCTTGGTGCTTTTAGCTATAATCTCTGCACGTTCACTTTCCAGCTTTTGAATTGCAGCCTCTGCGGCTTCAATAATGCCAGTAGCCCTTTTCCTCATAGCGTTATATTCATCCCGCTCAATCAGACTATCGCTGAGTGCTTCGTACAGTTTCATGCGGAACTCTTTCTGCTTATCCATTTCTCTATGCTTTTCCGCAATCTGCACATCCAGCCTCTTGATTTTGACTGAGAGAATTTCACTATGATTGATTTCATCCAAAAGCTGTTTCATCTCAACTAAAAGGTTGATCTGATTTTTGATTGCCCGCATCACGGTATCTTCCAACTTTTCCATGGCGATATTGTGACTGGAGCATCCCTTTCCATTCTTACTTGTTGAACAGATGTAATAGAAGAATTTTTTATTTCCTCTGGAAACCGTTCTTTTAATCATTGCCCTGCCACAGTCTGCACAAAACACAAGCCCAGATAAGGCATTAACAGTATCTTGTGCCGGAGCAACACGAGTATCTCTCGCAAGAATTTTCTGAACAGCATGAAATGTCAGCTCATCAACAATCGCTTCGTGATTATCATTAACCACGCTCCACTTTTCCTCATCCCTTACTCGCATCTGCTTGATTTTGTAGTTGGGTGTCCCTCGTTTTCCCTGAATAAGAACCCCAATATAAACTGGGTTCGTTAAAATATTCTGAATGGAGTAAGGTCGCCACTGAGCCTGTCCGCTGCCCTTCAAACCAGATTTATAATTCATTCCCTGACTTTTTTTGTACTCTGCGGGCGGTAACACCCCTTCCTCATTAAGATAATCCGCAATCGTCTGCTGACTGTATCCCTTAATTTTCAGTACAAAAATAGCTCGAACAATCTCAGCTGCATACTCATCAATGATGAGCTTATGCTTATCCGCCGGATCTTTTCTATATCCATAACAGGCAAATGCCCCCAGATACTCTCCTTTGGATCTCTGAATCCTAAATTGTCGTCTGAGCTTCTTAGAAAGTTCACGACAGTAGGTTTCATTCATTATGTTTTTAACTGGAACCAGAATATCATCGCCGGACTTTGCGTTTCCACTGTCCACATCATCATTGATAGCGATAAATCTGATACCCATAGACGGAAATACCATTTCAAGGTATTTGCCCGTTTCCACATATTCTCGACCGAGTCGGGAAAGGTCTTTTACTATGACACAGTTCACAGCTCCGCTGTTTACCGCCTCCATAACTTTACCAAATCCTGGGCGGTCATAGTTCGTACCTGTGTAACCGTCATCAAATGCTTCGTCCACCAGTTTAATATTCGGGTGGGTTTTTACATACTCCCGAATCAGGACACGCTGATTAGCGATACTGTCTGATTCATGATTCTTACCATCATCTTTAGAAAGGCGATAGTAAGCAATCGCTTCATAAATCTCATCTTCTTTCTGGGAAAATTGGTTCACATATAACCCCATAAATAAAACCTCCATTTCATTCAAAAGTATTTTATTAAGGAGTTACCCTATGCAGTTGACCATCTGCTAGAACCAAGAATATTATCTCGAATTTTTCGCAGATGGTCAATGATGTCGGGTGTGATACCAACACTTACCAGATTAACCAATGTTGCTGGCAAGAGCTTTTAGCTGGTCTTTCAAACAAACTCCTGAATCTGAAAATCCAAGGCTGACAACTACATCGCCATCCAGATAGCAATAAGGATTTCCAATTTGCTCAACATAGTTTCTAATTCGCTGCTCACAAGGTAACGTAGTGTCAATTTTTACCTGTTCCAAACTGTGCAGCTTTGAACGATCAACCGATCTTAAATCCATTTGTTCAGATACAATCATTCTAATCGCCTCCGTTCCTGCTTCTTTATTGTTTCCTATTCCCTTGGGATTATGTGCTTTGCAACAAACCCAAATGAATACGAACCGCTTTCTCGACGCCTTCCATCTGAGCTTCATCCATTTTGCAGACATAAGAAATAATGCGTTTCTTATCAATCGTCTGTGTCTGTTCAGCCATTACCATAGACGGCTGTTTCATTTTCCCGTTTGGATAAAACACAAAATGTGTCGGAAGATAAGGCTTCTTTAATATAGAGGTAATCGGAACGACTGTCAGCGTAGGTGCATGGGCATTTCCCACATTATTCTGAATAATCACAACCGGTCTTTTCCCGCATTGTTCTGATCCATTACGAGAACCCAGATTTGCAAAATAAATATCTCCCCGTCGGAAAATCCAATCTTTTTTCATAGACGCTTCCTCCTTTCGCCAAAATTATGTAAAAAGGGCTGACATAAGCCAACCCTTGCGTCTTTTTATGTCGTCCCATACTTGTTCACAACGCCCCTGGGTGACGGCACTCTTATATGCCATCGGGAGTTCATCAGGCGGTTGGCTGCTAACCAACTCCATAGGAATCTAACCTCTGCCGGGTTCTCCGCCAGCTCCGTAGAGAAGTATCATTATACCAGTTGCTTTCATCGCCGTACTGGAAGCAATCCAGTATTTACAGCAGATATTTTTCGCTCAATAACCTGCCAGACAAAGCAAAATTGAAGTGTAACTTTTCTGGAACAAGGACATATCATGGCGTATCTCTGATGTGGCTGATGCTTTAGGCATCGGCAACAGGAACGTACCTGATGAACTGTGTATGAAGTTTTCAAGGTGCTGTGCAATCAACATCTCTCTCGATTGCAATTAAATTGTATCGCTTATGTGGCTTCTTTTTTATGACCTAACCGGGCGGATTCCCCACCCAAATTGGGCGGATTTTATAATTTTTGTTTCAGCAAACCAAGCTGGGCAATCACACTATCAAGCAATTCCTTCGGGTTTTCCTGTCGAAGATCATACCCCATAAGCAGATAATCCGTTGTTGATTTCAAAAAGACAGCCAACTCAATCAACAACGGAAGGGACGGAGCCTGTATTCCCCGTTCAATTTTTCCAAGATAGCTTGCACTGATGTTCAGTTCCTCTGCCATCTGTTCCTGCGTCAGTCCATTTTCCTTTCTTAATTTTGCAATCCTCGTTCCGATCTCTTTCTGGTCGTAATACATACCGTTTTCCTCCTTGACGGCATGAAAAAAGGAACCGGAGAAAACTCTGGTTCCTTCTCATGCAAAATGTCTGGAAGACGGCATTAAAAATGCCCCGCACCATATTGGCACGAGGCAATCACATCTATTCAATTTCGTATGCTGCAATCTTCCAGCATACCAATCTTAACACCTATCAAGTCGGACTTTCAGTAGGAAAACAGTCGGGATTTTGTCGGACTTTTATCGGACTGAAATGTCAATATTTCTCATAAATCCGGTATGCTTCCTCCTCATCCTCTGCTTCCCGTAAAAACTGTTTCAACGCAGGAATCGCCGCTCCCCATAACGATAAACCAAAAAGCAAAATAGCTTCTCTTTTACGGTCATAATAGGTACTCCGCTCCATTCCTAAAACTTCAAGCAATTCTGTTTCTCTATACTTAAATCGGCTTAAATAGCTCTTGGAGATAATTTCACAGTATAAATCTCCCTTGCATGGATACTCTCTGATTTTTACCATTGCATGATCCACCAGCTCAATCATCCATTTTGTTTCAAACAGGCTACGGATACGTTCCTCAAAATGCTCTCTGGCTTCATCCGGTGCAAAAGTCTCTAAATAAACCAACGCTCTGTCCAGATTTGAGCCACAAGTATATATCAAATCTTCGTGTACCTCTCCTGCCCGTCCAATCGCAGACCAGCAAACATCCCTATAAATTGACAAAATCAATCTGGAACGCTCATACAAAATCTTCTCGCTCACATTTTGCATCCTGCATAACATACGAATACTATTCAAAACCTGTGTATTATTTCTACTCATGTAAATTCTCCTTTCAAGGCTATCGCATCTTTTCAAATTCCTTTCTAATCCTGCACTCCGGCTAAGGGAAAGGGAAACCAGAGAACAGACAAATTTTATATCTTCCGAACTCCATTTTCCGGAAGTTTCCAATCGGAAGTCATTGACATATAGAAACTTCCGATATATAATTAAGCAGAAGTAAAACATCTGTTTTATTTTTGATTATAACATTTTTCGGAAGTTTGTCAACAACCAATCGGAAGTTACAAGAAAAAATTTTTGAAAGGCAGGTAAGAATATGACTTTTGGAGAAAAAGTAAAAGAAGCTCGTTTAGCAATGAATCTATCTCAGACTGAACTGGCACAGATGACCGGTATCTCTGAGCGGTCGCTTTACACTTATGAACAGCTTGGGACACTTCCCCGCAAGAACAATGTCAAAAAACTGGCGGAAGCACTGCACATTTCCGTATCTTATCTGATGGATGATGAAGAAACCAACTCACAGAGCAATATAGATAAGGACTTCTTCATAGAATCAGCCAGGGAAAACTTCGGCTCAAAAGGAGCAAAAGAAGCTCAAGAAGTCCTTGGACGGGTAAATTCCCTGTTTGCTGGCGGCGAATTGGACGAAGAAGCCAAAGACGTATTTTTCCAGGCGATTATGTCTGTATATATGGATTCTAAAAAGACTGCTAGAGAAAAATACACTCCGAAGAAATACAGAAAGCATAAGGACAAATAGTTCCCAACAAGCATACAATCACTTATTCACAGAATATGTTTTCTGTGCAGGATTTGGAGGTGATTCAGATGAGAACGGCAACCCACATTATCAGAGCAGTAGAAAAGCTGATAAAAAAATATGATACCAGAGATCCCTACGAGCTATGCAAGTTATTAGGGATTAAAATTCACTATTACGATTTACAGAAAAAACTGAAGGGATTTTTTTACTACCAGTCCCGTCAGAAAAATATTGTCATAGACAGCAATGTGAACGAAGTTTTGGAACGGATTCTCATTGCCCATGAACTCGGTCATGCCATACTTCATACAAAGATTGCCATGATGCGGGGATTTCAGGAAATGGAAGTTTTTGATGGCAGCTCTCTTGAGGAGGACGAGGCAAACTTCTTTGCCGCCGAGCTTCTTTTAGAGGATCAGGCTGTTTTGGAATGTCTTTCCGAACATTCTTTTTTTGAAACCGCAAAAAGGCTCTATGTGCCGGCAGCTTTACTGGACTACAAGTTCAGCCTGCTCCACGAAAAAGGTCAATTAGTAAATCAAATGTATATTCGGAAGTCAGATTTTCTAAAAGAAGATCTCCACGCCTACGATGACGGTATCCGCTTCGATACGGAATGAAGGTCAGCTTCCTTTCCTATAAATATGAACACAATAAAAGTCCAACAGTACGGTGCTTATTACATCCATGCTGCTGGACTTCTTTTATTCCTATCATATTGTCGCATTATCCAAGGCTCTAAATATATCGCCCGCAATTTCCATAACATCGTCAATCGCTATTTTCTGCTTATCTGTCATAACAATACATTTCTCATAGCTATCTATTTTTTTGACACTACCTGTTACGGAAAGATATGAGCCACCAGATTTTCGTGCATCCGGCTGAAAATAAGTAATTGTAACTTGAGGAAACTCCTTCAGATGCTCCTGAAGCAGACAAAGCCGCTCGTCAAGAGCAACCTTCTCATATTCATCCAGTTCAATACGCCGATCTGTCAATCTGGCTGTTTCCTTTACAGCCGCATCATATCCTGTCAAAGCTGCAAAAGGCGAGAACTGAGCTGCACGATCAATCATGGACATACGAGGTCTTGTTGGCGATGTATGGTGCGGTAAATTGATGATGTCATCGTAATTTCCCATGTTGCTTATCCCCTCCTAAAAATTCATTACTTATTTTTTCCAAAAATATATTCTATTTGCTCCGAAATCGACATTCTAACCATTTTCCTATCTGTTTCTGTTAACTCTTTTTGGGGAGGATATATAAATCTATGCTTCTCATATCCGTAAAATGAATATACGTATATGAAGTTCTAAGTAAAAAACATTCATGGGGTGATAACTCATGTCCTCTCTCTTGTTGCTCCTTTTCCGGTAAAAGAAGCCATTCTCTAGCTGTTAGTGACATAATCTTTCTTCATATAATTTATCCAGTATAGGTATCTTCCGAATTATTTCTAAAATTCTTCCCATGTCCTACCATCTAAATCTGCTGCTATTTTCTCTGTATTAGGCATGGTCTTATAACCGAACATTTCGGAAAGATTAAAAAACTTGCTTTTTTGTATTGGATTCTTACTGCTTTTTCTAAAATCAATCGGATAAAATTTCTCCACCATAAAATATCTGTGACTGAGATTGCGAAGATTATATCCATAATCATCAGCTCGATGAATTGCTTCGTTAATACGGTCAATTTCATCTTGCGTTGGTTCTTCACTGCTCTCAGAATGATACTTCATTTCTCCATCTTCTTCTATTGCGATGATTGTTTTTTTTAATTTTCCAATAGCTCGAATACTTTTATCTTTGTATAATCCAATATATCCATGTTCCGAAAACTTACGGGATTCTCGATCATAAAACAAATTCAAGTCCATGTTATCTTGAAATGTTGTTCCTGCCACAATCGCTCTCATCCATTTATGTCCGTCTGGTATCAATTTTTCATCAAAGCATTATTTTTTGAAATCATCCAACACCGAAATGATCTCGGTATCTCTATCGTCTACAATATCCTCCATAGCTTCCACAAGTTTCTCAAAGGTCAAATTGACGTGCTTAATTGGAGTTTTCAACCGTTCTGCATTAGCAATATTGTATTGCTTCAATTCCTTAACCATTTCATCAAATAACTGTTGCTTCATTGGTTTCGGATCAATCGTCAATAAAACCTTAATATCTTCTGTTCCAAATTGCTCTAAATGATTCATGAGCTGCCTTTTGTCAAACTGATTATAAAGTTTTGTTTCTACAACAATCTTAAAGCTCTTTTGGCTAATCACCGCATCAGGTACACTATCATCTCCGGCGACCTGTAAATCAAATGCAATTTCCGGGCTTTCATCTTCTCCCAAGATCAAACTGTTCAGCATTGAGAAAAATTTATCCGCATTATAATTATATAAGCGGGATAACATTAACATCGTGTTAGATGTGTCTACATTCTCTTTTGAATGGTATCTTTGAAAATAATGGATTTGCATTGTAATTCCTCCTAAAAAATTGTATCATGCCTTATGCCCACCAATCTGGTTATTTCGGTCTTTAGCGGTTGCACCCTCCTGAAGATTCATTCCCTTCAGAATAGCATTTTTTCCAAATTTCTTTTTGATTGACAAAACAGCCTGCTGCATCTTCTTTTCACGATCCAGTTCTTCCTGCTCTTTGGCTCTCTCTCTCTCCAAAGCCTCATAATCTGTAAACAAATCCAACTGCTCTACTGTATCTGTTTTCTGCACACTACTTTCCGGAACAACATGATTTGCTGCGATTGTCAAACGACGTACCAGAAGTGCCGGATTGACAATTTTGTCATAAAGCTCCATTGTTGCGTCCGTAATCAATCTTGTAGAAGAAGTTTGCCTGCCTATATTAGCAGTTCCATGTGCGTGTTTTGGAATCTGTCTCCCATAGTTATCGGTTGTGACCGGACCTTTATAAGCCTTACGCCGTTTCGGATCTGACAAATTCTCTATGTCATAACCGACCGTCAACACAATCTGGTCTGTTATCAGACCTTTATCTACCAAATCCAGCACAAGAAGGTCTATCATTTCTCTGACAACCAGCCTTGCTTTTTCAAATTCATAAGGACATTGTAATACCTGCCCAGAACCAACGCTGTTGGAGCTGGGTTTATACTGTTTCACTTCAGCAATCGTGCATGGTTCCCATCCCCAGGCATGATCAATCAGAAGCTCTGCATTTATCCCAAAAAGTTTATATAATAAATCTTCGTTATAGTAATCTCTCGGTTTTCCAATAGAACAACGAGCAACATCCCCCATTGTAAACATTCCGTTTTCTTCTAACTTCTTTGCATATCCCCGACCGACTCTCCAGAAATCTGTAAGCGGACGATGATTCCATAATTGTCGGCGGTAGCTCATTTCATCCAATTCTGCAATGCGGACACCTTCTTTATCCGCCGGAATATGCTTTGCCACAATGTCCATAGCAATTTTGGCAAGATACATATTCGTTCCAATCCCGGCTGTCGCTGTGATACCGGTTGTCTGATACACATCACGAATCATCTTCATGGCAAAATCGTGAGGTGTAAGACCTGACGAGCTAAGATACGCCGTCAAGTCAATAAATACTTCATCAATCGAATAGACATGAATATCCTCTGGAGCAACATACTTCAAGTAGATATTGTAAATGCGTGTACTCTGTTCCATATATTTCGCCATTCTCGGCGGTGCTGCAATATAATCTATCTTCAATGCCGGATTTTCCACAAGTTCCTTAGCATTATAAGATTTTCCTATAAAATGCTGCCCAGGTGCTTTCTTCAAACGGGAGGAATTAGCTTGCTTTACTTTTTGAACTACTTCAAACAATCTCGCTCTGCCGGGAATGTCGTAAGATTTCAAAGCAGGCGATACCGCAAGACAAATCGTTTTCTCTGTACGGGAAACATCTGCCACAACCAGGTTTGTTGTCATTGGATCAAGTCCACGCTCAATACATTCCACGGAGGCATAGAAGGACTTGAGATCAATACAAAGGAATATTCTGTTGTCCACAATTCAAGCCCTCCCATCTTCTCCATGCTTTTATCTGCATCAAATAAATAATTTCATTTGCTACTCAACTACTTTATAGCCAGCATTCGTAATTACACAAATCGCTTCGCTTTTTCTTTCAATATATTTGGCTCGTAGGCAAGCATTCAACGCTTCATCCCAAATAGCATATTGCCGTCTGTCCGGATATTCTTTTGCCACTACTTCGCTACCAATCTGGATATATGTACCCGATTCCAAATCAGCATCTATCAATATCTGTCCTTCTGGCACAGCTGCTACTTTTTTAAGGAGTTGCTTCATTTCTTCTGTAACTGCTATTGACGCTGGTGTAATATTATCCTGTTTTCCTAAAGTTGGATCATTTATTTCACGGATAAACTTGTCTCTTGCTTCTTCCCAAATAATATCCTCATTATCTGAAATATCAAATTCTGCTTCTAATTCCCGTCTCAACTGATTCAAACGATCTTTTACTTCTGACGGATCTCCATCCAATTTAATGGCAATGCTGTCGCTACCAATCACACCTTTCATGCCAGAAAAATCAAAACCGGGGAGAAGAAGTGAAGTTGCATTAGATTTCAGCACCCATGCAGCCCCCATCTCATTCAAGCTCACTGCACTTTCATAATATTCTGGTGAGTGTACGAAAATAATATGTAAGTCATAGTTAAGGAATCGTTCTCTTAAAAAGTCAAAAATATTAGCCCCATTTGGTATTCCATATCCCGGAAGAGAACTACAAAAAATATCTCTGCGAGGACTTAAATTGATTGAGCGAAGTAATTCAGCAATTTTCGCAACATGAGCTTTATTCTTAGAAGAATGACTTATGAAGATAAGCGGCTTCTTTTTCACCTGAAATGCACCTCCTTGTAACAGTGTCAGCTTTGATACGTCTTTTTCTTCTGGATAGTATTTATCAATATGTTTTCTAATAGCCTGAAGTTTTCCACTAAGTTCAAGAAAATATTTTTTCTCTGTAAAACCGTCCAAACGCTTGCCACACAAATTTACAGTTTCCCACACGAAAGTATCATGGGTTCTGTCATAAATTTCCTGCAATTCCAATTTTATTTCTTGAATCCAGCTCTGAAACTCAGGTACATCACTAATTCGTTCAAAAGATGTCCCCATACCACCATCAAAAGGGTGAAACTTTTCCTCTATTTCTTTTTGTGAATCTATAAGTTCAATCAAATCTTTCTTCAATTATTCAACCCCCAATGCCTTAAACACTGCATCCTCCGCACTCTGATACGGAATCAACTGAAATGCACTCATCAGATCAGCCGGAACACTTGCAAAATCCACAAAAGAGGTACTCGGTATCAGAACTTTCTTTGCTCCGCTGTCCAAACATACCTGAAGCGTGTTTGCAAGCTCATCCACTTTTATCATCGTTCCGCTGATTGTAATATCACCCAGCACCGCCAGATTGCTGACGACTGGTTTTCCCAGTGCAATCGAGCAAAGAGCAATCAATGTAGGAAGTGCCAGCTTATCCGTCATTCCAATGCCCTGTAAATCCTGATAATTGATGATATAGTCCTTCGTCGAAGTGCTGATAGAGCCGCTGATCCGGTTGCCATTTGCTTTCAGGTAGTTAAATGCCGTATTTACAGCTTCCTTGCACTTAGAATCACTGCCAAGTCCGGTACGCTCAATCTTGCCATTGCCTGGTAGCATCTGACTTTCCAGACGAAATACACCAAGCATACCACTTTTTCCTCTGGATACGGTATAAACCTGTCCCGGATTGCACATTCCATCCGGTATCAGCTTGCCGCCGCCCTGTTCCGGTACAGAAACATAATGCTCTGACATATCATCCAGGTCGATATAGGAGAAGTTTACATCATAGAATTCCATGCCGCCCAGTTTTTTCAGCTGTTCTTTGACACGACGACGCATTTCCAATGCAATCTGAATCACTTCTTCCAGTTCCTCTTTTGTAAATTCACCATCAGGATACATCAGTTTCAGATAACCGTCCACCATACGGCGAACTGCTATGGTATCACGCTGATTTAAGTTCTTTCCCAGACGGAAGTAGTGGTCAAGTGCATCACCATATTGTTCTTTACGAAGTTCTCGAATAAACTCTGCCAGATAATCACTGATAAAGCCATAATCATTGGTAAAGTGTTCCGGTCTGAACTTCGGAATCTCCCATCCAGGAAGATAGCAGTGCATACGGTCAAGAAATGCCGTATCTGTTCCCATTTCAGTTGGGAACGGATCAAACAGGCTGGATGTTTTCAGCAACACATCCACGCTCTGATTGATATTTCCCACAAACACCATAGAAGCAGTCGCAGCCTTTTCTTCTTTGCCACGGGCAAAAGAGCCGGATGCCATATAGTCTTTCATAATCTGGATGCCATCTTTGTCTTTGAACTTGATTCCGGCAACTTCATCAAAAGCTACACAGTCCCATAATCCAACCAGTCCTACGGTCTTGCGTCCCATATTGTAAAACAGGTTTGCAACCGTCGTCTGTCCGCCGGAAATCAGAATACTGTTCGGAGAAATCTCTTTGTAGAGATGGGACTTACCAGTGCTTCTCGGTCCCAGCTCACAAAGATTAAAATTGTTCTCAACCAGCGGAATCATACGGGTTAAAAGCAGCCATTTCTCACGGTATGTAAATTCATCCGGCTCCATACCAATGGAACGCAGAAGAATGTCCAGCCATTCATCTTTTGTAAATGCTTTTCGCCCCTGTTTTAATTCATCAATATCAATATGCGGCATCTGGATCGGTGTCAGCTTGCGGATACTGATTGGTGAAATATCTTTCTGTTTTTTCTGTTTGGAACGAAGCGGATTTCCGTCAATATCTTCAATGCCAAAGTTGTTGTCGCCTTCCACTTCATAGTCCAGCTGAACAATACACCAGATACCGCCACAAAGCAGACGGTCAAACTTTTCCGGGTATTCATCCGCAATCGGCACATTTCCAACACCCAGATTAGAAAATTCTGCAAAGAAGCAGTCCTTTTTCATATCCAGATGAACCGTCACCATATCAATGATTGTGTGACTGCCTTTTTTACGCAGCTGAGAGAGGATTTTCTGTGATTCATCCGGGCGTACAAAGTTATCTGCAAGAATCCGCTTTACGTTCTGTACGCCTTTTTCAATCACAGTTTCATCATCTGAACTGCAATATTGACCCAACAGAAACTCAAGCACATAAACCGGAACATTTGCTCCTTCCTTGATTTTCTTCGTCAGGTCTTTCCGAACAATCTTACCGTCAAAGTTCTGGCGGAGCTTGTTCTTTATTTCTTCACGGGTGCTTTCACCCTCTGTAAATTGCTCCATCTTTCCATCCTCCTACGGTACTTAACTAAAGAAATCAAACTCATCCACCGCAAAGGCAATATCAATCTGGAATGGCTCACGCTGCGGCAGCTGCAATCCCTGTTCATCCGCAATGACCAGATAATAAGTAGCGGTATTGCTGTATTTCAAAGACTTTAGATTGAACTGGCAGCGGAAGGTTCTCTCTGCACCATTTTCGCTTGTCTTATCTGCAATAATCTTCTGAACATCACTGATCTGCTTGCCGTTTTCATCTGTAAAGTAAACCTGATAAGTAGCCGCTTCTCGGTTAGCACCGACAGCATCCTTCTGATAGAAGTTCAAAGAGAAAATCATATTGCTGATTTTACGGTTTGCTGACAGAAGATTGACCGTTACCGGCTTCGTATCATATTTCTGCTTATTGCGTTTGTACTCCATAGAATCGTTGCGGAGATAGTGGTATTCAATTACCGGAACAACCATTTCCTGTAAGCTGATACCGCCATGCACGAAGTTCATGCCGCCGCCATTCATCTTGATACGAATACTTTCTCTCGGTGCAAATCCATCATATTCCGTATTGCCGCCCAGGAACTTTACCGGAAGCAAATAGTTCGGTTTTGCCCCTTTCTGCATAATGGCATAGCGTCTGCCATATTCCACATCCATTCCGTTAAAGCTGTCTTTACCAACCTTATCGTCCTCGGTAAGCGGACTATATGTATAAAGGAATCCATGGTCAGCCGTAATCAAAATATTCGTGCCGCCAAACTCATTGACTATAATACGGACAAGATTCTTCAATTCAGAAATCGCCTTATCACAGGCAGCAAAAACAGCCGTATCCGAAGTATGGCTTGCTTCATCAATGGTGTCGTGATAGATATAGACCACATCCATACCTTTCACCAACGCACTTCTTTCTGCACGTTTCATAGCAATAATATCATTATATTTCAAAGCGACACTTGCCGGATCTTCTGATTTCAGTACCTTGTCACGATAGCCGCTTGCCGTAGACTGTCCATCTGCCAGCACGGTCAGAACATCATTCCGAAGTTCTACTGTCAGTTCCTTATGCGGAAGCAATGCCGCCATACCGAACTTCGTGATAGAAGGGAAAATGCTCTGCATACTGCTGATAGAAACCTTACTCTGGGTTTCTCTGCGAAGCTGATCTGCCATTGTTGCCGCCACTTCATAACGCATCGCATCCGAGATAATTACAAACACTTTTGTGTCTGAAGTCTTGATGCGTGAACGATAAAATTCTTCCTGCTGTGATACTTCCAGAACCTTACCATAAGTTGCCAGTTCGTCTGCACACACATCCGACCAGTTGTTACCCAGTTCTCCTAAGAACCAGTGCGTATAAAGTCCTTCCACCTTATCTACAACGTGCTTGAACAGGTCGTCCAATAAAATATTAGAAGTCTCCAGACTCTTTTGGAAACTCAGGTGGAACAAGCGGTAGTAAGTGTCCATCTGATAATAACTTTCAGTGTATTCCTTCCAGATACCTTTCGCTTCTGCGGTATGGAATCCAGCAGAGTGTTCTTTGAAGAAGCTCTGCATATTCGCCACCTGTAAAATACCGTCATAGAAGTTTTCAAACGGCTCATACCATGCACAGGTTCTGCGTTTCTCTACGGTAGACGTAATGGTATCCACATCAATGATATGATCACTGATTTCTGTCATCAGCTTTGTCAAAATTACTTCATTGATGCACGGGAAGCACTCTGTACTTACCAGATCATCCACTGTCAGCTTTTCAAATCGCTGGTGCAAACGGGCTTCATCTTCAACATATCGTGCTACATCATAAAGCTGTTCTTTATCCTCACTATGAAGCCATTCAGAAATAAAATCATAGCAATATGCTTGATGCGGCATGGAAATAAAGCCGTCCAATCCAGCAAGATATTCCTGCCGCATCGTACGGGTAGTAGCGGTCAGAAGCAAATGAATTGCCAGCCGTCCAAGATCAGGTTCTTCCTCAGCAAAGCCACATCCCTGGCGAACCATCGCCCAGAACGCACCATCTGCATGATACTTTACAAAATCCTGATAAACCGCATTGTTATTCAAATCAAGTCCCGCACGGAACACACTGCGTAATATTTGATTCGGCTGTGCGTCTTTCAATCCGCAGATTGCCGCCATCACCGCCATGTGCAGCTGTGCCGGTGTTGCAGGAACTTTATTCTGTGTGCTGATTTTCAAACGGCGGTCTTTCGCATTGAAATACGCACGATAATTCTTGACCTGTTTTCGCATGACCGGATTCGATGCAAGCCCCATCTCGTCCATCCAAATGGAAATCAGGTCTGCACGGAACTCCTCACTGTAAAGCTCTATATCCAAAAGCCAGTTATCATCCGGGCGGTTATAGACACACGGACTGTAAACCAGATAATTCGTAGTCAAATCATCCACAGTAAGCAGCTTTTTTACTGAAAAGGCATTGTTCCCGGTCAGTGCAATCACCTTTGCATTTTCCAGAACCACCTCGTCCAGCTTGTCCTCAAATTCTTTATCTTCATCATACCAGAAGATGATACGACGCTGATAAAATTCCGGCAAAGGGGCAGCAAACCGCCGGTTCAAGTCTTGTATTACTTTGTCGGTATCCATCCTCTACCTTCCTTTCCTGTTTTCTTTAGAAATCATCCTCACTCAGTTCCTCATCTTCCTTTTTTTGCAAATAATAAAATCTCTTTTGAATTTCAATTTCTTCTCGAAGCTGTTCCTCCGATGGAAGACAAGTTTTGTACTTTGATGCAAAAAGCTGTTCATGTCCATGAAGAACCGAATATTTTGCAATATCTTCATCCGTATCCGAACATAAAATAATGCCCAATGTAGGGTTGTCTCCCTCATTTCGTTTCATTTCATCATACATACGAATATACATATCCATCTGTCCGACATCCTGATGCGTGATTTTCGTTGTTTTCAAATCAATCAAAACAAAGCATTTCAAGATATAGTTATAAAAAACAAGGTCGATATAATAATCCTCTTTTTCTGTGCGGATATGTTGCTGCCTTGCAACAAAAGCATATCCTTTTCCCATTTCCATAAGGAATTTTTGAATATGCGTGATAATTCTTTGTTCCAGTTCGCTTTCCGTAAAATCCGTATTGGAAGCCAAACCAAGAAATTCTGCTATAACCGGATTCTTGATAAATTCCAACTTATCTGCCTGATAAGAAGCTGTCAGCTCCTTCATTTCCTTTTCAACAGGTTCTGTATTCTGAGACATCAACATCCGGTAATAATATTGAGAAGAAACGTTCCTCTGCAAAGTACGAACAGACCATGCCTGTTCCTGTGCTTCCTTTGCATACCAAGCTCTTGCTTCTGGTGATGTTTCTTGAAGCAGTATTCTATAATGCGTCCATGACAACGGACGACCAAACTTTGGACTCAGTGAGTCCAAAATTTGTGGAAACTCCTGATGGAATCTCACATACTTGTATAAGCTGCTAAAGTCAAATCCTTTTCCATATTTTTCTTTCAATTCAGCAGACAATTTTTTCATTGTCTTTTTGCCATAGTCAGCTTTTCCATTCTCATTCAAACATTCCATGGCAATTCGCTTACCAAGCAACCAGTTTCTTTGAACCAAAATTGTATCAACGGCAGCATAAGCTATGCTCTGGGCACTTTCTACAATTTCACAGGTATCGGCAAATAAGTCTCCGGTTTCATGATAAGCAATCATGCTTTTATTGAATTTTGGACTCACTGAGTCCAAAATTGCAGTTTCTTCTTTACGAATTTTTTTCGCATTTTGAGATTTCTGTTCCACTGCTTATCAGCCTCCTTTACTTTATTTTAGCCAAAACATCCTGGAAAATTGCATAATTTTTCTTCACGCCGTCATCCAGATCAATAGAAATCATCTGGTCGGCAAGGTGGTGAATCTTTTCCTCGTAGGTACGAATTTCAGTATCCTGTGCCTGCAAATCAGTCAGCTTTTTGTTCAGCTTCACACGCTCACCGGTAGAAGCGTTGGCAATACGCTGTTCCAGATCGGCAATGGCAGTACGATAACGAGCCTGCTGTTCATGCACATAATCGGTACGGATACGGGCAATGGTGTCCGGCTGATAGCGGTGCATATAAATCAGTGCCTTGAATCCGTTCTTCTTGCCGCTGTCAAACAGCCAGTAAATCGGGCGTTTCTGATAAATCTTGCAGTGGTCGGAGTAGAAGTCGCTCAGGAAGTAATTCCGAATCACATCCTTCGGCTGACCTTTTCCGCCCAGTGCATCTGCAATGAATTTCAGGTTTTCGTCCAGTGTCTCTGCACCATAAACTGTTTTCACGAACTTCACAAACAGACCGACAATATCATCCTCAAAATATTCATCGTCACAAATCGGAATAATGTTATCCTTATCAGCAGGGAAGGACGCATACTTGCTGGCATCCCAATCACCGCCTGCATAAGCGATACCATCTTTATCTGGTGCAAATCTTCCAAACATACATCCAACAGCATAAGAAATAAACGAACGAACTTCTCTATTCAAATCAGATATATGGAGCGTGCTTTCTTCTGTATTCACATCTGGCGACAGTTCATTAGCAAGTTCATATTTGTCAATGAAAATTTCATTTATTCTTCTTTCTTTTTGAGTAAGTTGTTCATTACGTTTATTTGTTTCTAACTGCCATTGTTTATAGGCTTCTTTAAGGGTTACAAAATTGCTCTTTACAAAAGGATGTTTTTTAAAATCCCAAGATGTTTCAAAAGAATCCCAATCCTCACGAGATATTTTTATACATTCATTTGCTAAACTTTCTATCTCATCATCTGTTTCTCCAATAACAGGTAAATTTCTTATAGTTCCCGCTTGAATACTAAATGCAGACTTTGTCGAATCTATAATAAATCTTCCCACACAAGACTGTAAAAAGCATAAAACATAATTATAGTATTTTTCTGGCAAGAAAAGAGATGATCCATTTACATCAAACACAAAACCTTCTGGCATAATGCGAGCACCAAAAGCAGCCATCGTGCTGTAAGTCCATGTCATTCCTTTGTGAAAATAATAGTCATAACCTCCATTCTCACGATGTCCAGAAGTTTGTTTCATTTGATTCTGTCCAGCTTCGTCGTACCATACAACATACTCTTGATTGCCATACCATCGTTTTCGTTCTCCACCTTTACTATAAGGATAGTACTTCTTGCTTTCAGCATTTATCAATGAAGCATCTTTCATTGTATAATCAATAGTAAGATTATTTACTTCCCACCACAATTTAAGGAACAAATCATTATTGCCTGTTCCCATGCCAATTTTCACTTCACCAATATCATTTACCGTCTTACCTTTTTCGTATAACATAGCCAAAGTATCACCAGCCACGTATGCAGAAACTGGTGCCCCTGGTATTCGTTCAAAACTGTCCTGCTTAGCATTATAACGATTATTCCCCGCTAAAAATGCCTCTTCTTTTCCAACAGCAGTCGTAGGATCTACCAATCGGCAATATACACCTTCTCGTTTCTCGATTTTTACATTTTGAAACACAAAACTGGTAGTCTGAACCATCTCACCACTAACTTCTTCAAATGCTCTTGCTCCAAGATGTGCCATATTAACAATACTTATATCATGTAATTTATATCGTAATTTTTCATAACTGGCTAATGACATCCATGCGTGTTGCGTAATCATAGACTGGAATCCATAATGTTTTGTCATCACTCGACAACTTTCGATGAAGATGGCAAACATATCGCTTTTACTATCTGGATAATACTTTTTTATAAAGTCTAATAACTTGGCACTCATGCTACTGTTTCCCATATACGGCGGATTTGTCACTACCACATCATACTTCTGTGCCAGTGCTTCTGCCACCTGCACCAGTGGCAAAAGTTCTGCCAGTGCCACATCACGTGACATATTGATGTCCTCTGTAATCTCTGCAAAGCGGTCATACAGAGCAGACCAATCCTGCGGCGAAACTGTCAGGATAGAACCATATTCCTTTGCATCGTGCAGTTCACTGAGTATAGTGTCCATGGCTGCTCTCAGCTTGGCATCTCCATTGCAGAAATACTCCACAGCAAACTTATCTACATGATTGCTCTCTACAATGGCATACACATGGGGCTGAATACCACGGCTGAAGAAGCGGCGGTCATACTGGCGAGCTTTCATCATTACCGCAAAGTATGCCAGCTGTGCTGCACGATCGTCAATATCCAAACCATAGATGTTATTCTCCACAATGCTTGCTACCGCTTCACGGGTAGTATAGCCGTAGGATTCATAAATCTTCATCAGCACATCGAACATATATGCAAGAATATGACCGGAACCGGAGCATGGGTCAATCACTTTCAGCTGTTCCGGTGTCAGAGCAGCATATTCTTTGCGGATTTCTGCCAGCTGTGCCTGTACTTCTGGCTCCTGTTCAGCTTCTTGCAGATAGTAATGCCATTTGGTATTCTCTGGATCACGGTTTCCGTCAACATAGGCAGACTGTTCTTCTTCTGTCGGCAGAAGTTGATTCTTCGCATCTGGGTGTCCTTCCAGCCACAAGCGACCAAGGCTGTTTTCTACCATGTAGCGGACGATCCAGTCCGGTGTAAACAGCTGCGTAGCGGCAGGAATATTCTCTTTCGTGATTTTGACATTCTTTTTCAGTGCAGCGAATACATCGTCCTTTTTCTCGCTGTTATAATACTGATACAGCCAGCCGATGATTTGGACAGCATCTTTCCAGTCATCCTCCGGTATCAGCTCGATCATCTGCTGAATCACACTGCCTTCACGGAGCAGATTGTCCGGCAGAAGAAGCTCCGTGTAATCGCTGATTTTCTGGAACATCCCCGGCAGAATCTTGTTCAATGCGTTGCACTGCACAATCAGCAGATATTTATACAGTTTTTCGGTCTTTTCGGCTTCTTTCAGTTCATAGACCTTTTCCATATCCAATCCATCCAAATCCAGATGAATGGCTTCGGTGATAATCTGCGGCTTGAAGTTGTTTTCCTCGTCCGTAAACACACGCACATGGGAAGGAAGGTAGCCGTTGACCTCCATAAAACGCAGGGCAGAGAAACGGTTGAACCATGTGTAGGCAACCTCCTCCATAACCTGCTTATATCCTTTATCGTTAATCTCGGCAATCAGAGCCTGACGCTGTTTTTTCTCCGCATCTGTCAGGACTTTGCCGTTGATGCTGTCAGCTGCAGCATCAACGATATTGTCCTCTGTGATACCGTATTCCACACCTTTCAGTGAAACACGGGCGATCAGCTCTGTTCTTGCCCAGACAGCAAACTTTTTAATTGCATTTTTATCCATAATTCTCTCCATCTTCTATTAGAACAGACAATTTCTTAATATCTTTATCAATGTTTTCCATTGACTTTTTCAGATTATCTACACTATTCTTAAATTCATCCACTTCTGAAATATAATCCAAGAATCCTCCATATTCCGAAAAATCAATTTCAATTTTTTCATCATAAGATTTCTTTTTCCCATATTTATAATACTTGTAGCCAATCCTTACAGTCTTTTCATCAAAATCCTTTATGATGTTAAAAACATTTGTATCAAATGAAATAACCCACTTCTGACCAGGGAAAATCACAATACTCGTCGTTTCTTTCTTTTTTAGCCGTTTCTGTGTCTTTTCTTGCAACTGTTTGGTAAAACTTTCATTAAAAATCAAGCTCTTTACTTCTAATGGAACAGTTCCAACATTTCTTAAAACAACACATGCCAAAGTCGAGCGAACAAGTTCAAACGATATTTGCATATAAGGACGGTTTTTTTCACTACGTTCCTTGAGTAAGAAAAAAATTGTGATCCATGAAGCAATCAGTGCTAATACAGAAATTATGCTATCCCAAGGAAAAGCTGCATTTTGTTGTTCGACCGCTATAACCAACCTTTCCAGTAATTCTTCCATAGGCATACTCCTTAATTCAGCTTAATCTCGTCGCAATTCTTCAACAACTGTTTCAGCTGAGAACGAATCTTCTCTACATAATCATCAATGTCCGCATCTGTCTGTAACGTCTTTGCCTGGAACACAACCTGACGGTTATAAGCACGGACTACCTTTTTCTTTGCGGTCGCCTGTTCTTTTCCTGTCTGCGTTGGCTGAACCTGCGGCTTCGGAGCAGGCGGAGCAAGAACCACTTCGATATTGCTGACCGTATCATCCTTATACTGGCACATTGGCAGGAACATCGCATCCAAAAGGGCAAGGCTCTTTAACTCTGCAATTTTCTCCTTGCACTGACTGAAATACTTGTCTGACTTTTCGATCAAATGAGATGCCTTAGAATCACCATTTGCGGCAGTGTGGGTTGCTTCCATACACTGACGAACGGTTTCCAGAACTTCGGCACGTTTTTCTTCCAGCATCTTATCATGGGCAGTACGAACAGTGTCCATCAGTGGATTCAGTTCCCGAATCCGATTATAATTAAACTTACTGCCTGTCTGCACCATGGTAATCAGACGAATGGTATTCAGTGCTTTATGAGCTTCTTCATTTTCCGCAATACGGTCAATGTCATCATGCAGAGATTTTTCAAACTGCACTGCCTGGTCGAATACAGTCACCTGTGTTTTGAAGAAATTCTCAATGCCGTTACTCATAGCTTCTTTATTATCAAACAAAGCATCTTCTTTTTTCAGAACACGCTCAATCAATGCGATATTATCCTTCTTCTGAGAAAGAACATCATCCATAAGACCAATCGCTGTCTGAACTAATCCACGATCCGGGTATTTATGACCTTCATAGCGAGCATCCAGAGAAGCATAATAGTCACGCTGTTCGCTGAATTTCTCTGTCACAAAGCGAATCAAACCATCTTCATCATCAGGCACATCCATAATGTCGAAATACTCACGGAGCATTTCTTTGACATCACGCATCATAGTAGCGGAAATGGTTTTACGTTTGCTGATGGAAGTCTTTCCGATTTCACTCTTTTTGCGAAGCATATCCGGAAGTTTCGGGTCATCCGGCTGAATAGTATTGCCTGCATATTTAATGGTCACTTTCTGAGAATAAATCAGCTGTGCCACAACTGCTGCAATGTCGATCTCTTTCCAACCATACGGAATCGCACTGTATTTGCTCTGCACATCTGCCATAGAAGTAGGCAGCTTTTTCGCATCCTGCATTTCCAGATATTCTTCCATTGCAGAAGCTGCATCACGGTTTGGTTCCATCCCTGGGAGCATGGTAACAGTACCAGTCAGGATCGCAATAATATCTGCATCACTGCCTGCATTTTCTGTGATTAAATCCAGCTTGCTATATACATGAGCAACCAGATATTCCAATGACTGGTCAATCTTAGCTTTGGCATTTCCACCTTTGATTTCCAGATGTTCACCGTCTACATAGAACTGTGCCCCTTCGATTGCATTTTGTAATTCTGTCATGGCACTCAGCTCATATTTTCTGGCTTCATCCTGCTGGTCGCTGATGATTTTCTGCACACTCTTTGGAAGCTGGCTTACGTTTCTCTGCTTTACATATTTACGAATCTTCATGGCAGATTCCAGTGATTCATAATATGGCGTGTCTGCCAGAACAACGATTGCTTCATTGCCTTTGGATTCAGTCATCAGACGGAACTCTGTTTTTTCTGTGGCATCCGTTGCTACTGTCAGGAAACGCAGACGCATACCGCCTGTTGCTACACCGACGGTAATTCCATCTACCATCTGGTCAAAAGCGAAATCATATTTTCCATAACGGAATTTCTTTGTTGTAAAAATATCGCCGTAAATCATCTGGGCGATACGCTCCACGATAGAAGCAGTATCTACATTGGTATCCCGGATTTCACGCTGAATATCCTGTTCTTCATCGGTAAGGAAGTTATAGGTATCACCGGTTCTGCCGATATAATTCTGGCTCATCAGACGGTCAAGGCAACCACGGACAGCTTCACGCATGATAATCTTATCTACACGAATATCGTCTGCCATGAGGATAACGATATTGTCCAGATTGGAAGGAATATCATCAATATATCGAATCAGATACAGAAGTTTTAATACATCCACATCCTGCTGTTCGATACCATCTCCATTGTCTGCTGCTTTTTGGCAACGCTCGATCACTCGACGGATAGAACCGTCCAGGAAAGTATGTACGGTATCATAAAAGCGGAAGAACGGAACAAGAGCATACTCATCCTTCTCCTGAATTTTCTGAGCGGCTTCCTGGAAACCAGAGAGCATAGAACGCTCACCACCCGAAAGATGCTTGCCGGAATTTCCGTGCTTACGGATTTCTGCAAATACTTTCTGCATGATGATAAACTGATACGGCACAAACGGGAAATTCTCTGTAAACTCCATCGGACCGGAATAACCTTTGATGTCCAGAATCGAACCGCTGAAACTGAACAGGTTCCGCAGAACAGAGTCATTCTGCTCATAAACAGTTTCCAGATCAGCTGCTGCTTCCGGTTTCTTTTTCAGAATACGCTTCTGGATGACTTCATCCACAGAGGAAGAAGATAAACTCAGTCTTGTTTTGAAACGAGCCTGAATACGGGAAAACTCATCCGCTCGAACTTTGATAATTTCATCAATCGCTTCCTGTCCGGTACAGATCACCCAAATCTTGCCTTCACATTCGCTTCCGATTTTTTCTGTCAAAGACTGGAGGTTCAAAAGCATATCGGTGTCTGTACCGACATACTGACCAACCTCGTCAATCATAAACAGCAGACGGAAGTTCGCCGGTTTGGTATCCACATAGGCTTTCATATCTTCTACAAGCTGTGCGATAGAAATTTCTGTTGCAGTTTTATCATTGAACCACGCCTTTGCATCGTCCTCACTCATATCCAAAACTTCCATCAAAGTCGGAATGATGAACTTACCATTGAACGCAAACGCACGACGCATTTCCAGCCAGGACTTTCCTTTCTTTTCTTCAAAGACTCTGCGGAACTCCTCAGTCTTTCCCTGCTGGTCAATATAACGCTCCATCATGGCAACTTTCAGATTTTCACCGTAATATCCAAGATGGTTATAGAACATTTTTGCAAAAACACGAAGAACAGCAGTCTTGTCCTTATTGCTGAAACCTTCAATGTCGATATTAAACAGAATTGTCTCCGTTGGTCCTTTGGTAGCACGATCAATCAGCATAAAAGTCGCCGGATCGTCCTCAAACTTTTTACGAAAACGCTCTACACTTCGGATGCCTTTTACTTCTTTGTTTTCAAGAAGATAGGAAAGCATCTTCAGGAAATGAGATTTACCACTTCCGAAGAAACCGGAAATCCAAACACCCATGTCGGCAGTCGGCTGGTCAAAAGCATCACCATAATAATTGAAAAATGTAATGAAATGTTTCTTCAATTCTCTGGTAATGACATATTCATTTAATTCCTGTTCAATTACATCGTCAGCAGCCTGATCGACTTTAATAACACCATTGATTTTGCGGTTGATGTCGTCCGCAAACATATCTCGAATCATCATGGCTTTATCCCCCTTAATCTATGACGTTGAATGCCCGGTAATAATCATTTGGTGTCAGACGATTAAACAATTTTACATGACGACCATCAAACTCACCCGGATACATAACAAGAATCGGAACATCCGAAAAGTACGGCTGCAAGGCTTCCAGTAATGTATGGATTCTCATAAATGGAAATACTTCACCTACACCCGTCAGCATCAGTACATCGCCCGGTTCATGCGGCTCGTACTGGATTTTATCAATAAACTCTCCATTGCCGATTGCAGAATTTAACTGTTCCAGAAGATACTCACTTCCGTCAGCTTCTTCCATATCGGGAATCGCATCTGTGATGTCCATGTCATCGCAGATTGAGAGAAATGTTTTATATAAATTGCAAATTTTCAAATGGCACTCTAAGGACTGATCGGTTTCCAGCTGATTTACAAAATGCCGAACTACCATTTCATTTTCCGGCTCATAGCAGAAAATTCTGATATTCACCTCATTGCTTAGTCCCTTGCCTTCCAGGAACTCCGGTTCCTGAATCAATGCCCGAACTTTGTCCAGGCGTTCTTTTATATCATTCATTGGCTACCTCCTATGAAAAGCAATTAAACGCCGGCAGCACCGCCGTATCGCCATTGCTTCTGATGGCATTCTCCAAAACAGGATGCAGCCATACTGGATTCAAATGATCTGCCTTGAGGTTATCGAGATACTCTGTCTCCACAAGCACTCTGGCAATAATCTGTTTTAACTTTGTTATTGTACTGTCGCTCCAGGAAGCTACGGTATCATTCTGCTCCTGCAAACGCATAAAAAATGTATTCAAATCTATCTTACCAAAGGACGTATCCCTTAATCGGTACTTCTCGCCAATGACTGTCAGCATAAATTCCCAAACCAGACGGCTCTGCTTCATCAGTGCATAAAGACAGATTTGTTTTGCTACATCCATTGGCTGCGTTGCAATCGCTGTGATTAATGTCTCATCTTCCATGCCTTGCAAGCGTTTCACACAAGCCTTTGCCATCTTCTTTATGGATTTTTCCGTTGGATACTGAAAAAGGTTTTCATTGTATATCTTCTCTATGGTTTCCTCATCTGAGTGTCCATCCGATAATAACCTGGCTGTCGTTCTCATTTCATAAAACAAAAACGGTTCTCGTGTCAGAGAAGCTATGTAAGGATATGAACTATCCATCTCTTAGTCCTCCTTATTTTTTTCTCTTGTCTCAGGGAGAATATCCATGATTTCATCCACTGTACATCCAAGTGACCTGCAAATACGAACTATAATATCCATGGAAACAGTCTCATTCCGAGATAGCTTTGCAAGCGTATTCGCACTGATTCCTACTTTCTTCGCAAACTCTGTTTTTCTCAATTCTCTATCAATCAACATTTTGAATAATTTATTATAGCAAACATCCATGTCATTTCCTCCTGCGACTACTCGTTTCTTCAAAATATACGCTAAGCATTCTATTTACCATTATATCAGTTAACCTTTCAAAAATAAATAGAAATATTTGTGTTTGCAAATATTTCTGTTTGTTTTCCTAGTTTTATTTCCAAAATAGTTTTTTAGAAAATTAGCTGAACTAACGTCACAACAAATTGGCAAGCAGGGCAAACCTGTACAGGTTTACTTATTTTCGCACCCCCTTCTGGGTTCTTTGCGAAAATTGCTTGTTGGGGCAGCGTCCCCAATCCCCTTTGAACAGTATCTTCGATACTGGCTGCTCGTTCATTCTGAACGTTTACTAAAACACTCACTTAGAGGATTTTTATTTTTCTTCCCTCACTGGTGCATAAAAAATTGTCAGGTCAATGTAACTGTCATGCTCATTTTCTCTAATATCAAACTGGATATAATAATCACGAATCATATACCCACGATACGGATCGGAGAGGGTATAAAGCTCTGTTGTTTTAAAATCAATCAAGGAGAAACCAGTAGTTCCGATATGACTTTCATCCCCATGTTCATCCTGCTCACAATAAAATTCTGTAACCTGATCCAGACATTTCTGACATAGCACATCGGATGCTTTTTCAAAGTCTATTGTGTCATCATCACTAAAATATGCTGATACCTCAGAAATTCCTCTTTCTGCCATTTCCTGAATATGGACACTTCCATAACTCTCCCCAAAAGAATTGATTGTCATGCTCATGCCCTTGTTTTCAAATATTTCGTTCCCGTCATCATCATAATCTCTAACTCCGGTGTCACTTACCGACTGGCTATTCCAATGAATAATTCCTATAGAATCCCTTTTTGCGTAATAAGGAATCAGACTGTTTTCCTTCTGACCACATATAAAGCAATCGTCTGATTCGATATGAGAGGTATTTTTCATTTCAGCAATTTTCTCCACTGAAGAAGTAGACTCATTCATTTCTGGTAGTTCCTGTGTTTCCTCTAATTTTCCCCTGCACCCACCAATGCCAATTATCATGCAGAGCAGTAGGGTGGCTCTTATCATTTCCTTTTTCATACTCGTTTTCCCCTCTAAGTTTTCTGTAATTCTCCGAATAGAATAGGAGGCACACACGCACCATATCATTGTAAAGCAATGCACCTTAAAATACAAGGAGAGGTGAGTGCAAGAATGATAAAATACGATAGATTATGGGAGACTCTGAAAGAAAAAGACATCAGCCAGTATAAGCTGATCAAAGATTACGGGATTGATAAAGCACAGCTCCACAGACTCAGAAAAAATATGATTGTAAAAACGCTCGTGCTAAACAATCTCTGTAAAATTCTTGATTGCAGAATCGAAGACATCATGGAATATGTTCCCGATGAAGATGAATAAGAAACAATACTTGATGCAATGCCGGTATTGTTTCTTTTCTTTTTACTTCAAAAGAGCTATACTGAATTTTGAAAAAAACGCCATGTGCGATTGCTATACAGGAGGATTTTATTATGAACAGAAAATTAGTTGCTTACTTTTCTGCAACCGGTACAACAACAAAACTTGCAGAATTACTTGCCGATGCTATTGGTGCTGACATTTTTGAAATCCAGCCAAAAATTCCTTACACTGCTGCAGATTTGGATTGGCACAATGAACATTCAAGAAGCAGTATTGAAATGAAAGACAGTTCTTCCCGTCCTGCCATTGCAAATAAACGGAACAACATGATTGAATATGATACTGTCTTTGTCGGCTTTCCAATCTGGTGGTATGTAGCTCCGACCATTATCAATACATTTCTCGAAAGCTATGATATGACCGGAAAGACTATTATCCCCTTTGCGACATCTGGCGGCAGTGGGATGGGAGAAACGAATAATAAACTTGCCCCAAGCTGTTCCGGTGCAAGGCTCATTGAGGGAAAAGTTTTTCGGGGCAATGTCAGTCTAACCGAATTAGACAAATGGTACAAATCTCTGCAATAGCAATCACGACCACCGGCTTAGCCGGTGGTTTGTTTTGACCCTATAAGGGTCTGTTA
>OHEE01000330.1_pt1 | contig 32987 bp, 29 predicted proteins | sample 1567191 | NCBI WGS metagenome assembly OHEE01 (sample SAMEA3879562, study PRJEB24766) | human gut metagenome | biome: human-associated habitat; feature: feces | place: USA | collected 1985/1987
GCTGATCTGAAATTCTTCATGTTCAGACTGGCTAGGCTATACGCTTAAAAGAAAGATTACCAACCAGGAAAATCCGCTGACCCTTAATTGGGGGGCAGTAGAAATTTCTTTCTCCAGATTAAACCTTTTTATACGGATACCTTCTATCTCCATAAGCTTTGGAGTTAACTCCAAAGACTTGCGGAGATAAAACAAACAGGAAAAAAGACCTTAACCATACGGCAGGAAAGGTTTAGGGATACGAATAAGATCTTTTTAGGGTGAGTCTGATTCCAAAGTCTCTTACACATTCCTTACGGATAAAAAGTCCCATTAAAATTCAACTCCTCCCTAATTGTTTCCGTCAAATGGTTTCGTGGTTGCCTCTCCCTTTTGGGATATGCCTTTGCGGCTGATAACGCATTTGAGTGTTTTGTAAAATATCATCATGTCTGTCATGAAGCAAACATGGTCTACGTACCAGATATCCAGTTCGAATTTCTTTTTCCAGCTGATTGCGTTTCTTCCATTTACTTGTGCCCATCCAGTGATGCCGGGGCGCACTTCATGTCTTCTTGCTTGCTCTTCATTGTATAGAGGCTGGTATTGTACCAATAATGGACGGGGGCCGATCAGAGCCATGTCTCCTTTCAATACGTTGAAAAGTTGAGGCAGTTCGTCAACGGAGGTGGCACGGACTATTTTCCCTATGGGGGTCATTCGTAAGCTGTCGGGTAAAAAGTTTCCGCGACAGTCTTTCCGGTCATTCATGGTTTTAAACTTGATGATCCTGAATATTTTTCCGTTCTTTCCCGGACGTTCCTGAAGGAAAAAAATGCCGCTACCCCTGTTGGCTATGGCAAGTAACAAGATGGTTGACAATAGGACAGGAGAGGTCAATAATATCAGAAAGGCGGCTATAAGACAGTCCAGCGGATATTTGAAATAACGGGTATATCTGCTCTTCTTCATGGTTGTGGATTATTTTTTATAATCCGGCACGGTGAACCACAGGCTGTCACTCCGTCAGGTATGTCTTTGCACACTACTGATCCTGATCCGATAATGGTCCATTTGCCTATTTTAACTCCGGGATTGATCACTGCTCCGGCACCTATCCATGAGCCTTCCCCCACTTCCACATTGCCACATAATGTGGCGTGTGGCGAGACATGTACATAGTCTTCCAATATACATTCATGATCAATAGCGGCGCCAGTGTTGACAATGCAATGTTTACCTGTTTGGCAGCAACTTTGCAATATACTTCCTTGCATGACAACACTGCCTTCTCCTATTTTTGTATAGGGGGAAACAATGGCATGGATAGAGATGACCGTACCGAATACAGCGTTTTTTTTATACAATTGTTCCGCTATATTTTTTCGGATGCTGTTGTTTCCGATACTGATAAGTATCGGGAACATTCGTTTTGGATCGTAGGAAAGAACATGATATTCCATCCATTCCTGTATGTGGGGATTATCATCTATGATGCCCGTCAGTTCAGTGCTGTTTTCTTTCAGTATATCCATGATCACTTTGGCGTGTCCGCCGGCTCCGTATAAATACATATTGTCAGTCTTTATTTTGTTAGATTTGAAATCTGTTCTTGATAGACCTTTCGTAAGGCTTCCCATAGCGTCCGGCGGTCGTATTTTTGAACAATCTGTGGGCGGGCAGCCGAGGCCAATTGTTCTACGAGCCGTGGAGAAGAGAGAAATCCGCACATGGTGCGATATAGGTATTCGCTGTCATGAGGAGGAATAATGATACCGTTCTTTCCGTTTTCAATGATTTCGTTACATCCGTTGATGTTCGTTACGATGCAAGGTAATCCCATCGCTCCGGCTTGTAATATTACATTGGGGAATCCTTCCCGGTAACTGGGGAATACGAAGGCATCCGCAGCGGCTAAAAAAGGGCGGATATCCTCTTGCCATCCCATAAATTTTATGGCGGGATGTTTGTGTATATGTTCTGCTGTTTCAGGAGTTACCGGATCCAGTTCCGCTTCAAAGTCTCCCACTAGGCAAAGACGACAGTTTGTAAATTCCTGTTGCAGGCGGACAAAAGCTGAAACCAGTTCGTTGATACCTTTATCCCGCACCAATCGTCCGACGAAGCAAAAAGTGAAACAGGGGTTCCGGCGATAGATTTCCGCTTGTCTCATTACCTCCGGTGTCCGGTCAAAATAAGCAAGGTCAATTCCGTTGATGTTACCGTTTCCGATAAGATGCAATGCCCGGCTGGTGATATGGAAACGTTCCAGATCTCTCCTCACACCTTTCCCTTCCGGATTGAGGTAGGTCGCACAGGCACAAGTGAGTTTGTCTGTAGCAATTAATAACTGCTGTTTCCAACCTGTAGTTGAAGGGAATACTAGTCCTGTGAAAGTGTGGATCCGGATGGGAACCCTGCATATTCGGGCGGCCATCATGGCCAACAGCCCCGCCTTGGGTGTCAGCGAGTGGACTATCTGCGGTTTTTCTTTGTGGAACAGGATGATGAGCCTGATCAGTGCAATCAAGTCTTTCAAAGGGGCAATGTGGCGCTCCATCGGGATAGCGCAAGTTCTGACGCCTTCTCTTTCCGCTACTTTGTGTAATTCCTCTCCGGACGAAGAGACAGCTAATACTTCATAAGTTTCTGCCAACATCTTCAACTGTCCTTGCAGCAGGAGATGGAGCGAAAGGGGAACGGTGGATATGCGTATTACTTTGGGTTTCATACAGATGGTTTGTGTCGTAAACGATAATAAAGATACCCCACCCATTCGTGCGTTAGTTCTGGCCAGGAAGCCAAGACGTGCCAAGATGGCAGGAAATTCGTTTTTTCCCCCTTTATTTCGGGAAACGTATCGGTGATATATGTGTCCGGATTCAGCCCCGCTGCATGGAAGGTCCATAGCGACCTGCGCATGTGGGTCGCGGAGGTAATCAGCAGGGTCGATTCCGTTTTCATACTGTTACCGATCAGCTCTAACGTGAACGTTGCGTTTTCCCACGTGTTGTTTGCGCGGGTTTCCAAGATGACATCTTCCAACGGCATGCCCAAATCTGCCAGATATTGTTTCATGTCCGCGGCATTTCCTTGCAAACCTTTTCTGTCTTTGCTTTCGATGATCGAACCGTCTGAAGCTAACACCAGTTTCCGGATGCGTCCATGCTTGTACAGCCGGATGCCTTCTAATAACCGGTCGGCAATCTCGCTAAATTCGGGTCGGCTTCGTTTCCAGTCCCAATAGCTGTAGCCGCCCAGCACGATGCCGTATGTATATTGTTTCCTTTCAGGTAGGGGGCGGTCATATTCCTTGTACCATTGTTCGGCAATCCATTGATAGAGTGCACCGTTGGAGAATAAGAGAAAAAGCAAGGCTGACAAAGTGAGACAGAGCCTTTTCCATCGTTTAGATTTTAGGACCACCCCTAAGAGAAGAAAAATAACGATATAGGTTGTTGGATTGATAGCAAGTGAAATAAACATGAGATTTTTTATATATGTATAAGAATGAATGAAATTATTTTTTTAAGTAATCTAATTGGAATTTCTTTTTTAACTTGTTTCTTACATAGATCATATCGCATGTTGGAATCGTAGGCGGCAATTGCTTTTATAAAAGGATCTTCTAAAAATGCAGGATGATTTTGTACTTGCATGATATCCTTGTATATAGGGTCCTTTAACTCTTCCGAGATTCTGTTTTTTATTTCTTTAGGAGACCTGACTTTAAAAGCTATCATTTGGCAAATATCTGATTTTAGCACATTTTTCAGTTCTATTCGGATATAATCAGAAGCCTTATGATATTGATATTTGTCAATTAAAGCCTTTTTTATGTAATAAAGTTTTTTCAAATCAGGCAACAAACAGGTGTTATATCGAGTTGTCATACCACCGAATCGATAGTTATATCCACATTCTTTGAGTATGTAAATTTTAGATAAATATGGAAATAATTGGAGATTAAAGGCAAGGTCTTCCCCTGTAGTGATACCTGTTGGCTGTATATTGGCTGCATTTAATGAAGATTTTCGATAGAGTTTTCCCCACATATTAACGGATAAAAAATGTTGATTCCAAAAAAAGAAATATAGTATTTGTTAAATAGTTTTAGTTGTTGTATTAGTCCGTTAACAGGACTGAGTCCCGTTTTTTTACCACCCCATAGCGATCCATGACTCGTTGCATTCCCATTTCCACATAGTCTACTCCAGTTTTTTCTGCCGTTTCGTATATTGTTGTAAGTATTTTTTTTATTCGCCAGCCAGTCATCCGAATATATTGTGCTATGTATTGTTCGGTGTTGCAAATTGGGATGATAATTGAAATCATGGTTATATGAATGTATTAATTTATTACTCAAATATTAAAATAAAACGTAAACGCATAGAACGTTAACAACGCATAGCCCAACATTTTTTCATGATTGACCCAAAAACGTTCCTTCATGAACGGATAAATCAATACCACCGGCATGATGAACCACGAAATCTGGGCGAAACGGTTGGAATAGGCGGCACGGATCACCAGCACCCAGAAAGCATTGGTGACAAGGAACGTATTATATATCCAATGGTAATACTCGTCCTTGAAGTTGCGGCGGAAGATGAAATAGTACCCCACCGCTACCCCCATGGCACTATATAACAGAAAGTCCCAGCGGAAAGTCATACTCATCTGAACGATCTCGCCCACCATGTTGTCACCTGTCAGATAGCCGGAAAAGCGGTCGTCTCCCCCCATCAGATTTGTTGCCGCCAAATATGCCTGGATACGTCCGCCTATGGCATACGATACGCCTACACATGCCATCCATCCTGCCAGATACCAATAGCTATTCTTGATGAACCAGGTCAGTGTGCCTGCTCCAACCATCAGATAGATGGATTTGTGGATTCCGGCTGCCAACACGCATAACCCGATCATTACGGGTGGACGGTTGACATACGTCATTGCCAAGATGAACAAGGAGGCTCCCATGCCATTCCGGATACCGTTTACTCCGTAACTCCAGAAAGTAAACATGCTGAGTATGACTAAGAAAGGAATATAGTAATACCCTTTGAAGATACGTTGCATAGCCAGCCACAATGAACCGATATAAACAGTGGCACATAGCAGGAAAAAAGTATGGATGTCGCTGTATCTGGCAAACCATTGCATAAGGTTGTAAAACAACCATTCGCCTTCCCATTGCCAGGAAAAGGGATCGCGTGAGTTGGCTGCAGTATAAAATCCTTTGGCGTAGTTTACCGTGTCTCCGAAATAAACGCTGACAGGACGTAGCCCCATATACAAGATCAGGATTAGTGTAAATAATACGCCCCACATGGCGTTGAGCGACACGGTCTCTTTTTTCAATACGCTTCCTGTGTGGCACTGCCATACGGCTGTCAGTACCATGCACAATACGGTGACATCGAAATAATGGGCATATTCACTTACGGGGATAAAGTCTATCATATTTATGGATGTTTTTTCGTTATGTTATTTTTTTCGTGCTTTTGTCTCGCACAGTTTCATGAATCCGCTGTACAGGGGCGGAATGTAATAGAAACTGAGGAGTGAAAGTTTTATATGAAAGGGGATATGTCTGTTTTTCAGGAACTCGTTGGCTGTTTGCTTTTTTAGTCTTTTCGCTGTAAGGTGTGCCAGATGCCGGTAAGGCGTGTTTGACGCATGATACCTCACGTTGATTATCATCTTGAAAAGCTTTTCCAAACAACATCCCCGGTAAACTGTATTTTCTTTTGGAATGTTTTGCAAGCAGAGATAGTAGGAATCGGCACGGTCTATGTAACGGGGATTTACCTTTTGATGTGTGATACTCGTAGGTCGTTGTACCCAGTAGTACATGGGGATATCTATTATGACAGCTTGACAAGATTTTTGATAGATCCGGCAGTTGAACTCAGTATCTTCTGTACCGGTCTCTTGGAAAAACTCATTATCCAACAACTCCCGTTTATAAAGTTTGTTCCATACTACTTGCGCTTGAACTTCTTTTATTCCTTGCTGTGGGTGGATATGGTTGAATAAACTTTTTATCATTATTTCTTGTGTAAGAATGCTTTTTGTGTAAGCGGAAGGAATTGAATAAGATTTGTCATTGTCATATACCTGTTTTCCTAAAATCATGGAAAAGCTATAATTACCTTCCTGTAATGCTTCCAACAGCACTTCATACATTTGCGGATGGATATAATCATCACCGTCAATGAAAGAGATGTATTTTCCTTTGGCAGCTTTCATCCCGCTATTTCTAGCCGGAGACAATCCTGCGTTTTTCTGATGAATCACTTCAATGCGGGTGTCTTTCCGGGTATATTCATCGCAAATTTCTCCGGAATGGTCGGTGGAACCGTCATTCACTAATATGATTTGCAAGGTTGTATAAGTTGATGCCAATATGCTTTCGATGCATGGGCGGAGATAGGCTTCTACATTAAAAATAGGAACGATGACGCTTATTAAATCCGTTTCTATATCTTTTTTCATTTTCTTTTTTCGTTGATAAGCTGATTAAATAATTCCATCTACATAGGGATGATATTTTTTATATCATACTGTTCTGCTTTCAAACGGGCGGCTTTTCCCATTTCCTTACGAAGTTCTTTATCCTCTATCAACCGGCAGATTCTGTCAGCCAATACCTTCTCGTTATTAACGGGTACGAGAAATCCATCATGCCCGTCGGCTATGATGTCCTGCGGTCCGCAGGGGCAAGCGTATGAGACGACAGGAACTCCACAAGACATGGCTTCGATGATAACCAATGGGAGACCTTCAAAAAGCGAAGTTAATGTGAAAATTGACGCTTCATATAATGGGGAAAATATATCATAAGTATATCCTTTTAAGAAAATATTGTTTGTCAATTGATTGTTTCTTATTTGTTCTTCCAATTCAGTTCTTAATTCTCCTTCACCCCATATTTCTAAAGTCCAGTCAGCATGCCTTTCTATTACATACTTCCATGCGGAAATTAACGAGCTGAAATTTTTAGGAAATGCCAATCTTCCTACAGCAATTACTTTTTTATTTATTAATGAAGCTTTTTTCGAACCAAATGAAATAATAGGATTAGGAATGACACACACATCCACTTCTGTATTTTTTCCCCAATGGACAACTTTATCTTCTTTTGTAAGTACCACCGTCCGGTCATATTTTTTAAGGTGTATGCGATAATCAATGAAGTCTCCCAAAATGGCAAGGAGTTTGTCGAATACACTTTGGGCATGTAATGACCTGTAATTTTTATTGCTATGTATCTCTCTGATAAAAACCGGATGGGAGCTGACCGACAGGTAAGGTAAAAAGTTTTTCTCACTTGTTCCGGTAGATATGACAATATCCGGCTGTATTTGGTTCAGTATCTCTTTCAACCGTTTTTTATGTTGTTTCCTTTTATAGATAATACCTTTCAATATATAAAAACGGGATTTCCAGTCATCTTCAAAATAATTTATGTCACAATTTACCAAATGTACCTTAGTGGAAAGGGGGAATACTGGTTTGTCTTTATTGTCGGTCACAATAATCCAAACCTCATTCTTTAGAGCTAATTTATTTGCTTTGGCTATTGTGACTCTTTGAATCCCTCCTGCATAGCAAATACTATCTGTACAATATGCTATTTTCATCGTTCTATAATAAATTTTATAAGTTTCAATAGGCACAAGACTCCTGTGGTAGACCGGAATCGTGCCATTTCAAAAAATAGCCTCCAGTGTATCGGAAAATAGTTCATCGGTAACTGCCGGATACTTGTCCTATATTCATGTGAACTCAAAATTGCGGACAATGCACCGTGTTGTTTCATGAAGCTGACCGGTGAAAAGGTGATGTTCAATCCTTGTCCTATCAGGCTTAATGCCCGGCGATATGTCAAAGCCTTTTCAAGGTCTTCCCGGTGTAAGGGAGTTATCCATTCTTCTATTAACCGGAATAACAGGTTCCACTGCTCAGTCAGATGGGGTTTATACAGTTTGGTCAGCGAGGTGATGTTGTTTTTTCGATAATGGTAGAACAAGTCAGGCAGATAGATGGCTTTTTTTACCCAAGTGAAATAATACACATTGAAGAGTAAGTCCTCTGTACCGATTTGTCTGACAGGAACAAACCGAAGGCCATGTTCTTTGATGAGTGATGTCTTATATAGTTTTCCCCAAGCTGTAGACAAACTGTCTATCTTTCCGGGCAAACGCAATTCTTGATCGTTAGGAGCTATAAGTCGCGCATAGAGCCAGTGAATTGAAGATCCTTGATAAACCATCTTTTTGTCGCTGAACAGATATTGAGGAAAGGACTGGTTGGCAAATTCACGAATGTAAGAGAAAAGACAGACATCCGTTTGTTTGTCGGTGTGTGAAAGAAGTGTTTTGCAGCAGTCTGTTCCTATCCAGTCATCGCTGTCCACAAACATCACCCATTCTCCACGGGCACTCTCCAGACCTTTGTTACGAGCGTCTGATAGTCCTAGGTTCTCCTGATGGATAACAAGGATCCGGCTGTCCCTTTCCGCGTATGCTTTCAGAATATCCGGTGAATTATCCGTCGATCCGTCATTTACACAAATAATCTCAATGTCCCGATAAGTCTGGTTCACTAACGAATCCAGGCATTGGGGCAGGTAAGTGGCTGTATTATAAACCGGTACAATGATATTGATCATGATAATTTTCGTGCTTTATACCGTATATATCCATACCAGGTTATTCCCGGAAGCAAAGCGGATAGGGTCAGCCATTTGCGTGGTGACTCCGATAGAAAATGGGGATTTCGTGCCAACAAACTGTCTGCTACATAGTGCATCGCTTCGATGAAACGTCGTTGTGAGGTAGGAGCCAGTTGCATGGAACTTTTGCGGATAAAAGCAAAGCCTCGCGGGTTACGTATGTATTGGCGGTACATGTTCAAGCTTGAACCGTCGGGGCGGTATTCTACGTTTACCAACACTTCGTTCAAGGCCAGTAAAGGGTAATCCTGATCTATCAATTGGTATTTATAACCGAGTGATACATATTTCTCTCCTTCAAAAATGGGATATTCGGGATATTGTTTGATGACATCCGTGCGATACACCAGTTTTTTGTCTCCCCGCCCGCCTTGTGCATAGAATCCGCCTAAAGTAGTCCGCCTGCATTCATAAGGAAAAGGCGTACCGATTAAATTTCCTTGGAAATCAGCATCCAGTCCGATGATTCCTGCTACTTCTTTTGAACCGTGTGCGTTCCAGAATGTGATAATCTTCTCCACTGCATCATCGGGCATATAATCATCCGAGTCGACGCAAGTGTTCAACTCTGTGTCGATCAACCGATAAGCCGTATTGTGTGCAGCATGCATTCCTTGGTTCTCCTGATAATGGTAGCGGATGTCTATTTTCCTCTCTGCTATCCATTTTTCCACCCATTCAAGGGTATCGTCGGTCGAACCGTCATCCACAATCAGCCAGATGAAATCTTTGCAGGTCTGCCGTGACAGGGCTTCGTAACCTAAATGCAGAGTATAGGCACGGTTATATGTCGGCGTGAAGATGGTCAGCGTCTTCTTATCTGTTTCTATCTTGTTTTGTTCCATTGTCCTAAATAATAATTCTGAAGCCATTCGGCGTTTTTCACAATGTCGTAACCGGCATCGGCTATTTGTTGGTAATAACCAGTGCGTCGGCTTGCCATACAGCGCACTCTCTCTATTTCGCATGCCCATTGTCGAGGAGCTGTTTCCAATGAGAGGAAGGAGACTTGGTCGGTCAAAGCCGCTTCGTGGGGAATGCGATCGGATACAACGCAGGGCAGGCCGGCACATTGCGCCTCAACCATAGAAACGGAAAGGCCTTCCATAAAAGAGGGGAACAAAAACAGATCCATCGCTTGCAACAGGCGGTTTACATCCGGACGTCCCCCCAACAAATGTACTTGGTCTGTCAAACGGAACTGTTGTACATTTTTTTTGAATGGCTTTTTGCAATTCCCCCGTACCAACCAGCAGCAGGTGTGCTGTGGGATTAAACTCCTGCACATATTTATGAAACACCTCCAAGAGGAACTCATGGTTCTTCTGTCGGTTGAAACGTCCGACGTGTCCCACGACCGTAACATCTTTGGACAAGTGAAGTTCTTGACGAACCTCCAGCCGCACCGCTTCATCAAACCTGTATAGGAACGTGTCGATGGCATTGCGTTGCAAAATCGCTTTTTTCCCCAACTCGTTTCCAAACAACCATCGGGCGGCTTCTTTCCCACAGGTAAACCCTTGGGTCAGGTAAGGGCGCATGGCATGCTTGAAATAGGTGCGGAAAAGCCATTTAGTATCAAATAAAGCGTGTGCGTTGTGTGCGTGCGCAATAATTACGGGTACTCTTCGCCCTGCTGCTTCCCGGTAAACGAAATATCCCGATTCCGAACAATGCCCATGGATAATCCGATACTCCGGATGTTGGTCGAAAAAGTCGGAAATTTGTTTTCTGTATGTATTGAAGGTGAACGGATGGAGGGGGATCATACGGTAGATCTTGCCACCCATTGCCTCTATTTCATCATCGTATGCGCCCCGTTCCTGCCGGTGTACCATGAAATCAAACTGAACCCGGTTGCGGTCTATGTGACGGTAGTAGTTCATGACCATCGTTTCGGCACCTCCCCGGTTCATGATGGTGAAAAGCATCAATATTCTGATAGGTTCTTCCATTGTGACATTTATTTCATTCGATTTCCTGTCAGCCGATGCATCCATTGGCTGAGCTTGTTTATCCATCGGCTTCGTTTGATCCATGTCTGGCTATACCAATGGATGGAATATGTATTTTCGGTGCGGTGTAACTGCCCGTCGATGTAATCATACGGACAGAAATAATCCGTAGGATAGAGAGTGATGTCTCCGAGCTGCTGAAAACTGCCGTCCTTTCTGAATCCGTAAACCTTTTCCAGTTTGCGGGTCAGCTCTTCTACGTTGGTGGTCTGGTCCGGTTTCCCATCCGGGGTGATGAAACAGCGATGATCGTATGACTTTAATAATTCAATGAAGAAAGAGTGGGAGGGTTCTGCTCCTATCAGGTTCGTTCCTACCCATTGAGTTCCTTCGAATCCTAAAAAGGCCTTATTCGTCAGTAACCTATCCAAGGGACGTACCAATTCTACATCCGTGTCCATATAGACACCTCCTTCGTGTACCAATGCCCACAAACGTGCCACATCGCTCACAAAAGCCCATTTCTTGGTAGCGTATGCCTCTTCGCAATAGCGGTTCAGACGGATGTCGAAGTTATTTTCGTTCCACTCCTTTATTTCGTAACCGGGACAATGTTTCTGCCAGTTCGCTATCATGCGGAGTACTTCAGCAGGCTTTTCCTTATCTCCAAACCAACAATAGTGTATTGTTCTCGGGATCATGTGTTTCCTCTTTTTATCCTTCTATTGCTGAATAAATTTTACCGACTTCTTTTTCGTTCCCATAATGGCGGATTCGTAGTTGTGCCTTGATGGCTTCTTGTTGTCGTTTGTCGGCAATGAACTGTGCCAATCCTTCAGCCGCTCCTTCCACATTGTTTGGGATGATAATGCCGTCCACCCCTTCTTCCAGTTGGCTTGAGGAGGTAGGAAAACGGGTAATGACCACCGGTTTTCCCAATATCTGCGCTTCACGCACCGTTACTGCTTTGCCTTCGTAACGCGAAGGCTGTACATAAATGTCACATGCCTTGATGTAAGGGTAGGGATTCATTTGCTTGCCAGCCAAAACGAAATGTTTTTCCATCCCCGTTTCCGCAATCGCTTTCCGTATCAACGGTTTATCTCCGCCATACCCTACGACATACCAACAAACGTCAATGCCCTGTTGCACCAATTGACGGCAGATGTACACTGCCCGGTCGATGGCTTTAGGATAAGAGAACCGTCCTACGGTACAGAGCAGAACAGGATGTTTTGTTTGTCCTTCTCGTCCTTCGAATGCTTGTAGGAAAGAAGTGTCGAAGGGCAGTTCCGCCTGTTCACGTATAAAAGTTTCGGACAGGATATTTTCCATCAGTATCAACTTGCATTCTAATGAAGGGAATTTTGAAAGAAAACCTTTGGAAACCGATTCAGAAATGGAGATGATGCGGCCGAAAGCTCCCCATACCGGCAATTCCCGGCGGGTATTGATGTCAATAAAGGAATAGTCGGTATGAATCCATGCCCATTTTTGCTGTGCCTTTACTTTGTCGCGCACAATGTTGTGCGGTGTAAGGAAACTGATGGCCAGGTCATACGTCCGGCCTTCGTTGATGGAGGGCAGGAATGGAGTAGTACAGTCTGCTACATATTGAAATATGGCCTGACTTTCTTTTGCCTTCCTCCGTTTCCTGTAACACCAGTCCAAAAGGTGTGCTGCGATGCGCCCGGCAGCAATGTCCCAATACCCTTCGCGGATAATTTTCCGGATAGGGCGGGTGAGGGTGGTGTACTTTTTTACTTCGGGCAGAAGATTCACTTCCTTGGGTATGAGGTTCATAAATTCCCCGCTATGCCGGTAGACAAACAGATCCACTTGGCAACGCGAATAGTCTAGGGCATTGAGCAAGCCGATCAGCGAGCGTTCTGCCCCGCCTATCTCCAGGTATTGGATGGCGATGAAAATACGGGGAGGCGTTGTGCCATGTTTGATTGGCTGTCTATTTTGATGTGATGACTGATTTTTCATCTTTCTCTATTAATAATGTAGAGTGTGCATTGATCACCTCTGGATGGTTTCGGCGGATATATCCCCCTATACTGTTGTATGTCAATCCCAGCCGGGTGGCAATGTCTTTCAGTGTTTCGGTGGTCGTCCCATACAGGCGGATCGCTTCAGCATATTTTTCTTTGCTTTGTCTGGACATCCGTTTCCCCTCAGAGGTCTGTACCATACCCTGTCGGTTTGCCAACTCCGGTTCATGTTTGTGCAGGTACTCTCTGAATGTCTCGGGATGGAGCCCGAACTCTTTGGCGGCGTGGGCTATCGGGCGGGGGTGTTTTCTCAGGCTCCCGATGGCTTTCTCGTATTTGGCGGCTACGGTTTTCATTCGCTTTTTCGATTTCCGCAAATCAAGACCCCCTTCTGCCTTGCTGGAAAGTCCTGCCCGTTCCCTCACTAAGTCGATATGCCATTTGTGCAGATAAGAACGAAGTCCTTCCGCCGTGACGTGTGTTCTTTCTGCGATTTCTTTTAGCGTGAGAGCCGTGTCCTTATAAAGAGACAAGGCTTTCGCATATTTATCTTCTGTACGGAGAGAGGGTTTGTAGGTCCTTCCGTTGCCGGATAGTTCGCCTCTCTTCTTCTCTGGTCTGGCCTGTGCTTCCGAACGTTTCTTTTTCTTTTGTTCCAGTATATTTTTGTGATAGAACCTCAGATGCTGTTTGAAACCGCTTGGTGAGACATGGCATGCCCCGGCTATTTCAGGGATCGTCATGTCTGTCTTTTTATAAAGCTCCACTGCTTCGGCGTATTGTTTGGTGCAAGCCGGGGTCGCCCCACGATGGGTGTTGTCATTTATGCCCAACCAGTGGCGTACTTTCTCGCGCCAAGGAATGACTTCCGGTTCATGGATGCGCATGAAGTTGGCTAGTCCCGTTCCCTCCACTCCATGTTTGCGGGCTATCTGCGACACATTCAATTCGATATCCTCCAGAGACAAGCATGCATCTATAGCTTTTTTATATCTGGCATGCGACACCACATTGGGCTTTCCTTCGGACATGATCTTGACGGCATAGGGATTTTCTCCTTCCAAAGGAATGCGATGGCGGTGTAATACCAATTCGCGCCAGTAGCGGCGCAAGTAACTGCCGAGTCCTCCCGCTGAGACGTGACATTCCATAGCTATCGTTTTCAGTGGCATGTTTGTCTCCGCATAAAGGGCAACTGCCTTGTCGTATTTCTGATGAAGCGCGTGGCGCCGCAGCAGAGCGGATCGCTGTCTCGGAGTCAATCCTATAGGATCCGGAAACGGATTTTCTTTTTCCAGTTGTCCCATTGGATTCGCTTGTTCATTGCTTTGCTGGGGATTCCTCACCGGCTCCTTTGTGGGATAATCTCTGTCTTTCATCTCTTGGTGGAATTGAATAGCCATACCTTTTCCCTCATGTTCTTAGTATAAGAGCTTTAGTGGAAAAGACAATAAAAATGCTCTGCTAAAAAGGAACATATCTTCGTAGGGCAAGTAATATATCTTACTTGGCCGAGTAAGATACTTAACTTGGTCCACGAACATATCTTACTTTGGTTCACGTAGGAAACATGAATTTTCCTCCTCGACTATCATCGCTCCGAACCTTCGTGAAGGTACTTGTTCCTGTATGTATAGGAGCATAATGTCCCTAATACCATAAAGACTACAGAAGGCTTGTGTAAGCTGTTTAATATATAGTGGGCCTCAATAATTTGACATTTATTACACTCTTTTTTCTGGTGTAAATATCTTGTTGTATTCATAACAAACCAATCGTGTAAATTTGAACTTCATGGCCAGATAGAATAAGTATTCTTTCCATGAAGGATAAATGTTGCGAAAACCTATAATACAGAAGGAATCTCGTATCATAGTCATTGATAAAATTTGTTGAATGCCCTGCTTCTTGTCCGGTTGATTAGAATTATTATATAGATTGTTGAAAAGCATCGGCAAATAACGCAGGATGATTTTTTCAGACAAGTCAATTGTTATGGGGATGTAATGTTCAATATTGTATTTTCTGATAAGTCTTTTCTTTTCATCAACCAATTTTTGTAGATTGTTTGTTAAATAGGGCTTATAACGCAGCCTCATCAAACTACCTGCATTATTGATACGATATTGATATAATGCCTTTGGAATCATTATGATTGAAGACGCCTGTAGGACGCATTCATAATTAAAAACTGTATCTTCTCCGACATGCAGGTTTTTAATGAACCTTATTTTTTTATTGATAAGAAAATTACGTTTGAATACAAACCTCCAAGTATAACATAAATCGTTATTCATTTCTATTCTTGGATTCTTTTGAATAAAGTCCATAGGTTGCATGGCATGGTATGGTTTGAAATTCGGTATGTGTATCTGATGAGTGGGGAATGTAGAATAACCACATAAAGCCAAATCGGTTTTTTTATCCTCAATAGCATGAATTAATTCGGCATATAGATTATTTTCCACTTTATCATCTGGATCGAAAAAAGCAATATATTTTCCTTTAGCATATTTTATGCCGATGTTTCGAGTGGCACTTGGACCTTTGTTTTCTGATTGACGAATAAATTGTATTCTGTTGTCCTTTGCCTGGTATTCTTTCAGAATGTCGGGCGATGAGTCAGATGAACAATCGTCAACACAAATCACTTCTATGTCTTGAACTTCTTGCCTAAGTATGGAATCCAATCCTTCTCGTAGATAAGTTGCAACATTATATACAGGTACGATGATACTTAAAACCGGCATATAATTTCTTTTTTATATTTTTCATCATGGATGTCGCCCACTCCTACACCTGCATCGGCTTCATTGACATATTTGCTTGGAATGGGCACTTTGTGGCTCGCTCCCATTCTGTACCACTCGTATTCGATGTCGATATGACCGATGTCAATGGCTTGGTATCCTTTTTGGGCAAGGTTGTAAGCCATGACTGTGGCAGTAGGGCCTAAAGCCAGAAGAATGAGATATTCATTAGGAGAATATTTCTGAACTATTTTCATAATGGCATCATAGTGATCAAAGGCGTTTGTATTGGGTGCTAATATCCGTCGAATAGATTTGACATTGTCAAACAAATCATTACCGACACCTAATCGACTTTTTTCGCCTTCAATGAGCAGAATGTCTTTGTCTGCCCAGATTTGTTGTATGAGTTTAAAATAAAAGGCACACTGTGTTTTGTCGGCAAACATCATGTAACAACGGCTGATGAAAGCATTATGAAATATTCTTTTACGATTGATATACTTGTACCACGATTTCCTGTAAAATGCCAAATGAAGTTTCCAGTGGTTGCGCGCTTCTATATTGTAGAGGCTTAAGTCTGTAAATATATCCGGCAGGCATACGATGTGATTGGAAATAGGTACCGACAGTACCTCTTGCATTTTTTGTTGTAGTAACGGTTGTTGGGTTTGGAAAGCGAGTGCCTTTCCATTAGCTATCTTTATTTCGCCATCTCCTAAACGGCTGACCGAACAATGCGATTGGATGATGTATCGGATGGTTTCTTCAATGGATACAACGTGAGGAGCTATTACAACTTTTCGATATGGAATATCCATAAAGAGATAGAGTGAATTTCGAACTGTCAAGTAACAGTCGAATAAACAATTCCAAATGTCAACCAATAGTTTTTTCATATATATCTAATGTTTTAGATAAATACAGTCCCATTCCTTGTGCAAAAGGCATTCGATCAAATATTTGTGAATAAGAACCAATGCCTTTGGTATCTCCCTGTGCAAAATCTATCGTGCCATCTCGACGGGTAGCCTTCATAAGTGCTTTTTCAATTTTTATTGCGGCATTCAAGTAACGTTCATCACCAGACACTCGGTACGCATGAACGAACAACAATCCAAACAAGGCGCTGCCCGAAGATTCAAATCGTTCGTTAGGATTGAATACCAAACAACTGAATCCTCCATCTGCTTTCTGAAAAGGCAGCAGATGGTTACTCAAGTTTAGTATTCGTTTCTTGTTTCCAGGTAAATCGGCAGTTTCGATAAGTCCTAAGACATACCATCCCCATCCGCGTGCCCAATCAAATACTCCCAAGGGCTTATGTGAGGCTAAGTCGTATGCATGTGGGGGAAATACTTCTTCCCATAAGCAATGATCGTATTCTTCAATTTGTCGGATGGCTAAATCACTGAAATCGCATTGGTGTAAAAAGGGACAAACCAATCCGATGGTATCGACAAAGCGAATGTGAGGTAATGTTTTCCGATAAGGTATAGTCTGTTCAGTTTGTTGATAAGATATAAAGTGTTCTTTAATCTCTTTTTCTGTTTCCATATAAAGTGCATCTTTCTTTTTTAAGACATACGCCAATAGCGATTGGTCTATCTGCCAATTTTCTTTTATGAATAGCGAGGGGTGGCGTTTGACATACTCTTGGGCGTCCTGTTCGGGCAAGGATAAAAGGAGTCCGGCATCCTGCCAGCTTTGTATGGTGGTGGAACGATAGTTCCCTTTTAGCATATCCCAAAGGACTAACCGATCTTGATCCGTAATCTGTACGGTAGGGCTTTTGTATAGCCATTGGCGTGCCTTTTTTTCAACAGCTTGCTGCCATGCTTTGCGGTCTGTCCATCTACCAATGTGGATGCGACTTTGCCATTTGTATAGTTCAATAGTCCAATCAACGGAAAAGAATATAAGGGCTATTGTCCCTATTAAGGTGAGTATGTAAACCATTAGAATCATAATGTTTGAAGCAATTGTCCGGCTTGGAATGTCTTAGCTAAGTATCCCGGCATGAATGTACGGTAGTGTTTTCTAATCTCGTCCTCGTGTGTTTGCAACCATTGAAATGCTTTGAGCAGGTCGTTTCCCTGTTGCAGAGACTGCACGGGCAAGACATAATGCTCTTCGTTACCAAACAGGTCGCGGGCTATGCCACGTGCCTTTACCGAATAACCCATCACCAAAGTAGGTATTTGAGTGGAGTAGGCTGCAATGGAAGCGTGTGTGCGTGAGGCTACCAAAAAACGGCAACGGGAGATGAAACCTTTTAGTTCCTCGGCGTTATGATCTTCGATAAGAACGACACGACCGGTCCCTTTGAATTCGTTGTAGAGGAATTGCAATGGGATCCGATCGTCGTTATAGTTCCATACTACATGAGGAATCAATGCAATTTGCATATCCGTGGTGGCAATAATATAACGAATTAATTGTCGATAGTTCAGAAGTGTCATCCCTTTCGCCTTTTCGTGTTTTATAATCATAGGACTGACGTTAATGCCTACCGTATTACCTTCTGCAAAACCCTCGGGTAAAGTAAGGTCTGTACGGTTAAGCTGAAAAGCCGGATCAGGAAAGAGAGAGAGTTGTTGTATCCCTTTTTCTTTCATGGCTTCATACGTGATGCTTTCACGGGCAAAGATATGGGTGTAGGAACGTAAATCATTCAGTATATCGCCTTTTAGAACTTCCGGCTCAACGGAACATCCCCACAAGATAGTCTTTATCCCTTGTTTTCGAAGCTGTTTGTTGACCAAATAAATGAAAACAGGCACTCCGTAGCAATAATTGTCCCCACCGATAGACAAAGCATAACTATCTGAGTTGGCTTCTTGAAAAATAGAGCGAAAACTGGTACGGTCGAACGCTTCTTTGTCTCCGAAGCGATAACGTATAAAGGCTTTCCAGTACGCCAAACTGAGATGAGACATTGGTGCTTGTGCTGCCCGAAGAGTACAGATGGTGTCCAGACCGTATCTTTTGTCTTCATCCGGGTTGCTGGAAAATAGAGTAGCTGTCGGTATCATTTTTAGTGTCGAACGTACAATAGCTTCACATCCGTGGTTGCCACTACCTCCGTGAGGATATAATAAAAGTTTCATCTTTTGGCAATGATTGAAAAATAAATATAGAATATAGGATATAACCGATACAGAATGGACTGCTTGATCCAATTGCTGCACGAAAAGCATTGTGTAAAATCTTTCAATTTTTTTATTTCCGGTATCGCAAGAATAGTTCGTAGATAAGAGATTTTTTTATTTTGCAGACGTGGATAGAGAAAAATTCCATCGTATAGAATACCCCACAGTCGTTTGTACAGATAAGTCTGAGCCGTTGATGACCATAAATGATGTCTTTGATAAAAAGACTGTAATATCTTCCATTGTTGATAGTCTGTATCAAATTGTTTGGGACGAAACTTACTAGATAAGGTTCCGCTACCTAATATGCGATAATGATAATGACTTTCGTTTATGCACGCAATGGTGTGTGCATATTCCAAATATTGGTAGTTGAATAAAAGGTCTTCACCGTATGAAACTTGTGGGTCAAACAAAATTTGATGATGCTGTATGATGTTGTTTTTGTATAGTTTCACAATTGGTCCGTACAATAAGTTCTGTTCATTCAGCATTACAAAATAGTTTGTATGATTGCAGCCTAACTCGAAATTTAGTGACTGTTGAGGTATATAATCTATGCAATTCCTGTCTTTGAATTCCTGAGTCAATCCACATATTATCAAATCAGTTTCTTTCTCTTTCAAATTGTTTATCATTGCCGAAAGATAATCAACATCTACCCAGTCATCGCTATCAATAAAACAGATATATTCTCCCTTTGCTTGTTCCAATCCTTTGTTTCGAGCGGATGATACTCCTCCATTGGGTTGATGGACAATTATAATCCGGTTATCTTTTTCTGCCCATTGGTCACATATTTCACTACTACCATCCGTAGAACCATCATCTACTAAGATACATTCAAAATCTGTATAGCTTTGTTGGATAACCGATTGAATACAATTGTCTAAGTAGAGTTTTACGTTATATACAGGTATTATGATAGAAATCATCGTACGAATCCGATAGAATGAGTTTTTTGTTCTTTTTACTACAATTTCTCGTAGACTTTTTGTTCTAAATTCTTTAGAGCAAATTGTCTACCTTTTTCTTGAGATTTTTGTTTGTAATGCATTAAGCAGGTATTACTTGACAATAGGGTTTTAAGTCCTTCGTATAGCGATGTGCCATTGTTGTCAACGATAAGTCCAAACTCACCATTTTCTCCTAATAATTCTTGCATACCAGCACAGCGAGTTGTAATAATGGGCAAGCCTAAAATTAATGCTTCTGTGATTACTGTACTATATCCTTCTGCCCGCGATGAACAGACAAATAAATCGGCTTTTGCCAAGTAAGGATAGGGGTTGGTGTGAAATCCGCTTAGTCGGACACATGTTTCTAAATGGTGTTGCTTGATGTACTGTTCCAATTTTTCCCTGTCGGTTCCTTCTCCCAAAATATTTAGTGAGAAACGAAAACCTTCGTCTTTTAATCTTTTGATGATAGGAAGCAATCGGTCGTAACCTTTTTGTGGTACTAATCTTCCCATAGTGACCATTATCAATCCTTGTTCTAACCAGCAAATTGGATTGATAGATTTGTCTGCTAGTAGTTTTATTTTGTTTTCATCAATAGGATTGTAAGTGACTGTGCTGTTGGGATGGGAAAACAATAGGTCGAAACTTGTTTTTACATCCAAAGAGACAGAAGTAACCTCGTCGAATTGTTGATAGGACTCTTGTTCTTCTTGACAGCTTCTGTATGCTATAGTTGTCCAATGATTGTTTTTTAAATCAGTATGTACCCAAGCGATCTTTTTAGATCGCTTGTTGTTAGATCCAGAAACGATTCGGGTGGCATATCCTTCAATAAAGGCTACTTCGGTGTCGTAATTCCCTTTGACAAAAAGAGCGTAAAACAATTTGGCAGAAAAGTGATGATAGATTAGGTGTTTGAATTTATTAATGATCTTTTTAGTTATTCGTCTCCAGCAATTGTCTTGGTCGCTAATTGGATGGAAGATGTAGTTGTAATGAATTTGCTCGGGATACTCTTTTGTTACATCATCTTTGGTCAGACTATATAATGTAATGTTGAACAATGTATAATCAATATGAGTTAATAGCGTCAGCAGAATTTGTTCAGCTCCTCCACCATAAAGTCCGTTAGTAAAGAAAAGGATCTTTTTTTTCATCGAGTTAATAATGTTTCAATTGGTTTCATCAATACTTCCAAAGTAAATTCCTTCCCTCGTTTGATTACCTTCTCTTTGTAATGTGACAATTGCTCTGGATGGTCGAGTAGTTGTTTAATACCTTCAAACAAGGTCGCTTCCGAATTCTCTGTAATGATGCCATACTTTTCTCCTTGCAGAAGTTCATTCATACCGGAGCAATCAGTGGTCACAACCGGAAGCCCCAAAATAAGTGCTTCAGTTACCGCAGTACTATACCCTTCGCTGATTGAAGAACAGACAAACAAGTCGGATTGTGTCATAAAGGCGTATGGATTTGTTTGGAATCCCCATAGAGTAACACAATCTTCCAACTGTTTTTTGCAGATATAATGTTGAAGCATTTCACGTTCTTCACCATCTCCCAATATCCATAGTTCGAAAGCGTATCCGGATTGCTTCAAACGTAAAGCGATGTGGAGCAACCGGCTGTATGCTTTAACTTTGGTCAGTCTGCCAATGCTGATTAATCGTATTTTGCTTTTGGAAGGCAAAGGTTCGTATTGCTTTCCTTTTTTTATAATGTCTTCGTGATCTATAGGGTTATAAATGATTTTTACTAAACTTTTTACTAAAGGGAAAGCTTTTATAAAGGCTTTTTGGACAGTAACAGAAACTGTGACAATTTGGTGATATCGGCTATATGTCTGTTCTTCATTCTGTTTATTCTTAAATATAACATTAGTCCAATGATGTTTTTCAAAATCAGTGTGTACCCAAGCGATCTTTTTGGCCTGTTTATTAGTAGAATGTGCCAATAGTTTAGTTGCAAATCCTTCCACAAAAGCGATCTCCACGTCTGCATGATGTGGAACAAACCATTTGTAAACCAATCGTAACGGAAGCCACGAATAGATTAATTTGTATTTGAGTTGATAAATCAGTTTCCTTATTCCTTTTATTTGTTCTGGATTGGGCAATATAGAAGTATAGTGAACGTATGGCTTTACATCGTTTACATATTTCCCGCAATCTACGATGCAACATAGTGTGACATCAAATTTGTTCGAGTCGAGATGTTGCAACAAGGTGGTCAATACCTTTTCTGCCCCACCGCCAGATAGGGATTCGATGAGGAAAAGAAGATTATTTAATTTGCTTTGCATAAGAATTTAATATGAACTTGTAAAGACATAATAATTTCTTTTTCCAATTCCAAATGTTGACTGGAATACAATTTAATATTTGGATAGATTGATGAATATTTAATGCTGCTGAAAAATAAGTATACAAATCAAAATCAAGTCTTTGTTGTATTATTTGCTCATCTTGTTGTTTCATGGGGAATTCATCAATAATCCATTGATAATACTTTAAAGCAGCTTTGGATTTTTCTACATTCCAACATGAGCTTGAAGAAATGTTATTTTCACTTTTCCTATAAACTATTAGGCTTTCTTCTGTTGATGCAATTCCATTGTTGTTGCAGAAAAGTAAGATGGAAGCATCATCAGCATAATAACCTGCCGGATAAATTTGATACCCTCCTAATTGTTGAATATGTTGTGTCCTATAAAAAAATTCCGATATTGTATGTTTTCTTTTTCCAATAATAGTATTTGAAAGGAAATCAGCAAATGTTTCATATTTAGGAAACAAGGGAGATTTTCCTATGTTTGTATTGGTTTTACTGTCAATAAGGAGCGTTCTTGTTTTAAAGACATTGCATTGTGGATGGCTTTTAACTAAACCAAGCATCGTTGCAATGAAATTCGGTAGCATAATGTCATCATCGCATAGTAGTACAAAAAAATCACCATTAGCATAGGAAAGACATTTGTTCCAATTTAGGACAATGGAGGTTTTCCCTAAATTGTCCTCATTTTTATAGTATCTGATACGTTTGTCGTTATATGTAGAAATAATTTCCTCTATGTTCTCAGGAGATTTGTCATTGACTATGATCAGTTCGAACTTTGTGTAAGTTTGATTTAAAACAGAGTCAATGGCTTCTTTTAAATATGTAGCTTTGTATGCAGGTATTCCAATCGATACGAGATCTTTTGTCATTTTTTATAATTTGAAATAAGTGTGAGAAATTTGTATCTTCAATATGGTTTCCTTTTTAATCTTTCCTTAATTATGAATTCATATGTCCAATCTCCCAAAAGTATAGATGGTTGAAGTTTATTCCATTTATTATAAAAACTCAGCGACATGAAAAATACTATATTGTGAATTAGGATATTGTGACTTTTTTATCTTTCTATTAGTTGAAAAACGATTAATAAATGAACGTTCATAACTGAAAGAATGATTTTTTTGTCGTATCTTTAATTCTTTAATTAGTTGTATAGTGTTATCTTGAGATCGATCATCGCAAATAATTATTTCATCTATAGGTAATGTTTGATTTAGAATAAATTCTAATTGTTTTTTGATATATTTTTCATCATTAATAGGTGCAAAGTGCGACAGATAATTTCATGCTGATTTAATATGTTTTAATTTCTTTCAACCAATTTTCTCTGATAAGAGAAGACTTAATGGGAATATCTTCTGCAAATACATTACCGAAGCAATCTTCCCCTTGAAGTACATTGAATGTCAATTGCGACTTTTTTGTTGTGTAGCACTTTACATTTCTTTCCGCCACATCAAAAACAATTTTATATTCTCCATTGGATAGGGTGTAAGGAGGAATCTCGAAAGTAAAGTGGTAACTTCCCGGTTCTAGCGATGTCTTTTTGTTCTCATCATTGTAGTCGGCTCGTGCCAGTGGGTATTGGAAGATGCTATATAGATTAAATCCAATAACCAAAGAAGGAATATGTTTCTTTACGCATATTTCAAATTCTATTTTAATAGTAGAAGAATTGTAGAATATGTTTCCATCGCTGGATGAAACAGAGGCTTTTTTCAAATAGAGTATTTGTTTGTTTCCGTCAGTTTCTTCAAATGAGTTTTGAATGATTTCATCACTTTGATAAGTACGGATGGTATCGGATATGCTTCCCATATATTTAACCTTCCCATTTTCCAATAATACTCCACGTGAACATAGCCGTTGCATACTACCCATATTATGACTCACAAACAACACCGTCCTCCCTTCGCCTTTCGACACGTCCTGCATCTTGCCGATAGCTTTCTTCTGGAATTCGGCATCACCTACGGCAAGTACCTCATCTACTACCAGTATTTCCGGTTCCAGAAAAGCGGCTACGGCAAAGCCCAGACGGACGGTCATGCCGCTGGAATAGCGTTTTACGGGGGTATCTACATAGCGTTCCACACCGGCAAAGTCGACTATCTCGTCCAACTTGTGGGAGATTTCGTGGCGAGTCATGCCCATGATGGAGCCGTTCATGTAGATGTTCTCACGGCCGGTCAGTTCCGGATGGAAACCGGTACCGACTTCCAAGAGAGAGGCAATGCGGCCACGGGCACGGATGGCTCCGGTGGTAGGGGAGGTGACACGCGACAGAAGTTTCAACAAGGTGGACTTCCCGGCACCGTTTTTTCCGATAATGCCTACTACATCGCCTTGATGCACATCGAAGGTGATGTCTTTCAACGCCCAGACATATTCCGACGCGCCTTTCTTGCTGCGGTCGTTGGTTTCGCCTATCTTCAGATAGGGGTCTTCCTGGCGGAGAATGGTCGTTTTCCACCAGCGGTTGAGGTCGTGGCTCAGTGTGCCGGTGCCGACCAGACCGAGTTTGTAGAGTTTGCCCACATGGTCAAACCGGATTGCTATATCGTTCATTCTTATTCTCTTTTTTTAATTCTGCTGCTTACACTGTATCCATAAAATTGCGTTCCACCCGGCTGAAGATGACTACTGAGCAGAACAGGGTGGAGAGCATAAACAAAGTGCTATATGCCAATCCGCCCCAATCAAGTGAACCACACCCCATGCAGCTGTATTTAAAGGTCTCGAATATGGGGGTCAACGGGTTGAGCGCGATGATGTCACGGTATTTTTCCGGAGCTGCGTTTAGCGGATAAATGACCGGAGTGGCATACATGAACAGTTGCAGGCCGAAGGTGACCAACTGGGTGAGGTCACGGTATTTGGTGGTCAGCGCCGATACGATCAACCCCCACGACATGGCATGGAATGCAATCAGAAATGTCAGGAACGGAAACAACAGCAGGGCGGCATTGACATGCAGTGAAGCTCCTTTCACATAAAAATAGAGATACATGGCAATGAACAACAACAATTGTATTCCGAACTTGATTAGGTTGGAGGTGATGCCGGACAACGGCACGACCAGACGGGGGAAGTAGACTTTGCCGAACACGCCCGCATTAGCCGTGAACACATTGGAGGATACGTTGAACGCGGAACTGAAATAATTCCACAGCATGATACCTGCCATGTAGAATAAAGGCTGTGGTACTCCGTCCGTCGAGATACCTGCCAGGCCACCGAATATGAACATATACATCACGGTAGTGAAGATCGGTTGGATGAGGAACCAGAGAGGACCCAGAATAGTTTGTTTGTACACGGTGACAATGTCGCGTTTCACGTACATATAGTATAGGTCACGGTACCGCCATATACCTTTCAGATCTATATCCAGCCATTTTTTCTTTGGCTTTATTTCTATTGTCCAGTTTTCTTTAGTCATTTTTTGAAATCTTGTTTTTTAGTAGCGTTTGTCCAGATAGAGCACACAGTGCTGCTGTTTGTGGTCGCTCCAGGGATTGGAAACCAGTTGGTAACAATTCACTTGGAATGCAGGTGAACAGAGCGTATAATCTATTCGTAAAAAATCGCCCCAGCGTTGGTAGCTGCCTTTCCATGTCCGGCCGGCCTGGAGGAAGCAATCCTGCAGTGACCGGCTGATTTTCCGGTAAACATACGAAGCCGGTGTATCGTTGAAATCACCGCACACGATGACCGGATAAGGACTCTCGGCAATGGCGTTTGCCAAGAGATCGGCTTGCCGGTTACGCCGGATGGCGTGGTGGCGCATCGTCTGGAGTCTGTCTTTCATTGAGGATGATTCATTCATGCCGGTAGTTTGCAGATGGACGTTGAATAACCGGAAAGTTTGCCCTATCATCCGGATATCCGCTTGAAGCATCTTATTGTAGCTGTCCGGGAAGTAGTACTCTTGAACGTTTCCGACAGGCCAGCGGCTGAAGACGGCCAGATTAAGAATTTCATCCTCCCGCGAGTTGACGATGCAATAGGGGTAATCGGGAAAAGCAGCTCGGATGGTGTCCCATGCCAGAAGATTGGTATGGGGACGTTCCTGCAGGCAGACGATGCCGGGCTGCAGGATACGAATGCTATGGATGGCCTTCGCCAGGGTGTCTTTGTTCAGTCTGAACCCTTCGGCATTCCAGCAAACCAGTTTTAGCTGATTGGAATCTGGCACTTCTTCTCTATGTAGGAAATGAAGCGGAAAGTAACCGGATAGAATAGGTGAACTACCTAATAGCAAAAGCAAGTAAAGCATCCACCAACGATTATGTTTCCAAAGCAGAATCGCGAAAATAATCCCATCGGCTATACATATAGGAATCGCCGATAGACTGATGAAGATAAGATTTCCGGCCCACTCGGGAGTGAAGCAGGGGAGAAATATCAACAGCAGTGTCAGACCGCACAGGATACCTCCCGACAGACAGTTAAATACGCGCATTGTTAGCAATCAGACCTTCTAAAGCTTCGAGTTGTCTTCGGGTCAACCTCAATTGGTCAAGCATGGGCCGGTAACGCTCCAAATGGTGCAGGTCCGTACCCACAAAATCGTACATTTTTTGTTTTAACAGCTTTTCGCTGACCACTTTGGGGTGCGGGCCATAGTAACCGCTCAGTGACATCAGATTGAGTTGAAAGCTGTAACCTTTCTCTTTCAGCAGAAGGTAATCTTTTTCTTCCATGTACAGGTAACGCTCCGGGTGGGCGATGACCGGTTGATAACCGGCATTCCATACTTTCATCAGGATATCCGGCAAACCGGGAGGAGGGTACATGTAGGATGTCTCGACCAGCAGGTGGCTGCTGCCCAAAGGCAGCACTTCTCCATCCAGCTTGTTTGTAAAAGCGGCATCCATCATATATTCGGAAGACAGCCGTAGATCCAACGGGCCGGAATAGGTCGCCTTCAACACGTCGAGCTGTTGTCGCAGCTTCTTGTTCGGTGTGGGATAATCTTCCATGATATGGGGGGTGAGCCACACTTTCCGCAACCCTATGGATTCCATATAGCGCAGCAGGGACAGACTGGCATTTATGTCGGGCGAACCGTCGTCCACTCCCGGAAGAACATGGGAATGGACATCGGTCATACCCTTCATTAAACCAGAATTAATCAAATTGTATTTGGACTTGAATATACCAAACATCCTACTTCTTTTTTGGGGGGATTTTAGGATTTCTTTCTGAACAGCCGTTTCCAGCATGATTCGGAACCATCCACATAACCATAGCCGTAGCCGTAACCATATCCATAGCCTCCGTATCCGCCTGTCTTTACTATGGCCCCGTTAAGTACCAACGACATGTTGTTCAGTTGTCCGCTGCGATAAATTTTTTCCACTTCCGGTAACATGCGGCGGTCCAGTTTGCCAACCCGTACCACGAAAATGGTCAGGTCGGCTATGCGGTTGGTAATGGCGGCATCGGCCACCACTCCTACAGGCACATTGTCGACAAAGATATAGTCATAACGGTTGCGCAGTTCGGTTATCAGTACTTCCAGTTGTTCGCTGAGCAATAGCTCTGACGGGTTGGGGGCGATGGGACCGGCCGGAATGAAATCCAGATTTTCACAGATCTCGTTGTGCTTGATGATTTCATCCGTTGTGGCCTTGCCTGCCAGAAAAGAGGTCATTCCTTTTTCCTTTGTGTGGAGGCGGGTATGTGAAGTCAAAGTCCCTTTACGGATATCCATGTCAATCAGGATGACCTTCTTGTCGGTTTGCGCGAAGCTGGCTGCCAGATTGCTGGATACGTATGTCTTGCCGGCACCCGGTCCGAACGAGCTGAAAGTGACGACTTGCATGTTCTTTGACTTGACACGCATAAAATCCATGTTGGTGCGTATTATGCGGAAGGCTTCCGATACAATGTCACGCCCTTGGGCACGGACAGCGATGCCATGTGCCGTTTCTTTATTCTCTGTTTTCCCTTTGGATGAATCCTTGGGTATTTCGCCCAGGAAAGGAACGGTTACAGCATCCTCGATGTCCTTGCGGTTGCGTATACGGGTATCGAAGAACAGGAACAATAGCAGGACAATTGCCGGCAGGGCGATTCCTTTCATGACACCTGCCATGATCATGCTGCGTCCGTTGGGAGAAATCGGAGCATCCCCTCCTCCAGCAGGATCGAGCACACGGGCGTCAGTTTCGGTGGTGGCCTGGCTCAGCGCATTTTCTTCGCGTTTGTTCAGCAGATAGAGGTAAAGTTCCTCTTTGATGCGTTGCTGACGTTCGATAGAAAGCATTTGCTGCTGTTGTCTAGGTATGTTGGTTACCCGCCACTGGGCTTCTCCGGCCCTGCTTCGTGCCTCGTTCAGTTTCACGTCGATGCTGACAATCATATTGTCGATGGCCCGGATGATATTCTGCCGCATGGCAATCAGATTCTTGTTCAGTTCCTGGACGATGGGATTCTTGTCGCTGCTTCCTTCTATCAGTTTGTCCCGTTTCAACTTGTTGGCATTATAGGCCGTTATCTGGGTTTCAATGTTGATGTCGGCTATGCCGGTGTTTGAAGGGATAAGCTCGGTTTCTTTGGACGGGTCCACCAGGTAGCTCTTGATGTAGCGTGCCATGCGTGCCTGTAATTCCAGTTCCTGAGTGGTCGAACTGTACTGCCGTTTGTCTGACATGGACATGGAAGCGGCTGAACCGATATCGATGATGTCATTGTTCTGTTTGTAGGACTGAAGTTCGTTTTCCACGCCTCCCAGTTCTTTTTCGATGATGACCAGACGCTCGTTGATGAAGCTGGAGGTATTGATGGCTATCTGGTTCTTGTCTTTGATAGTCTCTTCATTATACACTGTAATCAGCATATTGAGCACATCTTCGGCACGGGCGGTGGAGTAATCACGGAGTGACAGGTAGAGGATGGAGGCGTCATTCTCAGCTTGGCTGATGTTCAGGTTGCTTCTGAATAGGCTGGCCATTGTGTCCGTACTCTGCCGGCGTATCGTAATCGGTGTGTTGAACCACTTGTCTGTATAATATAAGGTGGGTGAGACCACTATTTTTCCTACGGGCGACTGGATAGTGTCACCCAGATTGGCCGTCAGCGTTATACCTGTGGCGTCTGTCGAGAAATCGGACAACCGGACTTGCTTCCTGTTCAGGGTTCTGACTGTCAGGCTGAAATCAAGATGGTTTTCTTCTTCCGGAAACGAGACTTTGACAGGGGCTTGTGTATAAAGTTCCTCCTCACGCAAGTCATCCATGATGAGGTAGCATACATTGGCGTGAAGACGGTTCACCACATCGCGCATGAGTTTGTGTGACTGGAATTGCAGGATCTCATTGGATACGTTGGTATATGAATAGGTGTTAAAACGGTCCAGCCCGCGGCCGATGTTGTTTGAATAGGCGTCCTTTATCATGACGGTGGCCGACCGTGAATAGATAAAGGGAAGTTTGGCATATTGATACCATGCGTATCCGCCGAACAAACTGACAGACAGTATAAACCAGTACCAGTTGGACAACAGGTACATGACGATGTCAATGGGGTTGATGTTGAATCCTCCGCCACTTGTGGCCTTGTCTCCCGACAAGTCTTTTTGTTCACTCATTCTTATCATGTCGTTTCTTTTTTTATTTGGTAGTTAACAACACCAGTGAGGTGATTGTGGTGATAAAGGACAGGATCATACTCCACGTGCTCAGTTTTCTCTGGGCCTGTTCGGTGGCCTTCATGTTGGTGGGTTCTACGTAAACGATGTCATTCTGTTGCAGGTAATAGTAAGGCGATGTGAAGATGTCTTTACTGCGGATGTCGTGGAACAGGATTCGTCGCTTGTTCCCATATTCGCGGATGACGGCGATACGGTCCAGACGGGAGCGGGGAGTCAGGTCTCCGGCCATGGCAAGAGCCTCCAGAAGAGTGATGCGGTCGCCTTTCACTTCAAAGGTTCCTACATGTCCAACTTCTCCCAGCACGGAAAATTTGAAGTTAAGGAAATTGACGGTGACCATAGGATCTTTCAGCAATTCTTCGTTGATCAGTCGTTTCTTGATCTGTTCGGTTAACTGGCGGCGGGTCAGTCCTTCCACATGCAGTTGTCCCAGCACGGGAAAGTCTATATTCCCGTTGATGTCCACTAAATAACCTTTTTCTTTTTCGTCACTTAATGCTCCCACTTCATTGTTGGAAATGGTTCCGTCCGCTTCTACGGAATAACTTCTGCTTCCGGACATATTGAAAGGTAGGGACAGTTCCGGGTTTTTGCTGTTCACAATAATGCTCAGTCTGTCATCCCTATGGATGATGGCTTCATATTTCTGGACCATAGGGTATTCCTGTAGTTCATCCATATCTTGTAAATAGACAAAATCTTTGCGTGAGGCGCACGAACTAAAAATGACCATTGCCAGCAGGCAGGCCAGCTTGATTGTTTTATCCATTGTTTTATAATTAATTGTTTTTTATTCTTTTATATGAATGACTTGGTCACATCGCTCCATCAGTCGTGGATCGTGTGTCACAAATATTAAGGTGTTATTTTTGCCCCATTGCAGCAAATTGTCCATGAGGCGTGTGGTGGTCCCGGTGTCAAGAGCCGATGATGCCTCGTCAAACAGCCAGATCCGCCCAGGACGCAACAGTGCGCGGGCAATCGCGATCCGTTGGGCTTGTCCTTCAGACAGGCCATATCCATGTTCCCCGATTCTAGTATCCAGTCCTTCCGGCAGGCTGAACACAAATTCAGCGCAGGCCAGCCGGATGACTTTATGCAGAGTCTCTTCGTCTACTCCCGGACTACCCAGCCATAAATTCTCACGTATGGTACCGCTCAGCAACGTGTTTCCTTGGGGTACATAGACGAAGTTGATGCGTAAATCGGAGGTCACACTGAGTGTTCGCCCGTCATCAGTCGTTAAATCGATACGGCCTTTTTCCGGATAGACCAAAGCCAGTATCAGCCGGATAATGGTCGTCTTTCCTGTTCCGGTAGGTCCGGCTATGGCGGTGGAATTTCCCGGATGAAAGGTAGCAGTAAACCGGTCGAGCACCGGCTGTCCCTCTTCATACCCAAAAGACACTTCCCGGAAGTCCAGTGTCAGCGGCTGGTCTATGTAGACAGGGTGCTCGTCCGGTTCCACATCTTCAAAGAGGGCCATCAGCCGTTCCACGGAAGTCCATCCTCGTACCAGGCTGGGAGGGATGGATATTAGCCCTAGAAAAGGTCCCTGTACCTGTCCGACCAGTTGAAGAAAGGCTGTCATTGTTCCGAATGTTATTTCGTGGTTATGTAGTTGGAATATTCCCCATAGGAACGCACACAAGTAGCCTCCGCCGAATGTGATTCCCATCACGCCTTGTGTGAAGGTGGAGAACTTGATCTGTTCCATTCCTAATTTGAACAACTTTTCTTGTGTCTCATGCAGCTTCTGCTTCCGGTAGCCGGTAGCCCCGAGCGAGCGGACCAGAATCCGTTTGGACAGATTCTCCTGCATGACGGTGCCCATCTCGCTGTTCATCTCTTTTTGGGCGCGGCTCAGTTCCCGGACCTTCCGGAAATAGATTTTCGATAATAAGACAAGAGGGGTCGCTCCCAGTATGAACCAGGCCAAACGGGCGTCAAGAATCCACAAATAGAGGAAAGAGCCTGTCAGCTGCAAGCCGGTAACCAGCAGGTTGGGCAAAATTCCCATTCCCATTCCTAATACTTCGGAGGCGTCACTACCAATGCGGGTGAGCAGGTCTCCCGTGTGCCATTTTCCCGCTCCTTTCCATGAACACATCATCAGGGCGTCGGACAGCGAATTTTGCATGCGGATGCTGATGCGCATATTAATTTTGCCAAAAATCCAAGGAGATACAAGTTTTATCCCCATACCTGACAGGAAGGATAAGACTACTATTGTGGCTACCAGGTAAATATTCCCTTTCTGTGCTCCGGTAGCCACATCGATGATCCATTTGGACATGGCCACATTGACCAGCGACATGACTACTCCGAAAATACCCGAAAAGACAGAGAAGCTGATGAGCCAGTGGTATCCTTCTGTTACCTGCATAACCCATTTGAAAGCTTTCCGTCCTAATTGATATGTATTGCTCAGATTCTTCCGTGTGAGCTTCTGCAAAAACTTTTTCAGCAATTTTTTCATTTCCCTTTTATCATTTCCTTGAAGCGTAAGAGGGCTAATCCGGACAGCCACCAGAAAGTTTCATCAAAGGCATAGCCTGACGATAAGTGCATTTTGTGAAAGACCCGCTTCAACGTGTATCGTTTGTTCGCCCATTTCCCGGAGGGACGTTCACCGTAACGTTCGTCTCCATGTCCAAAATTGCCACTTTCCCAGATCTCCTGCATTAACTTATCCGGACAGAGACTGGTACTGAATGGTAAAAGGTCGGCCGGCACGCCAAGATATTTTATTAATAGGGCATAAAGCAACTGGTTCCACCGGTGAATGTGCCATTTATGGCAGATACGCTCCAGTTCGTTTTTGTTTGTAACAGAATGCAACGCGTTAAAAGCCATGGCTACATCACACAATTGTCGTAGTCCGATCCCTTCATTGATAAGATGCTTCAGTATGTGGGTGGAAAGTAATAGATGATTCGCTTCGCTCGGAAGTTTGCCCTGGCTGTTGGCAAAGACTTCCGCTTCCCATTGGCGGATTTTCTTTTGGAGGAAAGGGTTGTGCAACTCGATCAGCCTGCTGTGATGTTCAACCAGAACTCTGTTTATCAGACAGGAAGCCTCACCGTTGGCTCCCCTTTTTACCGGTAATCCTAATTTTTCCATCCGTTGGTTGGCCTCTTCGGTTTGTGCCTCGTTTCCGAACCACAGATCGATGTCTCCGGCTATGCGATGTTCCGGATGTGGGTAGAAGCCGGCTAACCCTATCCCTTTTAGCAACAGGAGAGGGATAGAAGGTGGCTGTGCATAAATTTGTTGCAGGCCTTTAAGTGTTTCCCCGTGTTGCCGGTTCACCCGTTCCAAGGTGTCAACTTCCACCATCCAGCCAAGTAATACCTTCCGGGGAGGTACGGCTTCATCCGGCAACAGGCGGATGCCGTCGTAAATAATGCCTTGTACGGTTTGTTTTCTTGCCATGCTGTGAATTTCATTCC
>OHEE01000336.1_pt1 | contig 32631 bp, 28 predicted proteins | sample 1567191 | NCBI WGS metagenome assembly OHEE01 (sample SAMEA3879562, study PRJEB24766) | human gut metagenome | biome: human-associated habitat; feature: feces | place: USA | collected 1985/1987
TAGTTATAATGCACTTATAAATAGGTGTGTTTTTAATAATATTATACAATTAGCACAACGCATAATTCTGATTGAGAAAGAATAATTTTTCTTAATTTCCTGAATGGAATTAATATTTATAAAATGGTTCTGTATCAGAAATAACAATTACAAAATATTACAAATAAGAAATCTAAGTTTCAAAAAGAAAAACGCCCTTAATAAAAAGAGCGTTTTAATCTTATTTTTAATTTGTTTATGCTTTAAAAGTACCGTTTTCAATGTCTGTAATCATTGACACACGGTTTTCGTGTCTGCCGCCTTCATAAGGTGTGTTAAGGAAGATGTCAGCAAATTTAACAGCATCTTCTTCGCTTGTAACTCTGCCGCCCATACAAAGAATATTTGCGTTATTGTGTCTGCGAGTCATTTCAGCACAAAATTCGTTTGAAACAACTGCGGCTCTGATTCCCTTTACCTTGTTTGCGGCAATTGAGATACCGATGCCTGTACCGCAACAGAGAATGCCTGTTGAGCATTCGCCGGAAGTAATTGCAGTTGCTACCTTGTAGGCGTAAACCGGATAATCAACGCTTTCTTCGCTGAAAGTGCCGTACTCTTTGTATTCAAGTCCTTTTTCATCCAGATATTTTTTGATTGCGCAGATAAGGTTATATCCGCCGTGGTCGCATCCGAGTGCTATCATTTTGTTCTACCTCCAAGTTTTTTATTAAGCTCACGCTGTGCCTGAGGCAAGCGGAGATATACCGGCATAAGCTCTTGTGCCGAAACGGTTTGTCCTTTATTAATCATTTCAAATGCAACAAGTGCAGTTGAAGACGCTCTCTGATATTTAAGATTTACGGGAGCAGACTCTGCATTTTTAATTTCATCACCGATGTATTTACAGGTAATATCGGTACCGTCACCTGCTATGATGATTCTTCCGTCAACAGACAGCAGTTCGTTTTTTAAGTCATCAAGCGATAATGCTCTGTCATCACAAAGTCGGGTAACAACTCCGTTTTTAATTTCAAACAGTGCATTGTATACCTGTGAACAGCGTGCGTCCATTACGGCACATACAATACAGTCGGTTGAAAGGAAATTATAAGCCATACTCTCAAGTGTTGAAACCGAAACACACGGTATATTATTTGCAAACGCAAGACCTTTTACTGCCGCAACACCGATTCTTACTCCCGTGAATGAACCCGGACCTGCGTTGACAGCAATTGCGTAGATATCTGATATTTCCGTTTTTGTATTGTTCAAAAGCTGTTCAACCATAGGGATGAGCGTCTGGCTGTGGGTAAGACTTGTGTTTATGAAAGTTTCACCGATCAGCTTGCCCTCTTCTGAAAGTGCAACAGATGCGGCTGTTGCAGATGTGTCAACAGACAGAATTTTCAAATTTCAACACCTTCAATTTCAAAGATTCTTTCGTCATCGCTCTCCCCTTTTTCAATCGTTATTCTGATTGCATTTTCGGGAAGTGCGCCTTCTATATTTTCACTCCACTCAATTACGAGAATGCCGTTGTCAATGTAGTCAAAAAATCCCGTTGAGTACAAATCATCCCATGAATTAACTCTGTACATATCAAAATGATAGATATTGTACTTTCCGTTGTATTCGTTTACAAGGGCGAAAGTAGGGCTTGACACACCGTCATCAACACCGAGGGCTCTTGCCAGTCCTCTTGTAAAGGCGGTTTTGCCCATACCGAGTCCGCCGAAAAGGGCTATTACCTCTGAGCCGTGGAGCTTTTTTGCAATTTTTTCGCCGATTTGCTCAGTTTCATCGGCGCTGTGAGAAATCAATTTAACCATATCAGAAAAGTCCGCTGATTTTGCCATTTTCGTCAATATTAATTTTTTCTGCGGCAGGAACTTTCGGGAGTCCCGGCATTGTCATAATATTGCCTGTATAAATTACTGCAAAACCTGCACCGTTTGAAATTGTTACATCTCTTACTGTGATTTCAAAATCCTTTGGAGCACCGAGCTTTGTAGGATCATCTGAAAGCGAATACTGTGTTTTTGCCACACATATGGGAAGCTTGTCTCCGCCGAGTGCCGCAACTTCCTTGATTGCTTTTTCTGCGGCTGTTGTGTAGTTTACCTTTGACGCACCGTAGATTTCCTTTGCAATCTTTTCAACTTTTTCCTTGAGTGTGAGGTCGAGTGAATAGAGCGGTTTAAATGCAGACGGCTTTTCACAAGCCTCCACTACCTTATTTGCAAGCTCTACGCCGCCTTCTCCGCCTTTTCCGAATACATTTGAAAGGGCAAAGTCTGCACCCTTTGAAATGCAATATTCTTCAATGTATTTGAGTTCTTCATCTGTATCTGTACCGAACTGATTAATCGCTACAACTACGGGAACATTGTACTTTCTCATATTGTCAATGTGAACACCGAGGTTTACAATGCCTTTTTTGAGTGCTTCAATGTTTTCATCTGAAACCTCTGACTTTGGAACGCCGCCGTTGTATTTTAATGCACGGCATGTTGCCACGATTACAATTGCCGACGGAGCAATGCCGGCATATCTGCACTTGATGTCAAGAAACTTCTCAGCACCGAGATCCGAGCCGAAACCTGCCTCTGTAATACAGTAATCAGCAAGCTTTAATGCAAGCTTTGTTGCTCTTATGCTGTTACAGCCGTGAGCGATATTTGCAAAAGGTCCGCCGTGCATAATTGCAGGAGTACCCTCAAGCGTCTGAACAAGGTTAGGTTTGATTGCATCCTTGAGAAGTGCAGTCATTGCTCCCTCTGCTTTCAAATCTTTGGCAAAAACGGGTTCACCGCTGTATGTGTATGCAACAAGAATGTTGCCGAGCCTTTCTTTAAGGTCGGAGATATCATTTGCAAGACAGAGAATTGCCATAACTTCCGATGCAACTGTAATGATGAAGTGATCTTCCCTCGGAACACCGTTCACCTTACCGCCAAGACCGATTGTGATATTTCTTAAAGCACGGTCATTCATATCAAGACAACGCTTGAAGAGAATTCTTCTCGGATCAATGCCGAGTGTGTTGCCCTGCTGAATATGGTTGTCAAGCATTGCGCAACAAAGGTTGTTGGCTGCTGTAATTGCGTGCATATCACCTGTGAAATGAAGGTTGATGTCCTCCATCGGAAGAACCTGTGCGTAACCGCCGCCTGCGGCACCGCCTTTAATTCCGAATACAGGACCGAGCGACGGTTCACGGAGTGCGATGATTGCCTTTTTACCGATTTTAGCCATTGCCTGACCAAGACCTGCAGAAGTGGTGGTTTTGCCCTCGCCTGCCGGTGTTGGGTTGATTGCTGTTACGAGGATGAGCTTTCCGTCAGGATTGTCCTTTACACGGTCTGCAAGTTCATCAGAAAGTTTTGCTTTGTACTTTCCGTAAAACTCAAGCTCATCAGCAGAAATCCCAAGCTGATTTGCAATTTCTGCAATAGGCTTTAATTCTGCACTCTGAGCAATTTCGATATCAGATAACATAATATACCTCCGAATCAAATTCATGTTTTTATTATTATAACAAAATGCGAAACTTGTATTATTCTGTATTGAAATTATACTTGATATTGAGAGCGTAATTTAATATAATTATAGGGTAAAATTAATTTCAAAGGTTGTTTTGGGTGAAAAAAGTTATTACAAATATTTATGAATATTTCAGACAGTGTGACGCAGTGTTGTGGCTGTTGACCTTGACCGCTGTTGCGTACAGTTTTCTTTTGATTGCGAGTATGCAACGATCGGGAGAATACAGTTATCTAAGAACTCAGATTATCGCTGTGTCTGTCGGTCTTGCGGCATCGGTCTTTATATCAATTGTCGATTACAGATTTCTTATACGAAAATGGTACATTGCCGCAATAGTGGGAATTGTTCTTGCCGGACTTGTGTTTGTGTTCGGAGTTCAGGTTAGCGGAACAGATGATACGGCATGGATTAATCTTCCGGGCGGATTTTCAATTCAGCCGTCTGAGTTTATAAAAATCTGTTTTATCATAACTTTTTCAAAGCATTTGTCGTGGCTGAGAGAAAAGAAAATAATTGAAAAGTTTTCGGGAGTACTTTTCCTTGCACTTCATGCAATGATACCAATGGTAATTATTCATATTCAGGGTGATGACGGTACGGTTCTTATATTTGCGCTTATGTTTTTGGTTATGACATTTGCGGCAGGTGTTCAACTGAGATATTTTGTCATTTTCGGAGGATTGCTTGTGTGTGCAATTCCGATTATATGGAATGTGTTTATGAATGAAGAACATCGCAACAGGGTTCTTGCCTTGTTTGACCTTGACGGGAATGCACTGACAAATTACGGTTGGCAACAGTATCAGGGTAAGGTTTCAATTGCAAGCGGTGAAGCTTTCGGAAGCGGACTTTTTAACGGACAGCGTGTTGAACATTCAATCGTCCCCGAACAGGAAAACGATTTTATCTTTACCGTTGCAGGAGAGGAACTCGGATTTGTCGGATGCATGGCGCTTTTGCTGATTTTGTTTTTTATTATATTAAAAGTGATTTTGAATGCAAAAAATTCAAGTGAATTTGAAGGCAAGTATATCTGCTACGGTGTGTTTTCAATGATAGCATCGCAAACAATTGTAAATATAGGAATGGTGCTTGGATTTCTTCCCGTAGTCGGAATAACCCTTCCCTTGTTCAGTTCGGGAGGTACTTCGGCTTTGAGTACGCTCATTAGTCTTGGTCTTGTACAGAGTGTGAGATATCACAATACTGACGATATGAACAAAGCTTTTGTAAGGCGAGGCAGTTCAAATCGAATCAGAATGTAATTTAATACAAATAAACTAAACCGCAGACATCAAAATGCCTGCGGTTTTTTATGGGTTATTTTTCGCTGATTGTGATATTTGCCTTGTAGCTTCCGCTTACCCAACAGGTGTCAGTACCACTGAGTTTGAAAGTAACAGGCATCTGAACCGAGCCCACTGTTCCGCTCTGATCCGAGGTGTCAATTACGCCTTCAATATCTGAGCTTTTAAGGCTTTTAAGTTCCTTTTCACTGCCGATAACGGTAACATTCATACTTGTTTGTGTTACATCGGCTTTGTATTTTGAAGAAAGACCGCTTACTTTGAATGAATCTACGGTAAAGGTTTTCTTGGACAGACCACTGAGGTCAAGTACAAGCTTTGCTGAGGTTGAGTTACTGATATTTTTGCAGTCACTCGGGATGTTTATTCCCTGCGTATCGTACTCATAACGCTCGTTTGAAAGTGTTGCAAAATCGATTGACTCAAGCTTTACGCTGTCAGTCTTGTTAAGCACTTCTTTTGGACCTGCAAGCAGAATCTTTGAAGGCTCAACCGTAAGCATATCATCGTTTAAATCAAGACCTTTGGGTTTGTTAATAAACTCAGGAATTACATTTACCGTCCTTTCGGGGAGAACGGAAATTGTAGCCTCAACATCCGTAAACTCCATTGTAAGAAGCTCGGTAGAAATTTTGTTTCCTGTTTTATCATAAAGCACAATATTTGCGGTCGTTGAGGTCGGCGCATTTAGTATACTGTCAAGCTCGGCTGATGCCGAAACCTTTGCAATTTTGGCAATCTCTGTTTGAGGACCAGAGATTGTGATATTCTTTGATGCAAGAGAAGTTGACGCATAGTATCCGTCGGCAACCTTGTAAACAACATTTTCCTGAATCGGAAAACTTGTTTCACGCTGATAATCAACAATTACATTGACATTTGAAGGCGTAACGGTTGAGATAATCTGAAAGTTGGCACTCGGGTTGGCTTTTACGGCTGAAAGCGAAAGCTGATAAGTTCCTGCCGAGTCAATTCCGTTTGTAGCACCCGTGACAGTAATATCCTTTGTTCCGATAGAACCGAGAACGGCTCTGCTGCCTGTTACGGTTACCGTGGCAGTCTGCCCCGCATCACGAAATACCTGCAACCCGTTGTTATCAAGCTGGTCAGGCAATTCAATCTGAATGGGAATATTGCTTATTGTTACGGTTGTATCATTTGTTGTACCCATACTCATATAAACCCATGTTATTGTTGAGATTACAAGGGCGAGTATAATCAGAAATTTGTTATTCTGAAACAGTTTGTTGAGAGAGAGTTTTTTCTTTTTCATTTTTCAGCCTTCTCTCTTTTTGAACTTTTCGGGTTCTTCTGAAAAAACTTTTTGGGCGGTTCATCATCGTCATAGCCACGATCATAGATGAGAAACTGTTCAAGCTTTTTGATTAGTTCTTCTCTTGTAAACTCACGGAGCAAAATACCATTTACCGCAAGAGAAATTACACCTGTTTCTTCACTTACTATAAGGACAACAGCATCGCTTTGTTCACTGATACCGAGTCCTGCTCTGTGTCGTGTACCGAGATTGATATCTACATTACGGTTTGATGTGAGCGGTAAAATACATCCTGCTGCAAAAAGTTTTCCGTCACGGATAATGCTTGCACCGTCATGCAAAGGTGCTTTGTTAAAAAATATATTGCCGAACAGAGCTACTGATGTTTCGGCATCAATAATTGTGCCTGTAGCGGCTATATCGGAAAGCATGGTTTCTCTTTCAAACACAAGCAAAGCACCTGTTTTTGAACGAGAGAAAAGAACTGCTGTGTCAGCCGCATCTACGATTGACTTTTCTACAGCCTTTTTCCATTCATCACCTTTGTGGTGCTTAGTAAATATTTTTATATATTTTTTATAGGTGTTGTTGCGTCCCATCTGTTCAAGAGCCTTTCTGATTTCCGGCTGAAAGATGATAGCAATAACAACAACTGCTGCCTCGAAAAATGTTCGCAACAGGGATGAAAGCATAACAAGACCAAACAGAGACGAAAGAAAATACACTATCAGGAGCATAATTACACCTTTGAGAAGCTGAACTGCTCTTGTTTCCTGAATAAGCTTGAACAGTCCGAAAATCAACAGTGCAATTGCAAGAATATCGACAATATCTCTTAGCTGTATAGTCTTGATAATGGAAAGAATGCTGTTAAATATTTCCAATCTGCTTTCCCCTTCCTTTATTTTTAAATTCCTTGTTATTATTCTAACATACTTTTGTTATTAATTGCAACCTTTTTAAATTGTTTTTTTCTGTTTGTTGTTCTTAGAAATACGACTTACGGCATTTGCAAAATATATAACATCATTTTTTGTTGTAAATGCCGATACAACAGCTCTTACGGTTCCTGTATCCTGAGTGCCGAAGCTTTTGTGTGCAAGGGGCGCACAATGGAGTCCTGCTCTTACGGCAATGTTGTAGCTGTCATTAAGAATTTTTGCAACTGTTTCACTTTCGGTATTTTTAATATTAAAGGAAATTACAGGAACGCTGTGACTTTTCTCAGGCATTTTGGTGTATAATATTACATTTTCCGCTTTTTCAAGCCTTTTGTAGAGCATTCGTGCAAGACTTAACTCGGAATTATATATTCTGTCTGTTTTTTTGTTCAGGACAAACTTTATTCCTGCATTAAGCCCTGCTATTCCCGGAAGATTCGGCGTTCCGCTTTCGTACTTATCGGGGAGAATTTCGGGCTGATTGAGGTTTGCGGAATCACTTCCCGTTCCTCCCTGAATAAGACTGTCCGGAGTTGTTTCGCTGTTTATAATAAGCAAGCCTGTTCCCATCGGTCCGTAAAGCCCTTTGTGACCTGCTGTGCAGAGAAAATCAATACAACTGTCAGAAAGGTTGATATCTGCTGTTCCTGCACTTTGTGCGGCATCTACACAAAAAAGGATGCCGTTTAATCTGCAAAGAGCGCCTATTCTTTCTATCGGAAGTTTGATGCCGAATACATTTGAAGCATGGGTACAGATTACAAGTTTTGTGTTAGATTTGAATTGTTTTCTGAAATTCTCGATAGTTTGCTCATCATCATAAGGGACACATTCGGCAACAGAGTATTCAATCTTATTTTTCTTGAGCGTTTCAAGCGGTCTGACGACAGCATTATGCTCAAGCGATGAAATTACGGCATGGTCACCCTGTTTTAATATGCCTTTAATAACTGTGTTTAAAGCCGTTGTGCAGTTAAGCGTGAATATTATATTTTCGGGATTTTCCGAGCCAAAAAGTTTTGCGGCATTATCTCGGCAGGAATACATTATTTCAGATGATTTTACCGACATTTTGTGACCGCTTCTTCCCGGATTTGCTCCGTAGTCGGACATAGCTTCGTTAATCGCTTTTCTTACGGATAAGGGTTTCGGAAAGGTGGTTGCACCGTTGTCAAAATATATCATAAGGTATCAACAGCGGCTGTTCCTTTGACAGCAATACCGTTACTCCTGATAATTTCCAATGCCCTTTCAAAATTCCCCGGGACATAAAGGCTGTATCCGCATGATTTTCGATTGAGGTGTATAGGAGTTCTTACAAGCCCTGATTTAATATTGTTTTTTAAAAGTAGGTTACGGCTCTTCATGGCAAGAGTTACCGAGCCGAATATTATTAAATTATTTTCCATAACTTCCACCCTTTGTTAAATCTTTGTGACATCTCAAAACAATATATCACACTACATATTATGACGGCAGGCAAAGTTTGGACATAAAAGAAAGCACGGCTTTTATGCCGTGCTTAAAGGTGTTGTTTTTCAGTTCATTTTTTCAGAAAGAAGGTTGCCCATGTTGTACATACCTGCTTCCTGATCTTTAAGAAATACTGCCGCATTAACAGCACCGACAGCGAAAACTTCTTTTGACTGAGCCTGATGAGAGATTGTTACAACCTCATCGTGACCTGCAAAGATAACTTCGTGTTCGCCTACAATTGTGCCGCCTCTTACGGAATGAATACCGATTTCGTTCTTTGAACGCTTTCTGCGGTAGCTGTGTCTGTCATAGACATACTGCGGATCTTCGTCAAGCTGTTCCGAAATTCCGTCTGCAATCATAAGAGCTGTTCCGCTCGGAGCGTCAAGCTTGAGATTATGATGCTTTTCAACGATTTCAATATCGAACTGGTTTCCGAGAATTTTTGCAGCCTCTTTTGAAAGCTCAATAAGAAGATTGATGCCGAGTGACATATTACCTGAATAGAAAACAGGAATTGTCTTTGCCGCATCTTCGATTTTTGCAATCTGATCTTTAGAAAAGCCTGTTGTGCAGATAACACAAGGTACTTTGTTATCAACTGCATACGCAAGCATACCGTCAAGAGCTGCAGGATTTGAAAAATCAATGATTACATCAGGTGTTTCGGTTGTCTCGTCAAAAGTCTTGAAAACATCAAAATCATAATTACTTTCACCGAATGCGTCAACACCGAACAAAACATTGCAATCCTCACGGCTCTGAACAGCCTGTGCCACAAAGCAGCCCATTTTACCGTTACAACCGACTATTGCTGTATTTACCATTTTTATTCCCCTTTAAACTTCTTGAATTTTAAACGAATCAAAGGTTGATTATTTAACCTTCTTGCTTAAAAGGTCATACTTCTCCATGCAATCCTTGAGGTCATGGTAACCCTGAACGCTCATGGGTACGAGCGGAAGTCTGCATTCGCCTGCTTCATAGCCGAAGAGGTTCATGGCAGTCTTTACGGGGATCGGGTTAACATCGCTGAAGAGTATATGCATAAGCTCAAGATAGTGGAAGTTAAGCTTCTGTGCCTCTGCAAAGTCATTGTCAAGACAAAGATGACAGATGTCATGCATTTCCTTGGGGCAGATGTTTGCAAATACAGAGATAACACCGAGAGCGCCGAGTGACATGAAAGGAACAGTCTGGTCATCGTTACCTGAGTAGATGTCAAGATTGTCACCGCAAAGTGAACGGATGAGAGCAACCTGAGAGATGTCGCCGCTTGCCTCTTTTGCGGCAACGATGTTAGGATGCTTGCAAAGCTCCTGATAAGTTTTTGGCTTGATGTTACAGCCGGTTCTTGAAGGAACATTGTAAAGAATAATCGGAATATCAACCGAATCTGCAACAACGTTGAAGTGTCTTACAAGACCCTGCTGAGATGTTTTATTGTAGTAAGGAGTTACGCAGAGAAGTGCGTCAACGCCTGTGCTTGCGGCAGATTTTGAGAGCATAACGGCTGTTGAGGTATCGTTACTGCCTGTACCTGCAATAACAGGAATTCTGCCGTTTGTCTTTTCTGCAACGAAAGAAATTGTTTCGCAATGCTCTTTTTCCGAAAGAGTTGCCGCCTCACCTGTTGTACCGCATACAATAATTGCATCGGTACCGTTTTGAACATGAAATTCTACGAGATCGCCGAGAACATCGTAGTTTACGCTTCCGTCAGACTTCATAGGAGTGATAAGTGCAACACCTGAGCCTGTAAAAATGTGGTTAGACATAATTTACCTCCGTAAGTAATCAGTCCATGTAGCCCTCAGCACAAAGGAGCTCTGCAAGAAGAACTGCACCGCCTGCTGCGCCTCTTAATGTGTTGTGTGACATACAAACGAACTTGTAATCATATTGAGTATCAGGTCTTAATCTGCCAACCGATACTGCCATACCGTTCTCAAGATTTCTTTCAGATTTAATCTGCGGACGGTCGGGTTCTGTGAAGTAGTGGAGAAAATGCTTTGGCGCACTCGGAAGATTGAGCTCCTGTGCTCTGCCGCTGTAGTTTGACCAAATGTCAATAATTTCTTCGACAGTAGGTTTCTTTACGCCGTCCTTAAATGACATAAATACAGCTGCTGTGTGACCGTCTGATACGGGAACACGGATGCACTGTGATGTGATTGAAATATCATCGGTTTTAACAATCTTGTTGCCTTCAATCTTACCCCAGATTTTAAGCGGCTCCTGCTCTGACTTCTCTTCCTCACCGCCGATGTAAGGAATAACATTATCTACCATTTCAGGCCATGTCTTGAATGTTTTGCCTGCGCCTGAAATTGCCTGATATGTGCAGGCGAGAACCTTGTCAACGCCGAGTGCCTTTAAAGGATGAATTGCAGGAACATAGCTCTGAAGTGAGCAATTGGACTTAACTGCAACAAAGCCTCTTTTTGTGCCGAGACGCTTTCTCTGAGCATCAATAATCTTAATGTGATCGGCGTTAATTTCAGGAATAACCATAGGAACATCATCTGTAAAACGATGAGCACTGTTGTTTGATACGATAGGACATTCAGCCTTTGCATATCTGTCTTCGAGATCGCGGATTTCATCCTTCTTCATATTAACTGCGCAGAAACAGAAATCAACCTGTGATGCAACCTCTTCAACATTTTCAGCGTCAACGATAACCATATCCTTGTACTTCTCAGGAAGAGGAGCAGTCATATGCCATCTGCCTTCAACTGTTTCACCGTATGTTTTGCCTGCACTTCTCTTACTTGCGGCAAGAACTGTAACCTCAAACCACGGGTGATTCTCAAGAAGAAGTGTAAAACGCTGACCTACCATACCGGTAGCGCCGATAATACCGACTTTATACTTTTTCATAATAATTCCTCCGAATTAAACAAATTTTAAAAAAGCGGTTGCCTTATTCAAACAAATATTATATTATATGAAGAGATGTCTGAAAACACGACTGTTTGTCGATTATGCAAACTGCTCATAATAAGATAATATATCATTTTAAAAGGGTAATGTCAATTATTTTGAGAATTTTACAGGACAAATACTTGTGTTTTACAAAGATTTTTGACAGAACAGCTTTTAAAAAAGCAATTTTAGTTCTTGAAAGGAAATAAAATGAAGACGAGTGATTTTTATTACGATTTGCCTAAAGAGCTTATCGCACAGACTCCGCTTGAACCGAGAGACAGTTCAAGACTGCTTGTGCTTGACAGAGAAAAACAAACTCTGGAGCATAAACATTTTTATGACATTATTGATTATCTTAACGAGGGAGATCTTCTTGTTGCCAACGATTCAAGAGTTTTGCCTGCAAGAATTTACGGTATCAAAGACGAAACAGGTGCAAAAGTTGAATTTCTGCTTTTGAAGCAGGTTGCGAACAACCGTTGGGAAACCCTCTGCAAACCCGGTAAAAAAGCAAGAGTAGGCACAAAATTTTCGTTTGGTAACGGGATTTTGCGTGCAACAGTTGTTGATGTTAAGGATGACGGCAACAGAATAGTTGATTTTGACTGTGAAGAGAATTTTTTTGCTACTCTTGACAAAATCGGTCAGATGCCTCTTCCTCCTTATATTACAGCCGAGCTTAAGGATAAGGAACGCTATCAGACGGTTTACAGCCATGAACTCGGTTCTGCGGCAGCTCCGACGGCAGGACTTCACTTTACAACCGAGCTTATGGACAGAATCAAGGCTAAAGGTATAAAGATTGCGTATGTTACACTTCATGTGGGACTCGGTACATTCAGACCGGTTAAGGTTGACGATGTTACAAAGCATAAAATGCACAGCGAGCATTATGAAGTCCCCGAAAAAACCGCAAAGCTCATAAATGAAACTAAGAAAAACGGCGGACGGGTTATTGCAGTCGGCACAACATCCTGCAGAACGCTTGAAAGTGTTGCGGCAATGTACGGAGAAATCAAACCCTGCGAGGGATTTACGGATATTTTTATTTATCCCGGATTTGAATTTAAGGTGCTGGACGGACTTATTACTAACTTTCATCTTCCCGAAAGTACACTCATTATGCTTGTATCCGCTTTTGCGGGATATGATTTTATTATGAATGCATACAAAGAAGCTGTAAAGGAAAAGTACAGATTCTTCTCTTTCGGTGACGCTATGTTCATATCATAGGAGGATTTTACGGATTTATGTTTAAGGTAATTAAAAAGGAAGGCAGCGCAAGACGGGGCGAATTCGTTACGGTTCACGGTACGGTTCAGACTCCTGCCTTTATGAATGTTGCAACATGCGGTGCAATCAAGGGTGCTGTTTCTGCGCTTGATTTAAAGAATATAAAATGTCAGGTTCAGCTTTGCAACACCTATCATCTGCATCTTCGTCCGGGTGATGAAAAGGTTAAGCAAATGGGCGGACTTCACAAATTTACAAGGTGGAACGGTCCTATCCTTACCGACAGCGGCGGATTTCAGGTGTTCTCTCTTGCAAAGTTGAGAAATATTAAAGAAGAAGGCGTTTACTTCAATTCTCACATTGACGGCCGCAAAATTTTTATGGGACCTGAGGAGAGTATGAGAATCCAGTCAAATCTTGCATCTACAATTGCGATGGCATTTGACGAATGCGTTGAAAACCCTTCTCCATATGAATATACAAAAAACAGCGTTGAAAGAACCACAAGATGGCTTAAAAGATGCGTAACAGAGATGAAAAGGCTCAACAGTCTTGATGATACCATCAATAAAAACCAGATGCTGTTCGGCATAAATCAGGGCGGTATCTATGACGATTTGCGCGTCAATCATATGAAAGAAATTGCAGAGCTTAATCTTGACGGCTATGCAATCGGAGGTCTTGCCGTGGGTGAGCCTGCAGAAACGATGTACCATATCATTGAAGAGGTTGAGCCGTTTGCTCCGAAAGATAAAATCAGATATCTTATGGGAGTCGGAACTCCAGTGAATATTCTTGAAAGCGTTGCAAGAGGTGTTGATCTTTTTGACTGTGTTATGCCGAGCAGAAACGCAAGACACGGTCAGCTCTTCACTTGGGACGGAGTGCGTAACATCAATAATGCAAAATATGAAACAGATGAATCTCCGATTGACGAGCATTGTGACTGCCCTGTTTGCCGAAACTTTTCAAGGGCATACATAAGACATCTTCTCAAGAGCGGTGAGATGCTCGGAATGCGACTTGCTGTTTTGCACAACCTCTATTTTTACAATAATCTTATGGAAGTTATCAGAACTCAGCTTGATAACGGCACATATATGGAATTTTACGAGAAATATCGCAACATTTTAGGCGTGCGTATCTAATATTTTTTCAAAACAGAAAAAATACTTGCAAGATGTGATTAAAACTGATATAATCAATACATTGTATGAAAGGAATGACGAAAATGACAAACTTTTTACCTGTAGTTGCAGAAGCAAGTGCAAGCGGCGGAAATCAGTCATCAAGTATGATTTTTATGATTCTCTTCTATGTTGCTATTTTTGCAGCTCTCTATTTCTTCCTCATCAGACCTAACTCAAAGAAGAAAAAAGAAGAAGCTCAGCTTCGTAACTCTCTTGAGATCGGTGATGAAATTACAACAATCGGCGGAATTATGGGCAGAGTAGTTGCCATTAAGGACGACGAGGATGCTATCATCATTGAAACAGGCTCCGACAGAGTTAAGATGAAGTTTAAAAAGTGGTGTATTTCTACTGTTGACACAGTTAAGGAACAGCCACAGCAGGCAGGTCAGCCTGAAAAGAAAGGCTTCTTCGGTTTTGGCAAGAAGAAAGATTCTGACGAAACTAAAGCTACAAAAGAATAACTTTTTGAATGAATGTTCTTTCCCCCGAATATATTTGTAACAGAATATATTCGGGGGTTGTTTTATGTCTGATAAAAAACTACTTGCAAAGGCTGTTTTGTTTTCATCAGTATGCGGAATACTCATACTGGTAATTTTGATGTGTTTGCTTGCAGCCGTGATGATGTCGTCGGGAGTAATTTCAGCAGATATACTTGATTACTGCACGGTCGGCATGGTCGGTGTTGCAACGCTGATGTCGGGAATAATATCATCAAGAATTACAGGAAGTGCAGGTCTTGCGGTGGGTTCGCTGACAGGATTTTTTATTTTTCTTGTCATAACCTCTATTGCATTGATTTTTAACGGTGAGCCTATAACGATACTAACCCTGCTAAAACTGATGTCATCTGTTTTGGGAGGAGGAATAGGCGGAATTATCGGAGTCAACAAAAAGGAAAAAATAAAAATCAGATAAGATCGAGTAAGATATTTTACTGAAATTATGTTTTTGGCAGTTCGTTTAGGCGGACTGCTGTTTTTATGTCGGATTTAATTACAAATTAGAATTATTTTTTAAAAAATTGAAATATCTATGGTAAAACAGCTCGTAATATGGTACAATAATCCGGAGAATGAGATAGTGAGGGTTAATGACCTTGATTTAGATATAATATGAAAAATAAGGAAATATTTAAGGAGTGTTAGTATGGCAAAAACGATTAAATTGCCGGCAGATTTAAGGGATTGGAAGGTTACTTCATTTGTTGGGGAAGACAACGGCTGTGAAGTTTACAAGGTATCAAGAAAGATTGATAAAAATACTGCTCAAAATGCGATTCTCAGACACGCATTTGTCGGCAAAAGCAATTATACCGATGAACATGCCGAGTATTTTACCGAAGAGGCTGATTTTATTGAATCGGTTAAGGAGCTTGACGGTATTTCAAACTATCTGGATGTTTATGTTCAGGATAATCAGAACAAAAAAACCTGTGATTTGTACATATTTACAGAAGAACTCACAAGTCTTGAAGAACTTATGAAAACCAAAACTTTCGCTGAGGATGAAGTTGTTGATTTTGGTATTCAGATGAGTGAAATGCTTGAAACTTTGGAAGCTAAGAATATTTTTCACGGTAATATTTCGCCAAAGAATATTTTTGTAACCGCTGACGGAAGGTATAAAATCGGCGGATTTACAGATTTTGAAGGCAAAATTACGGATACCTCATTTGTTGCGCCTGAGGTTTATAAGCAGGAAAATGTTGACTATACAACCGACATTTATTCTGTCGGAATAATTATGTATGCAATGTGCAACGGCGGTAAAATTCCGTTTGAAAGTGATTCATGCGACAGAAAGAAGGCCTGTGAAGAAAGATTTTCGGGCAAGGCTGTTACCGCACCGTCTGAGGGTGACGAAAAACTCAAGAGTGTTATTGTAATTGCATGTCAGCCGAATAATACAAACCGCTGGAAGAATGCAGGCAACATTAAAAATGCTCTCACATCTATCAAGGCTGAAATAGGTACATCCTCCCCTGTTCCGAATCCCGATGTTGTTGTTCCGGAAAATACAGATTTTGACGGAAATGTATTTGAAGAATATGACTATGATGAATTTGAGGATACAGAACCGACTGAACCGCAGGATAATTTTGACGATAAGGATGAGGTTCAGACAGTTGAGGACGCTGTTCTTGATAATGAATTTAAAGGCGGCGAACAGCTTGGCATTGCAGAAGTTTTAGCCGGTGAAGAATCCTTGCCTGTTGACGGTAATGCTCCTGTAGATTCAGCTGAAGTCAGTGAGTCTGATGCTGATGAAAACGGCGGATTTGAGGTTGTTGATGTGACAGATGCAGTTGATGAGTCTGAAAATCCTGAGGTTAAAACTGACGAAGTATCAGAAGAAAAACAGCCTGAATTTGAAGATATCAGTTCCGTATCGAGTGAAGATGACAAGAAAGAACAAACTGTTACAGATAAAAAAGCTGAAGAATTTGAAGATGTTTCAAGCAACAGCGAAGTAGCTCCGGAAGTTCTTCCCCCTGTTACAAGCGTTGAAGTGTTTGACGATTACTCCGGTGCAGATCATAAAAATGTTCTTACAAGCAATGAATCAAGCAAGGACTACGGTGATTTCTTTGAGGACGAGCCGTCTGTTAAGCGTACTGACAATAAAGCTGACGATACTAAAAAAATTGAAGAAAAAAACGACTTTGACGATAACAGCTTTGAAGATGATGACAATGAATTCGGATATGCAGATGAAGAAGATAATAAAGAAAATGTAAAGAAAAAGAAGAATAAATTTATCATTATTCTTTGTGCCGTTGTAATTGCCGCCGCACTCGGATTTATCGGTTTCTGCGTTTATAACGGTTTGTCAAATTCATCTACTGACAATAAAGCTACTACAGCCGAAACTGCAACATCTGCCGAAGTAACCACACAGGCGCCGAGTACGGCGATGCCTACTACAGTTCCTGCTACAACGGAACAGGTTACAACATCTTCTTCATATAACAATGTTGTTCCTGTTGTCGGTTACGGTTACAGTTACGGTAAGAAGCTTCTTGAACAGGCTGGCTTTACCGTTGAAATTTCTGACTATGAATACAGTTATGATTATCCGGAAGGATATATTATCTCCCAGACTCCGGAAGGTGACACAAGCGCAAGTACGGGTACAGTTGTTAAACTTGTTATCTCAAGCGGACAGATTCAGAGAGAAACAGAAGCTCCTGCAACACAGGCTCATCAGTCATCAAATAGTCAGAACAGCTCATCGGGCAATTCAAATTCACAGTCATCAAGCAATACAAACACTAATAATAACGGCGGATTTATCTTCCCTAACAGCGATTCTTCATATCTCAGCAACGCACAGGTAAGCGCTTTGAGTGATGACGACTTACAGCTTGCAATTAATGAGATTTATGCAAGACGAGGCAGAATTTTTAAGGACGCAAGCCTTAATGCATACTTTAACTCGCAGTCATGGTATGAGGGTAAATATACAGCCGAAGAATTTGAAAAGAATGTTAAATTTAATACTTACGAACAGAAGAATCTTCAGCTTTTGATTAACGAAAGAAGATCAAGAAAGTGATTTTTAAACAAGAAAGATAATGCTGAGGAGTTATTATGAAAGATAAAATATTAAACGCACTAAAAAGCAAGACCTTCTTTGCTTTGGCAATTAATATTGTTATTATGGCTTTGATTATAGTTGTTACTGCATTTTCCTATGACAGTGCTGACGATTTTTACAATTCTTTATATATCTGTCAGTATCATAACTATTACAATAATGATATTAACTACATTTTTGCGACAATTACCGGTTCATTGCAGTACATTCTTTTGAATTTCAACTGTTTTGTACTTTTTCAAATTCTTCTCTCCTGTGCCGCTTTTTCTTCTGTTACATTTGTTTTTGCCGATAAATTCGGAAAGCACAAGGCTTTCATATTCACTCTTGTGCTGAATATTTTGTTTTCATTTGACCATTATTCAAACATTTTAAGCAGTAAAACTGCAGCTTTGCTGCTTACGGCAGGGTTTCTGATGGCACTTAATGCAATCAGAAATAAAAGGTACTCTCTCCCGTTTTGGATTGGTGTACTTGAAGTTATATTCGGAACATTTTTATGTTTCAAATATTTCTTTGTGGGACTTGCATTTTTTATTACATTCTTCATCGGCGATATGATTGCAAAAAGAAAGTACAAGTTGCCGTTCAGAAAATTTTTCTGGTATTTCAGACCTTTTGTGCTTGTATTTGTCTTTATTGTTCTTGTCGGCTGCGGTCTTGAATATTATTCATATTCGGTCAATAATGCAAATGCAGAAACTTCGGGGCTGTACAGATACAGCGTCCTTGCCGATAAGACCGATGATAATGCTTTTCCAAACTATTCCGATTACTGTGAGGAGCTTAATTCGGTCGGAATAAATTCGGCAAATGAGTATGAACTTTTTGTTGACGGATATTATGATGAAAACAACGGACTGAATACTGCTGCCCTTGAAAAGGTTGCGGATATTCAAAAACGAGAAAATCCGTATAATTTCTTTGATAATGCGGGTGCATTGTTTTCAGATGCATGGGGACATATTATAAATTTTGATTCATATCTTATTGCTTTTGCGGTAATACTTGCCGTTATGGTTGTTTTTGTTACCGTTCAGAAAAAAAGATTTGCCTTCTTCCCTGCTTTGTATTTTGCGGTGGGATTTGCGGCTTGTATGTATGTTCGTTATGCAATGGATTCTTCGGCATACACAATGTACGGAATTTTGCTGATGATTCTTTTGTTTACAATGTATTCGTTTGATTTCGGTCATCTCAGAAAAGACGAATACAGCAATATTACAGATAAAAGCAGAAAAACTGTTCTTATTTCGGTTATTGTACTTGTGATATTAAGTGTGGCAAGCTGTGTATCATATTTCTTCCATATCACTCCTGTTTCATATGACAAAAAGCCGAGTGATCTTTATACTGAGGTTGACAGACATCCCGAAAATTATTATGTTCTCGATCCTGTAACAGCTAAAGAATACATTTCATATACCGATAACTATATTCATCCGCTGTGGGGATTTTCTTCCGATTTTCTCCATAATGTTGACGGCTTCGGATATCTTCATCGGACAAATCAGCTTGTGAACCGCAACCTCTCAACAAATATTTATGAGGCGGTCGTTGACGGAAGAAATGTATATGTTATCGATAAAAACATTACTTTTATCAAAGAAAATTATCTTAACCAATATTACGGCAAAAAGGATTCCGTCATTGTTTACAAGGATGAAAAGGAATTCAACGGATTTACAATTTACAGCGTAGACAGAGTTAAATAACATTAAAAAAGGTATATCACGATTTTTTTGGAGACTGTGAAGTCGTTTTTCTTAGGCATTTCGTTCATTCCTTTTCTGTCATTTTCCGGGCAAACTAAAACAAAAAGCAGAGCTTTTGGGCTCTGCTTAGTTTCTTGAAAATATACTTTTGCTATGGGAGTGATTCAGATTAGATTGCTCGGAATAAAACAATTATCCTTGTCAATCGGTATCGGCTTCTCACACATACATATGATGCCGCCGTTTCCGCGGTTCAAAGAAGCCTTGTCAATTACGCTGTACTTTTTGACCTCACGACGATCAGGAGAAGCACTCTTTTTGATTTCCAACGGATGAATGACATTGTTTTCCTCGATGAAAACATCAATCTCTTTTGCGTTAGAATCACGAAAATAGGTAATATTTACTTTAGATTTAGCGTAAGCGTAATTTTTCACAAGCTCCATTACCACATAATTTTCGTAGTAATGACCGCTTGCAGCACCGTTACGGAGAGTGTCTGCCGTCAGCCACATCGAAAGGTAAGCACAAAGACCGGTGTCACAGAAATACAGTTTCGGTGTTTTGCTGAGCCGTTTCAGTTCATTGTTTGAATATGGGGCAAGCAGATAAACAATGTGAAGTCCCACAAGTACTTTCAGCCATTCCTTTGCGGTACTTGGTGCAATGTCAGCGGATTCCGCAAGAGTAGAATAATTTACCTGCTCTGAAACAAGAGCAGCACAGCCGACCAGAAACTTACGAAAACGAACTGTGTCGGTGATACCGCCGTGTTAGCTTAGTAATATTTTTTTGAAAGGTGATAAAATTATGAGTACCAATAAGATTACTTGTTCATTTACCGTTGACCGTTATATTTACAACGCTTATAAAAGTATTGTTGTAAAAGGTGGCGAAAATGTAAAGGGCAACCTTATCCGTTATATGCTCAATGTCATTAACTATGAAACGCCAAATGCAGATACAATTTCTGCCATTAAAGAAGTTGAAGAACTGAAAAAAAATCCAAACAAAAAAACCTATGCTTCATTTAGAGAGCTTTTAGAGGATATTACCAAGGAGTAAATTAAGAATTGTGCCATCACAGAAATTCAACAGAGATGTTAAGCTGGCAATTAAGCGTGGATACAATCTTCAATTGCTTGATGATGTTGTTGAAATGATAGCTGAACAACAACTACTGCCACCGGAATATAAAGATTACAAACTAATTGGAAATTATTCCGGCTGTAGGGAGTGTCACATTACCCCTGACTGGCTCTTAATTTATGAAATTAGTAATGAAGAACTTATTTTGTATCTGACAAGAACCGGAACACACAGCGATTTATTTTAAACTTCTAAAGTCATTTTTGCCTTAATAGAATATACCAACAAATAAAAGAAAGAACCTTCCCTAATGATAAATTCATCAGAGAAGGTTCTTGTTATTTCTTCACCATAACTACAGCCTGTTTGCCGAGTTCGTTATATCTTGTATTTACAAGGCTTTTTGAGTATCTTGTACGAGCGTTTGTCCATGGGTCGTTGAAATAGTAATAATCTTTGTCATAGCCCGTGAGCAACAAACAATGTTCGCCGGCAGTCCAAGTGTAGTAACTGCCGAGTTTATATTTTGCGTTTTCATCGGTGTAGTTTACTCTCCAAGTGGTTGTCTTAAATGACGGTGACATATTAATTGTTGCCCACACCATAATCGGCTGACCTTGTGCAACATACTTACCCGAAAGATATTCAAGACTTTTCCCGCTGATTTCTACAGCCTTGTATGATTTGTCAGAAAGGTATTTATTCATACATTTTACCATAATCGGTGCATACGCTCCGTAGCTGTTGGAACTGTATGGTGTTCCAACAAAGGCACAATTCGGATCAGGTCCTGTGTATGAACCGTTTGAATAACCGAAAGGTTTTTTTACCAAATACTTATCTGCAAATGTCGTTTCAGAAATTTTATATCCGTAGAAATTCAACAGCATTGTTGCACTACAGGTTTCACAGCCTGTCGGGAGCTTACTTTGACCGATTAACGGAACATTTGAAATCTTCTTGCTCTGTGGCATTATGTATACATTGCAAATGGCTTTTTTTCCGTTATTCAAAATGCAAGTTACAGTTGCTTTTCCTGTCGCTACTCCTTTGACGACACCTCCGCCTCTTGTTACAGCAGCTATTTTTGAATTGCTTGATGAATAAAGTCTGTAATATGCCGCTGTACCTTTTGGAACACTGCTGTTAATGTCAAAACTCTGACCTATGTACAGTACAATTTCACTTGCGTTAAGTTTAAGAGATGTTGCAAGCGGCTTGACCGTTACATTACAGGTTGCTTGTGTACCGTTTGGCATTTTGCATCTCACAGTTGTGGTTCCTGCCTTTTTTGCGGTCATCAAACCTCCGGCTTTTTGAACAAAAGCAATATTCGGATCATCTGAATAATAAGAACGATAATAAGCTGCTGTTCCGCTCGGCACATAGCTTGAAAAATCATACTGTTCACCGACTCCAATTATAATACTTGTCTTATCAAGCTTTATGCTATTAGCAAGCTTTTTAACAGTAACATTACATTTGGCTGTAAGTCCGTTATAAGTTTTTGCTGTAATTGTAGAGTCACCAATGCCCACAGCAGTCATTTTGCCTTTATCGTCTACAGTAATTACCCCACTATTATCTGTAGTAAACTCTACTTGCGAAATATCTCCATTTTCAATAGTAGTAATAAGAGTATATGACTCCCCTACCCCAAGTGTTATTGTATTCTTATTGAATTTCACACTTTTAGGCGGAACAGTTGGTTTTGGCTCTGTAGTAGGCTGTTCAGTAATCTGCTCAGTATACTCTTCTGTTGAAGGTTCAGTAACTTCTTCCGTAGTTGTTTCAGTCGATTCTGTCGATGGTTCATCAACAATTGTTGTTTCCTCAACACATTCTGTAGTAGCTTCAGTATATGCTGTAGTTTCAGAATATTCAGTTGTTACTTCAGTACAAGCAGATGAGAAATTCGATATCGTTGTTTCTGTGGATGCTTCAGTTCCGTAAACCGAAGTAGTTTCTGTCAAAGATGACGGTTCTGATGTATCGAATTGAGATCCAACAATAATTTTCTGAATATTAGTGGCATCAATAACGGTCAAAACATTGTCACCATTAGTATCGTAAAGAAATTTCTCATCATCAGTTAAGTCAATCATACCTACAACATACTTTTGGACCTTGGTTGCATCCATAACTGTAAATTCGTAATTACTGCCATTAACGATAGTTGCTGCATATGGTATTGTACATATCACAGATAACAGCGTTATAATCAATAATATTGATATTAGTGGTATTATTTTTTTCATGTTTTTTGCTCCCTTATCTGTGCCTGTTGTAATAGTCTTTGTCTGACCGTTTACAAATGTCTTTTCTACCGTATTACCGTCTGAATCGGTAACAATGTAGTAAGTAATACTGCCGTCAGATGATGTGCGATATTCGCTTTCAAGCGAACCGTCAAATGTATAATAGTAATATGAAGTTTCACCGCTTGAATAGTTTTAGGTATTAGTAGGCTCAAATGAGCCTACTTACCCACATTCGTTTTAAATTTTTTCAAATATAGTTAGAATTATTAATCAATCTAAAATTTATGCCTATTTTTTTTAACTCATTAAATGCACTAAAATTGGTCTCATTGACTAACACCATTTTTTCATGTGAAATACAGCGAAACCACGGTATGCAATTTTTATAAAAAGCCAAATCTTCAGGATAATCATAAGCATTCCAAGAAGAAAAATCTATAGGTTTCATCAATAAAGCCGTTGTTATTTTATTAATTCTGAAACAATGGATTTGTTGTCCTGCAGTATATCTGGGTGTTTTTATTTTGCCTAATGGAATTTCATGATTTCTAAAACCATCCAAGAAATTAAAATATTCATTAGAATGATCCTTTTTATGGATCTGTCTCACAGTAAAAAAACTAAAATTCTCGCTATAGCAAGTGGCAATTTTTAATATATCGTTATATTTACTATTAAAATCGTCACAATTCATAAAAGTATAAACCATAATACCACCTGTATTCCCTATACATAAAACGAATGAATACTCCACTTTATATTTAACATGATAATATTTAAAAGAAGCAGATCATCTATGTTTGGGATCACACTTACTTCTAGTGCTGTCTACTGAGTTTGCGATATTTAACGCATCACTCTTATAATAAGTTATTACATCTTTGCCTTGCCGCAACTTTGATTCAGCTTGACTTTTAGTAAGTTTACTTCCGCATTATCAACCGTCATTTCATTATCATTATAACCGTAAACAAACGCAAATGCAATATAATTTACAATTTCATTTGTTTTTTCAGGAGTAACAGAAAGTGATACCTGCTGGTAACCGTCCGTGTTTGCACTAAGGTTCTGATATGTGCATTCTCTGTAATGCGTTCGGAACAAATTATTAAATGCTTTTCCAAGTAATCAAATTTTTAGATAGCTGAGACTCTAATACATTTCGAAGCAAAATAATTTCTTTTCGTAATACTTGCCCAAAGTATAATAATATAGTTTATTTTCCGACACAGCGGATGGGCTACAGTCAAGTGTTTATGCACATATATCATATGTTTTCATTAGTATTTCCTTAATTTGCTCATTGTACATTGCTCAAATCTCTTATGTTATACGGTTATCCTTGCAACCTTTCCCCAAGGCGGATTCACTTCTTCATTATTTAATAACCAAAGCACCGGAATACCTCCGGCAAGCTTTTCCAGAGGAAAGGGGGCATATCCATCTGATAATATGATAATACTTGCCGGCAATTTGTCGGACATATGATGAAATACATACTCAAAAATGATTTGAAAGTCGGTTCCACCACCTCCGGCGGGTTTGATTATCTTGAACTCGTTCTCGTCGCTAAACGGCTGTGGCTTTATAATCGCCGCATCAAAGAAGCCAAGCCATCCCTTTAGTTTTCCGTTGAACTGATCAATTGCTCCTTTAACCTCTGAATATGCTGCTGCAATCATATCGTCCGACATACTCCCTGATGTATCAATCATAAACAGGATATCTTCTACCCTATCTTCCTTGCCGTTGAAATCAGGCAAGAAAAACGGACTGTCGTCAAATCTCCGATCCGGTGGAGTAAACGAATAATCAACAACTTCTTCCTGAATAAAATCATTCAAGATTGTCCGCCAATCAGTTTGCGTTTTTTTTAGTTCTTTAAGAATACGCTCGGCAAAAGCAGGGAGAAGGCCTCTTGCGTTTGATGGATCTCTGATCTTAATAGCTTCTGCTGCGTCTTCAAACCGCTTGACCCATACGTCACGAAGTGTATCATCTTCTTCATACTTGCCCCACCGTGAATGATCATCCCATACCCGTACCGGTTGATGCTGTTCTTTTGAAATCTCTTTTTTTGCCCTGCCGACAGCAGAACCTGGACTTTTATTATTGCCTTTTATATTCTTTTTTTTTGCCCCGCCGACAGCAGAACCGGGACTTTTATTATTGCCTTTTTTATTAAGATTATTCGGAAGCATAGCATAGACCTGTTCGGCAGTATATTCATGCCCTTCTTTTCCGTCCGGTGCAACATGCATTGCTATTCCGTATTTGCTTAGCGTTATACTGCTCGCTTTCATTCCGTTCTCAAGCATAATATTAGAGTTGACAACAATGTCAGCCGCAATATTGTATGCTTCATGGTCTTCAACATCTCCGCGAAAGCAATGCTGTAACACAACATGCAAAATCTCATGCATCATGACAAAGTCAAGTTCACTATCACTGAGACTATCGAGAAAATCTATGCCAAAAGTAATCCTTACTCCATCCGTACAAGCCGTTTCAATTTCTTCACTGACAGCATAAATCATATGCATTAAAAGTAAACCGTAAAATCCATGGTTATACAAAATGCGCATGCGTGATAACAGAAGTCTTTTTATGCACCATTTAATCTTGCTTTCAGACAGAGCCATTTATTAACCATCCTTTCGTTTGAAGCCACCTTGCAAATTCCGGAATGGTCATGAGCTTTTCTTTGTAATTTTTATCTATGCACATATAGTCTTTCAGCAATACTGCGCTGAAATCGGGAGGCATTTTGTCTGCATATCGGATTGAATTTGCGATTCTGCTCATTTCATCTTTGTGCATCCGTGCATAGGCGGTCATAGATGCCATTAAAGCGTACATGACATCAGTATCCTTTGGCATCTGTGGCATTTTGCCGTCAAAAATATCTTCAACGGCCGGCAGGTTTTTATATACCTTGGCCCATGTTCTGAATTCAACCGCTGCACCTGTCCCGACAAGTCCGGCAATCAAGTAATACATGCTGTCTATGTCATCATCAATCCAGTTCAGAACATTGCTTACCATTTCCCACGCACGGGGAGTCGGGAAAGCGAGATCATTACTGTCGGGATCAAATCCCATGAGATAACTTTGCCTGAAAGACAAAAAACCGACAACCTTATCATTGATACCGGAGGAAATTGCCCATTGCTTCCACGAACTGAAACTGCCTTCAATTTCGATGTGCATAAGTCGATTTGCCAGAGCTTTCGGCATTTTGAAAGCTACGGATTTATCTGTCACACGGTTTCCGGCGGCGATAACGATACAATTCTCAGGAAGTTTGTGCTCTCCGACAACTCGGTCAAGTGTGATCTGATAAGCTGCCGCCTGCACGGACTGAGGTGCTGCGGAAATTTCATCAAGGAACAGGATGTTGACAATATCGTCACTTGCATCCATTTGGAATATCTGCGGTTTCAGCCACACTGCAAGCGTTTTGTCAGCGTTGGCGGTAGGAATGCCACGCAGATCGATAGGATTGAAAAGAAGCAATCGAACATCGGTTACATTAACCGTTTTACCGGTTTTCTCGCCAATCTCTTTTGCAATCCGGCGAACTGCTTGTGATTTACCAACACCCGGAGGTCCCCACAGCATAACGGACGGCATCGTTTTGATAGGGTAGTTGTTTTGAATAATTGCGCAGTAGGCGCTTGATAGTCTTTCAACCATTTTCCCGACATTCATAGAGGGTATGTTGGTCATTTTAATATCGCTCATGTCTTATCTACTCCTAATTTCTTATTAAGTATTTCGAGCTTTTTGCGGCATTCCTCAATTTCATCGCTGAAACTTTCGTGCTTTTTGAGTTCTTCCTTAAGTTGATATTCTCTTTCTTGCAGCTTAGCAAATCCATTTTTCAATTTATCAAAGTACTTTCGTAAATCATCAAGAAAATTATCGATTCTTATTAAATTGCCCGTATTCGTATCTCCGAGTTCTACATAATAACGACCGTTTCGTTTCAGCCAAATATAAGGTTTTTCCCGTGTCATGTTAGCGGGGAGAATAATTTCAAAACCTCGATATGTTGTAAGGGCTTTCTCTTTCGGTTCAAGAACATGTCCAATAAGAGAAGAATGAATGTATTCTCTTAAATGTTTACGCTTTTCCGTCGCTTCCTTCTTTACCTTGCTATCAACCGGTTCGGGATTTTCTTGTTTCCATCCGTTGTAAAATGCAATATCAGCTTCACATTGGGCAATATTATTCTCTTGATTGGATATTTTTCCGGGCATCTCTAACAGTTCTTTTTCCATGCGAATTCTTGAATCAACAAGTTTGCGCTGTAATGTCAGATAGCGCGAAAGCTCGTTTGCGGTCTTCACACGCTCTTTTACAAGAGGATTTCCTACGGCCAGAGCTTTGACCTCGGCATAGTCGAGCACTGTGTCTTCAATATCCTTTCCACTCCGCTCGGTAAGCGATCCGGAAAGCAATCCGGTAATAAATCGTTGCTTGGTTTCGAGCAGCTGCCATGAATAGGCATCAAAGCTCCCTTCTGTGATATATCGGAAAATCTGCACTTTTGAATTGGTATTTCCTTGGCGCAGAATGCGCCCCTCACGTTGCGTCATATCTGCCGGTCTCCACGGAACATCGATATGATGCAGAGCGATCAGCTTATCTTGAATATTTACACCGAGTCCGAGTTTGAAGGTCGAACCGAGCAACACGCGAATGTCACCTTTCCTGACTTGAGCAAACATGGTATTTCTCTGTGCTTCGGTCCGGGCATCATGAATAAAAGCAATCTTGTCAGAAGGAACGCCTTTACTCTGAAGCATAGTCTTCACTTCATCATAAATGTTAAAACACGTTTTAGGAGTCGATGTGTCGCAAAAAATGATTTGTGTAGATTTACAAGCCGTTGTTTTGAAATATATATCAGAAACATTTTCGACACAGCGTGCCACTTTCGATTGATAAGTGAACATAGCACTTGGATCGACCAGCCTTAAATCAAGCGCTGCTTTCCTTCCGTCTGTCGTGATTTTCAGCATATTGTCATCTTTGCGACTAACATATCCTTTGCGAACATTCTCTGCTCTCTGTGAAATATCTTTCAGATAATCTGCAAAATCATTTGTTTTTGAGATCAGCGCATCAGTATATCCATCTATCTGCGGAATACCGACTGATGTGTCCACTTGATGAAAATCGGCAATGGATGACAGTAGAGATGTGAGTTCGGGAAGGTTGTGAAACTTAGAAAAACGAGTGGCAAGCCGATAACTGCTTGTGTCAACATCAATTTCAAATTCCGTGCTCCTTTCTGCAAACATACCGATCCAACTGTCAAAGTTCTGAAGATCCAGCATGGCAAGTTCACCGCTTTGCAAATACATCTGCATAATAAACGCATCTGTGATAGAATTTGTAATCGGAGTTCCGGTAGCGAAGACAACTCCTGCGCCGTCATTCTTCTTCTGCACCATATGTACCTTATCCATCATATCCTTGCATTTCCTGGAACCTGAAGCACTGATTCCAAGAACTTTATCTGCTTTTGTTTCGATAGGAACATTCTTAAAATTGTGTGCCTCATCTACAAAGAGTCTTGTAATTCCGAGATCATCAAAATACACACCGTTATACAAATCATCCATTGCAACGGCAAGTTCAGATAAGGCTTTTGAAACCGCCTCTTGTTTCTTCTTCAAACGAGAAGTGGCCTTGTTCTTTTTGCCCGCTATTTCTGCGATAAGTTTCTGTTCATAAACAAACTGGTTTCGATAGTATTCCTTTGACAACGGAATCCGCTCAAAACAACTGTAAGCAATAATGATCCCATCAAAATCCTCGTCACGTATTCTTTCAAGAACACTTTCTCTTTTTGAGGGAGCGAAACTTTTCGGTTCGACGCAAAGAATATTGGCACTGGGGTACATGGCATAGAAAATGTTTTTCCATTGACCGACAATGTTATTTGGAACGACAAACATATTCTTTTCAGACAGCCCCATACGGCGCATTTCCATTGCCGCAGCAATCATAACATAGGTTTTTCCGGCTCCGACATCGTGTGCCAATAGAGTGTTCGGAGTAAAAAGAATTCGCGCAACAGCGTCTTTTTGATAGGAATAAAGCTTTATCGCCGGAGACATGTCGGGAAACCGTAAAAATGATCCGTCAAAAATTCTTTTTCGAACGCAACTGAAATTGTTCTCAAAAATCATTTCAAGACGTTCTTTTCTTCTTTCATCCTCCCAGATCCATTTTTGGAACGCCTTTATCATTTTGTTTTGTTTTTCAATGGCCAGAATGGTTTCAGACTGGTTAATAACTCTTTTTTTGCCCGAAGAATTTGTATTACATACGACTTCATCGGTAACTGCGACCGACTTCATGTTCAAAGTTCTTTCGAGAATATGAAGAGCGTTTATTCTGTCGGTACCGTATGTTCGTGTCACCTTGACGTCATGATTGTATCTATTTTTGAAGGGGATCTCCCATGTGCCGGTCAATTCATCATGCTTAGTACGAAAATCTTCTTCGTTATCGATGCTATACCAGTATCTGCGCCAATCGCCAAGAAGATGTTCAATAAAATCATCAATTATATCCGTAGGTACCCACGGCGAACCCAGTGTCACATAGATATCTTTTGTTGCAACAGTAGGAGGAAGAACCTTTTCAATAGCTTTGACATTATCAGCAAAATAGCCGTCGTATTCCTTATCAGCTTCTTTAGCCGCCTTCCATTTCCGCATCATATTGCCTGACAGATATTCCTCAGAGGTTTCCCAACCTTTGTAGAAGCACTCGCCCCATGTTTCCGGATTCTGATAGATAGATCCTTTCAGCGCACCGATAATTGTCTTGTAGTCCTCACCGGTTATTGAAGAAATATATTCAATATCAACCCGTCCGAGATTAGATAGACTGAAAATGAGACCGTCGGAAATGCTGTCAGCGTGAATACCCTGAGTCCTTACATCTTGATTGAACGCGTTTTCCCAATCGAGCGGAAGATCCATGCAGGTAACTTCACGTATATGTGCTTCTTTTTTCTCTTTTTCTTCACGGGCTTTCCGCTCTAATTCTTCTTTTTCCCTGCGGCGGCGTTCATTTTCCTCATGCTTTTCTGCGGTACGCTTAGCTGCACGGAGCTTACCTATAACCTCCTCAATTTCATCTGAGGAATACTTGCTGTCGATATTCCCCGCAAGCCCTAAAATATCAAAAAGACTCAACTGTGCACTGTCACCAGAATGATTTTTATTAGACATGTACCGTCACGCTCCGATCCTCTTTTGTTCACCAATTTAATTATATTTTACAGCAGAGAATGTACCAATTTCGGAACATAGAAAAAGCAGACTGCGTTTTCACAGTCTGCTTTTCTTGTAAAGACAGTTGTATTTAGGCGTGTCTCGCTCTGGATACAGATCCTTTCTTAATCGAAAGGTATCTCCTACTCGTCAGCAAAAAAATGCCGTTAAAAAGGAAATCCAGAAAATATATGATAATCTAAACAGAATTATGGCGCCCCTAAAATTGCACAGGAACTACGTAAATCTGGCGAAACCATCAGTCAACGCACCGTAGGTAAATACATGCGTGAAATGGGCATTCGTGCCCAGTGGACTAAACCGTGGACTACTACCACCAAAGATTCTGATTTTAGCAAAGAACTCCACAACATTCTCAACGAACAGTTTAATCCTGAACGTCCTAACGCTGTCTTGTGCACAGATATAACTTATATCTGGACGCAGGATGGTTTTGTATACCTTAACTGCGTTATGGACTTGTATGCCAGAAAAATCATTGCCTGGACTCTTGCAGACACTATGGAAGTATCTACAGTTATCGAAACAATCAACAAGGCAAAAGCCTGTCGTAATACTGATTTACCACTTATTATCCATTCAGATCGTGGCAGCCAGTATATTTCAAATGCGTGGCGTGAAGCCACTGAAAAGATGCAGCAAAGCTATTCTCATAGTGGTTATCCTTATGATAATGCCTGCATCGAATCTTTCCATTCCTTAATCAAAAGAGAACGGCTTAACAGATTTCATATCATTAACTACAAACATGCCTATAGGCTTGTATTTGAGTATATTGAAACCTTTTATAATACCGTTAGGATTCACAGCCACTGCGACTATATGTCTCCTAATGATTTTGAAAAATTGTTTGAGAGGGTATCTTCTCTGCCAGCAGCTTAGTTGGCAGAACTTCTCATTTTATTTTGTGCTAAATCTTGACACAGGACCATTTACAATTTCTATTGCGTATAAATTTCATACATTCTTATTTTTCGGCTTTCCGCAACTATTGACATTGAGCCTATTTAGTTTACAATTCGAGGGAATTTACATTCAGCAAGAACTCATAAAGTCCGAGATGAAGTATTCCGTCCTCGTCCGTCCAAGACTTCATTGAAGTTTTGCTGATAATAATCTTTTTAAAGAAATCCTTTGTATTCTTCAAAGGTCTGAGCTCGGTTTCAAGTTTTGACGGGTCCGAAACATTTAGTGCGGATTGAATATAGTATTTTTTAGAACCCTTGTTTACTACAAAATCTATCTTGCACTGTTTTTTTGACCTCTTTCCTACACTCGTTTCCACGATTTCTACAACACCGACATCAACAGAATACTCTCGACACAGAAGTTCATTGTATATAATATTCTCCATTATGTGCGTTTCTTCCTGCTGCCTGAAATTAAGTCTTGCGTTGCGAAGTCCGATGTCGGCGCAATAATACTTTGATGGGTATTCAAAATACTTCTTGCCTTTTACATCGTATCGTTTCGCATTGCTGAACAGAAACGATTCAATTAGATAATTCAGATAGTTGGAAACGGTTGTACCTGAAACCTTAATATTTTTCACCGTCTGCAAGGTATTTGATATTTTGCTTGCATTGGTAAGCGAACCCACAGAAGAACAAAGATCATCCGTTAATTCGCTGAGCACATCAGGCAACTCAATATCATAACGCTCCACAATGTCTTTGAAATAAACCTCGGTGAAAAGAGTGTGCAAATAGTTCATCTTCTCCGCATCGCTCTTTTTTGTTAAAACAAGCGGCATACCGCCATATAAAGCGTATTCCTCATAGGCGTCGGATTTATCTCCGCCCACAAAAGAATAATACTCTTTGAAAGAGATAGGATAAACTCTAACATCATCACCTCTGCCACGAAAGGCAGTCAGTACATCTTTCGTGAGCATTTTTGAATTACTGCCTGTTACATAAATGTCAACATTGCGAAGCCGCATAAGACCGTTGAGTACATTGTAAAGCTTAATGTTCTCAGGGTTTTTAAGTTCATCCTTTGTGATTGCATACTGCACCTCATCAATGAGAATATAGTACATATCTGAGTTCACGATTTTCCCACGAATATATTTCGACAGTTCATCGGGATCACGGTACTTTACAAAGGTATCATCATCCAAGGCAATCGTAATGATCTGTTCTTCTTTTACACCGCTTTCAATCAGATAATCGTAAAACAGATTGAACAGTAGAAAACTCTTACCGCATCTTCTGATTCCGGTAATGACCTTAATCAGTCCGTTTTCTTTTCTGTCAATAATTCTGTTAAGATATTCGTCACGCTTAATAATGTTCTGCATGGTAGCCCTCCGCTCACTTAAAACTTACGGGTATTTTTCCCTGACTTTCAAGTATAGTATACCACCATTTTTGCAAAATATCAAGCACTTACTTGAAACTTAAGTGTATTTGCACCTAAGTTTTTATTATATTTCCAACATCTCTCCCCCTCTCTATTCTACCGTCCTCATCAGTCATTCTTGCAACACGAAAAAACAAGTTTACAAGAATTTTAGGCATAAAAAAAGAGCCCCATGGCTCAGATGTTAAAAATATTAAATAAGTAATTGTTATTGATTATCTTCAATTTTCTGATATACACTTACTTTTTAAGATTTAAAAGAAGGTATCGTTTTATTCACTCCATGCTGGTGTGAGAGGTCGGCTACTCAACTAATGGGTAGCCTCCTACTCGATTAATTTTATTGATTTACTCAAATATTTTATTCTTGCAAACAAATTAACTTTTAAGAAATATAT
>OHEE01000339.1_pt1 | contig 32397 bp, 30 predicted proteins | sample 1567191 | NCBI WGS metagenome assembly OHEE01 (sample SAMEA3879562, study PRJEB24766) | human gut metagenome | biome: human-associated habitat; feature: feces | place: USA | collected 1985/1987
CCACATATCAATGAAAAAGCCAAGCATTTCTGCTTGACTTTTTCGACAGACTGAAATGAGAGGAACTAATTGTTCCTCTCATTTTTTCTTAAATACCTTTTTCTTCTTTTATTGTTTTCGTTTTCAAAATCAATATATTCCTTCAAATTCATATTTTGCTGAATCATATTTGATAGATGCTTCGACCAAAATACATTTGTTGGTCTCGCTGCGGTAAGAATACATTCCTGAATATCGTCCCAATAATATTTCTTCTTATTGATTGCTTCATTATGTGTAAAATCAAGATTTCGTTCATCTTGCTTGTTGTCTATCGCAAAGTCTCTAATGCTAATAGGTAGAGCTTGAATTGGATCCATAAGCCTTCCTGGTTTCATTGTTAACGATGTATGATTATTACAATAATCTAACAAGTTCCCGCTATAATCTTCTGAATTATAAATAGAATTGCGCAAACATTCCTCCAACTCGCCCAACACTTTATAATATTTCTCCCTTTTTGTTTTAGCTCTAATATCTTTTTTAGTTATACTTCTAAGAGCAAAATATAACATAACGAGTTCAATATCGCAAGAAACTTCCTCAGTAGCAAATTCACATGCCGGATTAAATAATTGAGATTTTTTACTGTGGGATTCAATAGTATGCTTTTGCCCGCCACGAATAGATAAATATATAAACCCATCCCATGTTCCGTTACCTTTTCCGCCAGATCGCTTTCGATTTATGTAAAATTCTTTGTAATTATGCTCATTTATAATTCTGTTTGTGCCATTACAAACTACAGACGTATTGTCCAGCAATTTATTAAAGCAATCACGTTGTTGTGATGATGACGGGTTTCCATACTCGGAACGAATTGTAATAATTGCTGATACATTTTCATCGCTACCTAATAGGTTTTTCAACTTAATAAACAATGAATTTTTCTGATTTGTTGGTGAAAAATAGTCTTCATTTATAAAATCAACTACAACTCCTCCAGAAAAAGTTTCTAATTGTTTAAAAGTTAAATCATTTCCTAAAACATCTTTCCAAGGTATAAGCACTCTGTTTTGTCTACTGGTTCTATCCTGGAACAATTCGGAAGGCACATTATACTGCCCAGTTTTTCCACAGATGTTCTTCAACTTTGTATAAGCTTTATCTCCTTCTTTTTCATCGTCAAAAACACTTTTTATAAAAACCAGTATTTCGCTTCTTAATTTTTTCTTTTCTTTAATTCCCATTTTTTCTCCTTAATTATTTAATAGAGTTTGTCTTCTCCTTACAATTTCTTCTTCATGTTCAAAATATTCTGACAAAGAAAAATTCTGTTGCATCATATTTGAAAGGTGTTTCGACCAGAAAACATTAGTCGGTCTTGCTGGTGATAACACGCACTGCTTTGCCTCATCCCAATAGTACTTACCCTTATTAACAGCTTCATCATGTGTAAAATCAAGGTTCCTTGAATCCTCTTTGTTATCTATGGCAAAATCCTCAATATGTATCGGTTCAACCTGTATAGGATCTGTTAATTGTCCTGCCACCATTTTAACACTTGGGTGATTATCGCAATAATCTAATAAATTGCCTGTATATGAAGGCGAATCATAATTTGATTCTGATAAAGCTTGTCTTACATCACGTACTATTCTATCATACACTGTTTTTGCTTGCTCACTTAATGCATTTCTATCTACGCTAATTAGAGCATAATAAGCCATCACTAAATCTATGTCAAGACAGACTTCTGCTGTGGCGAATTCGCAAGCTGGGTTAAATAGCAATAAATTCTCTCCTAAATGCGTTTCTGTAGTATCCTGTTGTCCACCTCTTATGCAAACATATAGGAATCCTGACCAGTTTGCATTACCGGTTCCGCCGCCATAATCTCTACGCAAAACATAGTCCATATAGTTGTTCGCGTTCAAAATAACTTCATTACCACGATACATAACCGAGGTATTATTTAACAAACGAGAAAAATATTCGCGTTGTACGGCAGAAGAAGAACTACCCGATTCAGAACGTATGGTTATAATAGCAGATACTATTTCATCGCCGCCAATTCTGTTTTTCAACTCAATAAAAACCGGATGAGTTTGGTTTTCGGGTAAAAAATAATCTTCGTTAACAAATTCAACCACAACACCACCTGAAAAAGTTTCAAGCTGTGCCATAGTCAGACCGTTATTCTTAACATCCTTCCAGGGCATCATAACTCTATTTTTTCTGGAAGTTCTTTTTTGAAACAATTCGCCAGGAACATCGTATTGTCCGGTTTTGCCACAAATATTTGAAAATTTTGTGCGTATTTTTTCGTCCATATTTCCGAGAAAGCTAAATGCTGCTCGTCTTGCTGCACTTCTATCCATTATTATTCTCCCTTACAAAGTGTTAATTTCTTATAATAATCAAGCACTGCTAATGCGGTATTTTTAACATGCGGCTTGATCTCGTGTTCCAGCAGTTCTTCATATGAGAACCACTTGAACTTTTTACTTTCATTTCCTTCTGGATGTGGCTCTGTTTCATCAGTTTCTGCAATGTAAATGAAATCAAAGAAGTTTTCTTCATGACCTATACCTTCATGCAACAAGCAAAAAGGAGCAGGTATTCTGACAACTCGAGCAAGGTCTATTGTCGGAGCCAACTCTGTTTCAAGCAAAGTAACATCAAAACCCGATTCTTCTTTAACCTCGCGAATTGCCGCTTCATGCGGAAATTCATCAGCTTCAATATGACCTCCAAGTGGAAACCAAGTATGATATTTTTTATGTTCATGTAGCAACACTTTGCAATCATTGATAACATAAACTGTTGCTGTAATTGATTTGTTATATCGCATTAAAACTCTTTTTGCTCCTTGTTTATAACCAATGCTTACATGCTTTCAGTACATAGTTGACCGTAATACGAGAAAAACTCTTTATCGAGAGCAAGTAAGGCTTGTTGTTTTACAGATACATCAAGTCCTTTTTCAATATCGTTGTCAATGCTGGCACTAAGTTCTTCTCGTTTTTCTTTTAACTTTTCAACCATAAAAATAGTTGAGTGTCGCTTCAAATACAATTTCAGATGTTCATACATGTATTTGCCAAGTTCTGTTTTGTAATAAATACATCCTGTACTATCATCTCGATCTAAATGCTTATAATATTCATCTGTACACGGGTCTATGTATCCGCGTTCCCCCACAACATTGATTGAGGGGGAATTGCTGGGCCAGTCATCACTTTTAGATGTGTTGCAAAATCTACAGGCATATAGCAAATTGTCATATGTGTATTTTAACTGTGGAAACTTTCCTTTCGGAGCAAAATGCTCGACAGCATATGAAGCTTGTCCACCATAAATGCTATCCAGATCATCGCAATATGCGCACCGGTGTTTGAAATCTACTGCTAAATGTTTTTTGTTTGTTGTGTTAGTCGTCCATTTTTCTCCCGTGTATGAACGTACAGGGACTTCCTTTTTTAACATCTTTTTATATCACTCCTTGCCTATGATTTTATCTATTTTATCAATAAGCAATTGTACGCGATTTGTATCATCAAGTTCTTGTTTTAATCTTTGCGGCAAGGCGGATGTTCCATCAATGCTATTCTCAATAAAAGAATCCAGCAAAAGAATTCTTTCATCAACAGCCGCGCTTTCCCCTGCACGTGGCAACAATGCTATCAACTCTGTTTTCCATTGATTCAAGGTGGTGTTATACTTTTTAATTTGTTGAACAATTTTAGAATTTATCTCAAGACGCTCTTGGAGATCATTTATATATCGTTCAAAATCAAAAACTTGATATGCATCAAAATTTTCCTTTTCATATAAATCATCTTCATATGATGTCAATATAAATATAGGGAATCCACGTAATCTCTCGTCAATGGCTTGTGCTAATGAAACTCCAGAGTAGGATATATTTTCCTGTGATGACAACTTAAAATCAATAATCAAAGCATCCGGCTTATCGACCACTATTTTTTCAACCATTTGGTTAATATCTTTATCCAATGGTATTTCAGCAGGGATCAAGGAAACATCCTTATACTTTTCCTTAACCAAATTACCGTTATCGTCACTCCAACCTTGCGCAGTAAAAATCAATAATTGAGTAATTTTTGTTTTATCGTCGTCAATAATGCCAATACGGTATTCCATATTAGTTAACCTCCACTATGCTATTGGAATTATCACATCAAGACCAAATCCATCAGTAATTTTAGTAATAGTATATGTGCCTTGGTACTCATTTACGCTTGATGCAACAATATACATTCCTAAACCTGTACCGATTTGATTTCCTTTAGCATCGTATTTACTTGTTGTACCATATTTAAAGATTTCGTATGGATTAGATTTAAAGCCTTCGCTTAACCCATGACCATTATCAAGATAATGAATATATAATTTTTCTTCATCAACTTCAATTGTTATGGAGATTCTTCTGTTATCACATTTTGTGCTTTCAAAAGACTCTATGGAGTTGATTATAAGATTATATATAATACTATCAAAATCGGTCTCGAAAATTCGTTTAATTGCAGTACAATTATTAGTGTTTAACTCCAACTTCACTTTCTTTCTAAGCAAGATAGGTGATAAAAGTTTAACGCCTGTTTCAATGGTTTTTACTACATCTTTCTTCAATCGTTTGCGGCGATCTTTGTTGGACTGAGTAGTTATTACCGTAATCCACGCCTTTAAAAATTCATCATTAGTTTTAAGATCTTCTAAATTGCGTTCTATTAAAGTTTTGTCTTCTCTATTAAGAGCAATCCTAAAACCGTTAACACGCGATACTAAGAGAGAATTTATTGTTTTTAGATCGTGAGCCATCGTTGTCGTCATAAGACCATTGGTTGCCAATGCTCTTAATAACTTGATTTCTGAAATCAATTCTTCGCGTTCTTCTTCATAAATCTTAACGGCTTTTGCAAGTTGTTCGCTGTTAGCTTCCTCTTTTGATTGCTTCTTCTTGGACTTTTTCTTATTTTTTAAGATTTCGTTTGCAATATCAGAAGCTTTTTCTTTTGTAGAGGCTTTTTCCTCTTTTGCATCGCGATAAATTTTAATATTATGTGCGATATATGATCTATCTTTTTCAAATAATGAAATAATATCTTGGAGTATGTTTGTCAATACCTCAAAATGCTCGTTTTCAATAATACCTTCTCGGCTCGATTTATCCAAAATCGAAGAGTTATTGGTGCGCGAAATTAAAACAGTACCTTGTATTTGGGAATTGTTAACATGCCATTTCTCTGATTTATGAGAAACTGCCACAGGGTTTCCGCCCTTACGTGCATCCAACCCCAACCAATCGTATGATTTTGAATTCGGATCACCGTAAGGCCTTACAACAAAGTTGTCACGGTAAATCTTTATTCCGCCATGCTCTTGCATCCAAAGTTTTCTTCTTGTATTTACTGCTTTACTATAATAGCTACCTTCGCCGCCACCTAATTTCATAAATACATATTGGAATTGGAAGGGGCCAATTTCTTTTGCTTTTTTCAGGAATTCTTCGTTGCTATTACCGGTTAACTCGGATAAAGTTAATGTCTTTTCAAAAATGCCTTTTGAGAAATCATCAAAAGTAAAAGGCTCAACTTTAAAAGCTGCCTCCTCAAACAATTCTTTCGGAATGATATTTAAATCATATTCGTTTCTATGAACAGTGGCTTTAACAGTTTCGCCGTCAAATGAGGCGACTACTTTATAATCATAGTCTTCAATCACATGACACTGTATTTCTTCCGCTTGTTCATCTAATCCACTTTGCGCAAAAATATAATATTGAGTTTGTTCTCCAGGAGGGACAAGGAATCCCAATACGGACAATATCTTATCTATTTCAGTGTCATCCCATTTATCTCTAAGTCCCTCAATTTTAAACAGAGTGCCTGTCTCCAATGAGAACTGTGGAGGTTCTTTCCCAAGTGCTGTAAGTTCCTCGTTTTTATCTTTTATTAGCGTATCAAGATTTTCAACCACTTCTTTAGGTATGATGCTTTTAAAAGATTTATCTAAATATTCAAAATCAGCATCAATCTCATCCAATGTTTTTCCAATTTCTTCAAATTTGTTCCAATCATTAAACCAATAAATTAGTGGTTCAGAAGTATTCTTGGTGTACATTGTACACTTGCTGCCTAAGCGATCAAGAGCAAATCGGCCGATTCCTTTTTCACCAGATTTTACTCGCTTTCTATCGCTTAAATAATTGTATTTCTTGTTGTCTGTACCAATAAGCATCCAGTAACTTTCGATTATATGCTTGGTCATTCCAATGCCATTATCCAAAATATACAAAGCATCATTAGCGGGATCAAAAGCGATATAACAAAAGTCTGCATCTGCATCATATGTGTTTTTTATCAGCTCAATTATAGCACCATCTGCTCTTGATACGCCTTCTCTACCAATCAAAATAGTTGTACGGGCAGAAATGTTATATTTCATTTTTTCCATGCTTTTTCGCTCCTTAAAAAATATAGTCTTCTATATCTTTGGGTGAGATTCTTTTTGATGTACCGCTGACACACACACCAGTACGCTTTATATATTCCTTAAATTTTGTTGATTTTAAAACGGAAATCAATGAATCTAATGACATATTGCTGATAGGCATTATGTATAGACCAGAATACGGAACTTCATCGACCTCAAGCATGTACGGTTCTGTGCAATCGGAAATAACTGATGAAATTAATACTAATTTTTGATTAATATTTTGCAAGGCTTGAGAACGGCCATACTCAAACCACTTTGCAGTGCTATCAGCATCTCTCTTTTGAAGTTTTTCTTTATATGTTTCCAAAAACGTCATGGCATTCGGAAAACTTGCATACATTTCTTCCTCAGAATAATGTTGTAGTTTTCCCTGATCGTCATAAAAATACGGAAAAATAATATACTCCGTTGATTTATTGTATTTCTTGTTTTTGGGACTGGCTGCTTTGCGAATCAATGTTGTTTCAACCTTATGATTGGCAAACTCATAAAAGCCATCTTTGATATCTCCATTTTTCAAAATGAAGGCTTCATTTAACAATGTTGCCACAGAACTTGAAACTCTAAAAAAATCTCCAACCCGTTTGCCTGTAGAAACATTGACATTATCAAATATCCATTTGCTTTTTAATTGAGTTTTATCAATTGATTTTTCGACTCCTGCAACGCGATAAAGCAATTTAGAAGAGTTATTACCCTTAATTATGCTAATTATTGCTGGAGATACTAATACTTTTCCAAAAATCTTCTCACTCGGGAAATCATCTATGGAATATATATCGTTTTTTATTATGTTTCTTAATTCGTCGGCAAAGACATTCTTAAAAATATTACTTGGAATTATATAAACCAAGGAACCTTTTTCACTTAGTTCTGAATATGATTTTTCGATAAAAGCATAGCTATAATCGAATTTTCCTTTTTTACATGACACAAAATTCTCTTTGACGTATGTCTGCACATCTATTGGTAAATCGGGATACGCAATGTATGGTGGGTTCCCTACAATAAAATTGTAGGTCATTTCACTTTTTGAGGAGAGATAATCTTCGCATCTAATATTCCAAACAACATCGGTAATTTTATACTGTTTTGTTACATTATCTAATCGAATTTTGCATTCTTCAATCCTTTTATTATCAACCTCATAAGCAATAAAATCGGTTTCCAAACCTAATTTAATTTTCTTTTTAGAAAACCTTCTCTTTTTGCAGTCCTCAATATATCTAACGACAGCTTGAATAAGAATTTCACCGTCACCACATGAATTTTCCAAAAATCTTTTCCCATATAAGTCTTTGGTATATAAAGCCAAATCTAACATTTTTGAAACTTGCTCTTTTGGCGTAAAAATCTGACATTTATCTTTAATTCGAGAATCTTTAATCACCGAAAACATAATAACCCCTCGCAAACACTTATTTTACAATCTCAACAATATCTCCGAAATCGCAATCAAGGACTCGGCATATACGAACCAAAACATCCATAGATACCAGTTCGTTTTTATTAAGTTTCGTAAAAGTGGAAGGGGATATGTCCGCCATCTTGCGAAGTTGTGGCTTACTCATATTTTTTTGTATTAAAGCAATCCATAATTTTTTGTAATCAACCATTATATGAGCACCTCTCAATAATTAATTAAACTTACTCATGATATATAATAACATACTTCGACGGAATTTGCAATAAATCCTATTGAGATTTCAGTAGTTTTAATTGAGTTCTCAAATCTATTTATACCATCCCATATAAATCATAAAAAAATGAACCTCGGCTAAAATATGAGATTTACTCATTTTTGCCGAGGTTTTGTTATGTTTAGAGTTCTTTGTACATAGACAAAAGTTTCTCTATTGTTATTACAATGCCTTCTTTTTTTAACGCTTCTTTTCTCTGTTCGTACAACTCTTTGATGATTTCATCTGCACCTTGTCCATAATGGATGTGATTGTGACAATTACTACAGAGAGAAACGATATTGGCTTCTGTGTCTAATGTTACATCAAACAAATCCTGAAAAGCCATCGGAATTAAATGGTGTGATTCGGTATAATTAACATTTGCAGATTTTCTTAAAAAGGTTTCGTGTTTAACGTTGTATTCGCACAAATAATTTGCACGATGAAGGGCGTTTATAGAACGTTGCTTATCTCTTTTATACCTTTTTCCGCGTTTTGTTTCTATAAGTTCCGGTTTTTCTCTTGGAACTCCTACAAATTCTTTAAAATCAGACTTAGTAATTGAACCATTTGAACTAATTTCTAATTGCTCTTCATTATCCGCTTCAAATTCATCAACTAAAACCTGTTTGTTTTTCTTTATATTGTCTATTGCTGCAATATTCAAACGCCATTCTGGATATACTGTTTCCAATGCTTCAACTAACTCGGGTTTAATTTGCCATTCAAATAGGTTATCCTCACGATAGTGACCCCTAAATAAAACACTCCAACCTCTTTCGCCGCCTTCCTCTCTAAAATTGGGACGAAACTTCAAAGAGATGGCGATTCGTTTTCCTGCGCTTCCCATCATTAAATTATATGTTGATACAGAAATGCTTGTTGTTTTACTCATTTCTGAACACGTAGAAATGTGGTGTGGAGCATAATAAAAGTCTTTAAGTAGATTAATATCTTTGGATTTAAAAAGGGTATCAGTTTTTAAAATATCAACCCACATTTCTTTTGTGATAAAATGTCGTTTTGCTTCGCTTATCATCCATACAAACGAATGAGCATCTAAAAGACTAATTTTTATTCCGCTATGGTTTTGGAATTCTTCCTTTATCTGTGCGATTAAATTTAGATATTGAGAATAGTTTTCCCAAGAGCAACTGTATTGTAATTTAACATTAATGCCGAACATTTTAAAGGCTTCTTCAAAATGTTTAGGAGAAATAGGAAGATACTTATCTTTATCTTTGATAAAAAACAGAAAGGCAATCATATCATACCTTCCGCCGAATATTTTAACCGCCATTTCGAAAGATTTCGCATCATCATCCGTTAAATACAAGTTATATAATAAGGCTTCGGTTTCTACGATATTTTCTTCAATTTGTAATTCTGTTTTACTGTCGGAACGATAAAAAACCAAGTTTCCTTTTTGATTATATGCATCTCTAAAACGCTCTGCAATATAACCTGTTCCTATATGCTCTTTTTCCCAAGAATTAATTTGCAGACTATTATGTGCTGCTTCATACACCTTGTATTTATATCCTTCTTCTTTTTCTAAAAAATAATTATTTTCGAAACCGGTAAAATGATCTCCGCTATATGTTTCAACATACGATATAAAATAATGCATGCACTGTTCAAACTTGGCTTTATCAAAACCTGTCATAGTAGTCACCTCATAAATGCAAAACTTATTACATAAAATTATACCATAATATAGTGCTTTTTTCAACATAAGTACGGCGGCAAGGGTTACTTGCCGCCGTTTTGTTTAAAGAACTTTTGCATTAGTTTGATGTGCTTATCGGACATATTTGTTATTGTGTAGGCGTAGGAGCAGTAGAAGTCGATGAGCCAGAGTTTTGGAATTATTCTTGTGGATTGGGTTTGGACGGACTTCAGGTGGCCTTGGCGGAGCCAGCGGTTGATGGCGTTATCGGTATAGCCTGTTACTTCTATGACCTGCGGTATGGTGAGAGCATCGGGGATATTTTCAAATTCCTGTTCGAGCCATGGGCGGAAATCTGACGGCAGAGAGGAAGGAAATCCGGTTTTGCGTGATCGGGGTTTTCGTATGTTTCCATACTTCGCCGTGGAGAACTCGGCGTAGGGTGTAACGTATTTCTCAGGGTGCTTTGCCGAGTCCTCTATGTAGGTGAGCAGGTCGTCCTTCAGCACGGTATATTTTCTTGTTCTCTTGCCGGTGTTTTGACATTTGATGAAGCCGTTATTGAGCATCCAAGCACACTTTCGTTTGCTGATGTGCAAGGCGCACCGCACCTGTTCTCCCGACAACACTTGTGGTAAGCTGCTCAACATTTCTTATCACCTCGTATGCTATATCTCTTTCCTTTATCGTTTGCGGTCTTGACGAGGTAATCGATGAAGGCGTCCTTGGTGAAGATATAACCGCCCTTGTAGGTATAGGATTCGATCTCACCGTTTTTGAGTGCGGTATAGATTGTGTTCTTACCGACGGGCGACCATCGGTTTGCTTTCATTGGGGTTAAGATATCGGGGCATTTTTTGAGCATCTTTTCGTATGCTTCTCTTTGTTTTTCTTGGTTCATTTTCATTCTCCTTGTGTTTTCTTTGCCCGAGAACACACAAAGGTTTTTAATGATTTCTCGCATCTATCTCGCAAATTTCTCGCAAAAAATCATTAGTTTTTGAATTTCTCGCAAAATCTGTGGACGTATTGCACATTTCAGGGACGGAGAGGGGCGGTGCGGTAGATACTGCCTTTTGCTCGAAATCAGTTAGGGAGCAATCCCCCGCGAGTTCGAATCTCGCCGTCTCCGCCAACGGAACCCTTGAAAACCCAGTGTTTTCAAGGGTTTTCTCTATCTTCAAGATTTTTCTTCACGGTGTTTTTTATAACTTTTACTGTATTTTTTGGCGTGTTTTACGCTTAAAAATCTTGCTCGAAAATAGAACAAAAAGTCCTTCGAAGCCGCATAAAATAAGGCTTTTTTCAAGGCGGTGCATTTTAGGTCGTTAGAATTATTTTTGTCGGTAAAGGATTTCGGCATTTTTAAAAGTACTGGTTGAAGCATACTTGATTAAAAATCTTTTATGTTCTGTCGGGGGGCGGGATTCAAATACGGCAGAAAACAAAAAATGCTGCCCCACCGATTTTCTCGGTGGGGCTTAGGTTATGCATCAACATTCTTCATTCGTCTTTTGCATCGGCGCTGTTCGTTTTCACGCTCTCTGCGTTGTATGTACTTAAATTCTCGGATGAGTTCTTTATATCGTTCGGTTCGTGGGTTGGATAATTTTTGCGGTGATGCCATATAGCATATAAATTCTTCCTTCACGCAGTATTGGGTGCTGCCGATTTTTATACCGTGCAAGGTTTGTTCTCTGATCAGTTCATGTATGCGCTGTGGGTTATGTCCGACAAGTTCCGCCGCCGTCTGCGTGGGCAGAGCTTCGGGTAGCTCTGCCCACAGCACTTCCAACCATAGCCTGAAGGCTTCACAATTTTCTTCAGTGGCTTCGAACATCGGGCGAGGATGCCATTCGGTTCGGTTTGAGAACAGACCGTTCAGCTCGGATAGGAATCCTACCTCGGTATCCATACGGATTTTGAACATTTCCGCATCCTCTATCAGCACACGGTACTTATGGGTTGCGTGTCCGGTATTTTCGTGCGGGATATAATTATGATCCATCAGATATTTCATTTTCCGCGTGGAGATGTGCAGATATTGACGGAGCTGACCTCCGCTCATATATTTCTTTTCAGCCATATATTAAATCATCCTTTCGGTTAGCAAAAATGCACCTCGTCCGAGGTGCATCATTCCTTTGCTTTATTAAAGATATTGCTGATGATATCAGCGCTTTCCTGTTTCTTGGATTTATCAAGGTGGGCATAAATATTTGCCGTTGTCGCAAGGTCGGAGTGACCAAGGAAGGCGGACACGTTCAGCAGAGGCACATCCTGATTGATGAGGATGCTTGCGAAGGTGTGCCGTAGATCGTGGAAGCGAATCTTTCGTAGGTCATACCGTTCGATAAGGTCGGAGAAGCGTTGGGTAACTCTGTTCGGTCTTAACAGTTCGCCGAGCTGATCGACGCAGATATAATCATCGAATTCGCGGTTATAGCTGCCCTTAAACATTCGGCGGTACAGGTTTTGCTTCTCCCGCTCCTCACAGAGCATTTCATATACGGGGTCGGGTATGGGAAGAGTGCGGCGGCTTGATTTATTTTTCATTTCTTCTATGGGTTCGACGATGACCTTACCGTTTTCCTTGTACTCGATAACCTTGGTATCGAGCAGGATGGTGCGCTTATCCCAATCGATTCTTGACCACCGAGCACCCAAGGCTTCGCTTCGGCGCAGTCCCAAGCCACCCGCTAACATTACCGCAGGATAGATAACATCACCGCGGAAGAGACCGAGCATTGTTATCAACTCATCCTCGGAATAATTTTCGCCGATGAACTTATTTTTCTTCGGTCGGTCGATTCGGTCAAAGGGATTGGCATCTATCAGCTCGTCCTTGAACGCTCTTTTGAAGGCGCTGTGCAGGACGGTGTGATAGTGAATGACGGTGTTGGCAACGACACCTGACTCGAACATCCAGTCATAAAAATCTTCGATATCCTTTGAGGTGATGTTGCCGACCGTCAAATTACTGTGGGCAGTAAAATACCGCCGAATTCTACCGTAGATCATTCCGTGGTAGCTTTCGGCGGTACTCTTTTGGATATTCTTTTCGACCTTTCTATAGTGGGCGCACATATAATCGAAGATCGGAATGTCCGAGGCGGGCTTTGTATTTCGGGCAAGCTGCTCGGCGTAATCATTTTCAAAGGCTTTCACGACCTCTCGGTAGGCTTTGTTCACCTTTGATTTATTTGTGCCTTCGGGAAGACCGAGGGCGCGCCATACGGGTTTTGTCTTGCCGTTTTCTTTAACTTGTATCACGGCATAGAGGCGACCCTTTTTAGCCTGTACGCTGGCTGCAAGTGTGGTTTTGGCATCCATTTGTTATCACTCCTTTTTTATTTTTGCCAACACGAACAATATCACAACTCGTTTGACAAGTCCAGACATTATCGGAAGTTTTCTCAAGAAAGTAGACCCTTGGGTTCGAACTTGGTCTGTCCTTTTGCTGTAAATAATTGATCAGCTGCGATTTTGCAATGCGGTTTTCTCTGCCGACCTTTACCGCCGGCAGAGTTTTTTCCTTGATAAGCTTGTAGACGGTTTTGATACTGACTCTCAGTATTTCCGCTACTTCAGCGGCGGTCAGCGCCGCAGGATAACAGCGCAATTCTTTTTCGCGCTCTTTTTTGGTCATAGGCTAACTCCTTTCTCCTACATTTTCATCGTAGGTGTTTCAGTTTCTTCTGTTGTTGTATCCTCGGTGGTATCCGCATCGCTCATAGCGGCGATGGCACCAACGGCGAGACCGATAATCGCACCGAGGTTTGAAGCGTTTTCCTGTGCTTCGATTCGTTTCCGGCGTTCTTCCGGGTCTTCGGATGTGCCATCAATTATACTGCCAGCTTCCAGAACACCACGCAGACCAACACTGACAGGGCTACCGCCGATACCGCCGTGGCTATAATTATTTTCATAATTTTCTGTTGCAGCTTCTTGATTGTACTGTCCAGAGCCTTGGTACTCTCGGAAAGGGTTTCGGAGCAGTTCGAAATAAATTGCTCTTGATTCTTCCCAGTCTGTTCTACCATCGTCTGCATCTGCGCCACCGTATCCGCATTGGTTTTCACCACCCACTGCACCGTCTTCTGCATATACTCCGCTTCGATATTCTGTATTCTGTCGCAGTGGTCGGTCAGTTCTTCCCGTGTCGCCAGCCCCTCTATCAGCTGATACAGCTTCGGCTGAAACTCTACCGCATCCTCCAGCAGTTTGCTTTCCTTCTCCCGTTGTTCTATCGGGATCGCATACACCTGTGGCAGATACGGAATCCTCTCCAGTTCGGATACTGTCCGCGCGTTTTTCTGCTTCAGCGTACCCATTGCCGTGTTCTGCTGTGAGCCATTTCCTGATTGTGAACTCATACTCTAATACTCCTTTCAAATATTTTTCATCGTGCAGTCGTATGTCCCTGCACTTCATTCCGTTGGGGCAAGTAAAAGTGATATATTTTCTTTCATCTGTCCACGTAACTTGATAGCCGAGCCGATTCATTTCTCTTATAAAATCCGCTCGGCTGCCGCTTCGGTTCATTACAAAATCGATGTCGGCAATCAATTTGAATTTCCAACTCTCGCCTTTGGATGCGGCGCGGTACTCTCGGCTTGAGATATTTGCACCGTCTTTTTTATACGGTTTCAGAACACTCAGCCCGTGTTCGTTACAGATGCTATCGCTGAGTGTTCGCAACCGAGTCAGCGTTCCGGGGTTCTGCCTGAGCTTATTTCCGTTTCCATAATGCACAGAGTTGATAACAAAGTGATTATGAAGGTGCTCGGCATCGGTATGGGTCGTCACCAAAACTTCATGACCGGGCCACGCTTTTTCCGCGAACTCCAAACCGATTTTGTGAACCTGCTCGGCGGAAACATTTTCCCTCGGTGAAAAAGATTGCACGTAATGATAAAAAGTAATACCGCCCTTCTTTTTATGCGTATTCTTTGTCACCATAAATTCTGTGAAAGAATTTTCGCCGTTGCAGTTCACACCGCCCACGAGTCTGCGGCCGCTGTCCTCGTCTGCAACCTTTTTCTGTTGCAAACAATAATCGATCACCGCCTTCATTGCGCTGATGCTTTGATTGGATTCTGGAATAAAATTTACGGTTGCCATTATCCTTTCCTCGCAATCTTTAACAGTTGTTCGTAGATTTTTCTCTGTTCGTCAACGACATCTTGAAAATCATACGACTGAAACACACCCGTATTTATCTTCGCTGCGATCTGATTTAGGTTGTTGCCGATGCGCTTGAGTTCGATCAACAGGGGCTTTACATCCTCTGCAACGTGGATGGGTGTTTCGAGCGAAAGCGAAACGATATAGTCGGTAAGACTTCGTTTGGCGCGTTTTGCGTTTCGCTCAATGCGTTCTTTTTCGGCTTTGGTCAGCCGAATGGTCAGCGTGTTATCACGCCGTCTTTTTTCACTCATTTTTATCATTCCTTTCGTAATAATAGTGGGTTCGGGCTACCGCCCGTAATTTAGGCGTTTAGGCGGATAGCCGGACGCTCTGCTTGCCCCAGACTAAAGTCTGGGAAATAAAAAACCGCAGTTCTCACAAACACCCCAAATTTGCGTTTTTATTCTTCGGCGGGGTGTTTACTCCTTTTCGTTGTTAACCGCCCTAAACCGCCTACAAATCGCTCACAGGGACGAAAGGAACGCATGTGCCGAATGTTTTGGGAGTCCCTTTTTATTCGTCACTTACGGCACTTTCGTCACGGGCAGAGAAAGAATAATTTACTTCTAAGAGCCTTAATCCGTTACTGCGGTGGCTGCGGAAACTTAACCCGAACTCTTCCAGACTGTATCGCCAAAGGTTCATCATCTGCTTGAGTCCTTTTACCGATACTGCCGATTCGGTGTGCGCATTATAGAGGTCGGCAAACTCTGTGTTGCTCCCACTGAAAGATTTTTGGACTTTCATAAATTCAATCAGCAGTTCCATCTCTTTCGGCAACAGCATTTCACGGTTCTCCATACTGTCCCGAAGCATTTTCCAAACGAAATCCTTTTTGGAAAATTGCAGTTCGATCTGTCGGTCTTCCACGTCACGACCTGTGCAGTAGAGAGTGGCACTGTCAGCGTTGCGCTTACTCTTGTCAAGAACAAATGCCGTATCGACTGCGCCTACGATACCTGTGGTGCCGGTCAGCTTATTGAACGGATCGCTGTCGCCCTGCTTACGAAGGTGATGCACAAGCAGAAGACAGATATTCAGTTCATCTGCCAACTGTTTCAGCAACCGAATTTCATCGTAGTCGTTTGCGTAAGAGGTATCGATATTGTTGTTGCGCACGATCTGAAAAGTATCGACCGCAACGAAAACGGTATCGGGATGCTCTTTCACAAATTCACGAATCTGTTCGCACAGTCCGTCTGATAAAGTACCGGCAGAGATAGCGAAGAATGTGTTGGGCGGAACTTCATCCGTGATGCACAGCAAGCGGTTTTGAACACGGCGCAAGGTATCTTCAAGACAAAGATACAAGGTCGTTCCCTTTGTCGTTTTCAAATCCCACATCGGTTCACCCTTTGCAATGCGAACACACAGATCCAGCACCCACCACGATTTTCCTATCTTGGAAGCACCGCCGAGGATACACATACCTTGCGGCAACAAGGTTTCAACACAAAACTTTGTCGGGGGCAGTTTCATGTCCATTAAGGTTTCGCCGTCAATGACAGCGAGTTTTACATTTTTATCAGCCATAGGAATTTCTCCTTTCTACAAAAAGTAAGAGCGAAAACATCGGCGGCGGAACCGGTGCTTTCGCTCTCCTAATTATCTAATGGCTGAAAAATCAAAAATTACATAAAATGTTGTGAGCGTTAAAAATCATTTCTGAAAAAAGTGTGATTTCTAATGACAACGAAATGTTTTTGTGATATAATTATCGTAGAGTACGGTTTATGGTACAGACCGTTTTGTAAAATTATAGTGCGGAGGGAAGCGCATGAGGGCAATAGAAACAAAACCGATCGGCGATGCGAATTTTTATAAATTCTCTATCGACTTCATCGACGATAAATTTATCATAGGCGGAAAGACATTGCCGCTCGGAATCATCACGCACGATATATTAAATATTCCCGTAGATAAACAGCCTGCTATCGGTGATGTGGGCAATGAATTAATTACTCTATATAATCGTTTGAATTCAGAAAACTACAGCGACGAGCTTTTTATAAGCATCAGAGAAACGATTGAAAAAACAATCAAGATTATTAAAAAAATAAAACCGTTTTCTTACTTTAACATCAAGGGCGAATACGATTACATCAATTATCTTTTCAGTGATGATAAAATTAAGGAGTGGAATCGCAGTTTTTCTTCCATGCCGATCCCTAACATTAATTTCGTTCCCGAAGGCACGGCTATGTATGACCAAACTGTTATTCTCACAGAGTTTTTAAAATCCTATATGTATCTTTGTACCGACACCGTTAATTTTTATAATATTGCGAAGACCTATTTTGTGAATCTCACTGAGAACGGTTTTCGTGATAAAGTGCTTCTCGCCGGGTATACAAAAGAGTTCTTTTCCCACGAAGGAATATTAGAGTGGCTTGAAGAAATGAACGTCACCGATTTCACACACAACTTTACACTTGAGCCGGGCGTTTGGATGGCACCCGTTATACTGAAAAATAAAGATGGCATGGCTATGCTCGGCCGCCGAATTCATTTTGACCGTATGCTCAATTTTTACGTTACCGATATGTTCGAGGGGCTTGCTGTCGGACACTACTCTTGGCAATGCGGGATCTGTAACAAATTTTTCTTTATGGAGACAGCGCGTAAACAACTGTACTGCAGCACAGTCAATCCGGAGTACGGTGTTCCTTGCGCTTACGTCGCTAAAAATAAATTAAATATGCCGAAGCAAAAGAAATCAGACGGGCGCGGTTATGCCACTTGGAAGCACAGAAAAGACTCCATCCGCCGTGAAAAATATCTCACGACTAACAATAAACCAAACGCAAAATACGATGTGGAGACCTGTCTTAAAGCAAGGGAGCTTATCAACCGCTATTTTGAACAGGCGCAAATTGATTTTGACTACGCTGAGAACGGGTATGAGCTGGACATGGCATTAGAGCATATCTTTGCCGAGGCAAAACGATTGCTCGGTAAAAAATAACAGTATTCTATTCTTTGAAAGGAGGTGCGAGTGTGAACGCAGAATATATAAAAGCTGCAAATAAATTGCTTCATGGTATCACGGACAAGCGGTTGCGTGAGCCTGAAATATGGAACGATATTCTTTCTTCTGTTCGGTCGGGCAGACTTCAACTTTGGGAAATCAACGATGAAATTCTGCGCATAAAATATTTTTGCAAAGAAAAAATTGAACTCGCATCTACCTTTACCGAGACCGATAAAAGCGATGTGCGGTTCGATGACCTGAACGAGTATTTTATTGCCGCCATTGAGAGCCGTGACAAAGGATATTTTGAAACGTTCATCAAGGCTTACGAGACTGCCCTTGAAAATTCCGCCAACCGTTTTGTTATGCATTACGGTCTGAGCGAGGACGACGCCGAGGACATCAAGCAAATCTTTTTGGAGACTCTGTGGACTTCTTTCCTCAGCTACGATGCGGATGATCCGATTCCGCTATTGCAGTATGTAAAATTGGCGGTGCCGCCGAAACGGCTCGAATATATCCGTACCGTGAAAAATGCCTGCTCGGTTCCAAGCGAAAACGGATACGATGAATTGCGGAAGGTTATGGGCATTTATAATAACAACCTTGAGCTTTCCGCAAATGAGCGTATCGCTCTCATCGTAAAAGAAACGGGTTTTACCGAGGAGAAGGTCACCGAGCTTGTTGCCATCGGCAAGGCTACCGAGTATCCCATCGGCATTATACCGACAGAGGATGACGAAGAGGAAGATCTGGGCGCGATCTCGGATGAGCTTATCGAAGATCATTCGGTGTCCCTGTTCCAAGAGGCTTGGCGCAGTATCTGCCGTGATTATTTCCGCACCGCTGCCGATAAGATTTCACCGAAAGACAAACAAATATTATCGCTTTCGCTTGGCGTTTGTTTTGACTGCTTCGGTATCTTCAAGCCAAGCACCTATGCAGAAATTGCTTTGAAGCAAGGTGCTTCGGGTGAAAAAAGCATCGAGAAGAAACGCAAAACGGCTATTGAGAAGTTTGCCAAGGAGCTGTGTGACTTGGGCTTCTGTGACGGCGTTACCTTGAAGCAAACTAATATGATGCTTGTAAAAGAAAAAGGTGAGAAAAAGGTGCAGTCGGTAACCTATGCCTATACTCCCTATGGCGAAGGCGAAGCCGGGGAGATCATTCACACCCCCTCCGGCAAACACCGTTTCCAAATCATTCGCCTTGCGGAGAATGATGAGACCGGCGCTTACGCTGAATACGTGGCAAAAATCATCCGTTATATGAACGGTACTTATCTGAAAGAAAAGTTTTACGCCATTCCCTTAGAGGAACTCTCCAAGGTGAATCGGGAGAACGCAAAACCAAGCCTACCGTTTTATAAAAAGCCCCCTACAATCGAACAGAAATAATTTTATAGACCCGTAGGCCGTTTGGGATAAAACAAACGGCTACAAAGGCAAATCAAAAAAATACCCACCGGATGTTGTGGCAAGGTTACATGAATAACTGCCGTATCCTGTGGGTATTTTTACGCTTATTTTAAGTCAGTATTTTCAGAGTCCATACATACGCAGACATACCAATAATATCCGTCATACATGACTCCGACCGCCATATAGGTGTACTTGGAGCTGCCGACATACGACCAGTGTCCTTTGCTGTTCCTGAAACCGTTAGCTATGGAGTAGGCGATCTCGTCAGCGGTGCCACCCCAATTGCCTTTGCCGATGGCTTCGCGCACATTGGCGGTATAATAATTTTCCTCGCCTTCGATACCGCAAAGTGACCAATCCACATATTCGCCGTACTGCAAGGCTTCGGCGGCTGCTCTTTGGTCAGTGGTATCATGGGCAAAATTTGTTTTAAGCTGCGTGCATCGGTATTTACAGTATTCGGTCAGTCCGGGGATGACCATTGCGGTAACATCGCCCTGCTCGGTGCGGAACTGATTTATGTATTCTGCAACCTTCTGTGCCACTATGTCAGCACTCGGCTTGGGTGGGATTATGATTTCCTCTTTTGGCGGATCGTCCGTTTCCACTATGGTGATGCATCCGTTATCCTTTGGATTTTCCGCCGCCGATGGTTTTGTCGGTTTTGCCGTTTCTGTAGGATTGGTTTCTTCCTTCGGCTTTTCCGTTGTAGGCTCTGTGGAGGTTGTGGTCGGCTCGGTTGCCTTATTCTCGCTCTCGGTGGTGAGAGATTCTTTTGCTTTCTCTGACGGTTCTGCCGCCGTTACATGCGGTGTTGTTTCGGTAGGTGTTTCTATTATCGCCGTTTCAGATGCTATTGTCGGTGGACTCTCGATAGGCGGCGGTGCGGTATTGTCACCGCACCCTACAATGCCGATGAGCACCCCACAGCAGAGAAGAAGGATTATGATTTTCTTCATATATCCTCGACCTCCTCCAACCCTTGCATCACTTCCACCATTATGCGAGTCGCAAGGATAAATCCCGAACTGAACGCTTCTCGCTCGGTGATACAGGACAGTTCGCTTGTGCAGTCCTTGAACTTTTCAAAGGTTTCTTTTTGCTTCTCTGTGAGGCCTGAATTCAGTTCTTCCTCGTTTTTGCATATCAGCTTAACGAGTTTATCCACTCTCGTTCCTCGCTTGATATACCTTTCGTGCGGACTGATGTTGCCATAGTATAAATCTTCTAATGTTGTCATAAAAATTGCCTCCTTTGTAGTACAAACACATACCATAAAGGAGGCAACAAGTCCAGCATATTATTCGAAGATTTTTATCTTTCAAAAAAGTTGCAACATTTTAATCTTCGTATTTTTTGTTTGAATCCTGCATTATTTCAAAAATGGAATCGCTTCGAAATCCTAATGCCGCACCCAAATCATCTGCAATTAAAGAACCAGGAAGTTTTTCAAAAGTGAGTTTAGGGTAATCCTTTAAAAAGTGGATAGAACTTTTATTTCTTTCTTTATGAGCATACGGAAGACCGTAGTTCTTTATATACTCTTTATATTTCTCACCATAAAACACCGCTACAGATTCTCCAGCATTTTCAATTTCTACGCAAAAGGCATAATTTTTCTCTTTTAACTTATATTTTTTTGCAATATCGCTAAAAAGCATTGTGCCAAAGAACATTGAATTAAACAAAGTCGAGCCATTGGCGATTCGGAAGTTTTGTGCAATTTCATAATCAACTCCCAAGGATTCTAAAATTGCTATAAACTCATCTTTTTCATCCTCGGAAACACCAAGCGGTACAGAAATTTTACACGACCAATCATAGAAAAGTTCAAAAATGTATGTAGCAGAATTTGTGCTTGGGAAGATATTTCTTTGCTTAAAAATAATAGAGTTCATAGAATAGGCAACACTTTTGAAGATATCATGTTTGTCCTGCACATATTTTATAAATTTATCCCTGTTGGCGTACAGATTAAAAAATGTATCTTTTTTTGCGCTAATATTCTTCAGATATATGTTTGCAATAGGATATGTTACTTTTTGTTGAAGAACATTATTGTATGCGTAAAAGGAATCTCGTTGACAAAAGTCTTCTACTTGCTTCTTATAGGCATTTGATTTTTCATACAAGTACTCAATATTGCCCCTATCCGCCGGCTTAATAGGTTCCTTACTGCTACCACTACGAACATATACACTCCCATTGCAAATATACGGTGTATTGTTACCTTCGTACACATAAACTACCAATACACCTGCAGTTTTATCATTGGGGCAAGTGAGGAATCGTGTATCAAACTCCGGCATAGGAGAAATGCGAGTGGCGATTTTTCCTATTTTCTGACTATAATCTTTCTTGGTTATAGGTTTAATTTCTTTAGTCTTATCATCAATTCCAATTATTAGCCATCCACCTTCACAATTAGCAAAAGATGCTATTTCCTTTGCCAATTGTGCTTTCTCGTCGTCCTTTAATAAAAGTTTAAACTCTAAATGATGTCCTTCATCACAGTCAACCAATTGAGATAAGTGTTCATATTTTAATTTTCCAATAGTTAATGGTTTGCCATTGCTATCAAAAAAGGGTGAATACATTAACTTGCCTCCTAAGTATTTTTTGCAATTACCTTATTTCTTTTAACGCTTCTTCAAACATCATATCACGATCTTCTTTTGAAAGACTATCTATGTATTTATCCCAATCTAAAATAGAATAATTAAAGAATGTGAACTTTTCCTTGTTCTTTTTATAGTAATTCTCTGCTGACAAACATAGAATCATACAAAGTCTTCTAACACTAATGCTATATTCGCGGTGCTCTACGCCATTGTTATCTATTGTTAGCGTTCCTGCTTCGCCACCATATATTTTAAAAGGTTTTTCAGTTTCAATAACTATTTTAAAGTGTTCAATAGGACAATCTTTTTGATTATGGCGTTTCTTATATTCGTCATTATCAAGATTAGGGTTCCCTTGATGAAATAGTGAACCTCTAAAATTATATACAATTTCTCCACTTAAGTATGGCATGTCTGGCACACCTTCAACAGACGGAGACTTTTCGTATTGCCCTATATACTCATCATACCAGAGCTTGTAACGATTTGTAGAGCTTTTATCGGGATATTCAGCTTTTCCGCATATATCAGGAAGGGTTAGTGCTAATGATAAAGCTGCAAAATATAAATTGTGAGATAGAGCGGTATTTATCTCTTCAATAAGTTTTATTATCAAAACACACTCCTCCTTTGCATATTAATTATCTTTCAAATACTTCATAAGCTGCACGGTTGCTTTGCTACGCCCCTGAACACTTGAAAGTCCGTTTTCTTTAAGTTCTTTCAACGGATACTTGTCCGGGGCGTATTTTTCTATGAGCTTTAATTTCATATAACGGATGTCAGGATCTTTAGCCAACTCTTTATAATAGGGATAATCCTCGTCCGAACGGTTTCCGTACAAATCCGCGGCAACAACTTCGCATTTATACATAATGGCTTTATATTTTTCGCCTACGTAGATATAAACGGTATCGCCAACCGATGTATTGGTAGATTGACTCCATTCGATTACATCCAAATTATCGAAAGCTGCAACAATATCGTAATACTTAGGATTACACGGAATAACCCACACATCATCAAGCCGAGAGGAAACCTGACGTCCTTCAGCTTTTGCGCGAATATCGTTTAACCACTCGCCGTTATATTTAAAATAGCGAGGTCCGGCAACCCCCCACTTGCTACCAAGCAGTTCGGAGGCAAGGGCAGAAAGAGACGATTTCCTACCCTCATATTCCACGGTTTTGTCATCAACAACACTGCACTGTACACCGGAGTTTGCATTACCCTGACTAACGAACGTAATGGTAGCACCCACAGGGATATTACACTTAGAGAAGGTGAACGGTGCCATACGCTCAATGTGCTGTTCTTCAATATCCTGCGCCATTTCTTCACTCTGACGTTCTACCGCAGTCGGCTCATACAGATGAAGTCTATCTTTGCGACCACCTAAAACTGCAATGGTCTCAAGGATCGAATACGCCTGTTCGGGTGACATGGCATAAAACTCGCGCACACGCTTTTTACCGTCCACATTGTCGATAGAACGCAGATTCGGATTGAGTTGGTCAATCAGCGCATGGAGTTTCAGATCCGTCAGCCGTTCTTCAACCTCATATGTAGCATAAATACGGAAGGCAAACGGAATACACTCGCTATTATTCAATTGTTTTAACCGCGATTCCACGTTATCGGCATAGCCGATTTTTACATATTGAGGAAACGACGGATTTGTAAGAATATAAATTACGCCTGATTGTTCCATAATAACTCCTATTCTACATCAACACCTCATCAATAATTTGCTTCATCTGTTTGTTATTGATTTGAGTTTTGAAATAAACTTTATAGCCGTCTTGCTCGAGCATACTAAAGAACAATTCGGCACATTCAATTTTTGCTTTTTCTGTGCCACGCAACTCCGTCTTGTTTTCTACGTCCTTTGTTTCAACAATAACATTAAGTTCCTTTTCTCCCGATGTACGAGTCACAACATACATAAAGTCAGGACTGTACGTACCACCCGTAATAGTGGGAATAGCAATACTGCTTCTCGGTATTTTGCCATATACCGTTACAGACTCAATATCCGAGGTAATGTTTTGCTTTTCCAAAGGAGAATCATAAGCATAGGCATCGTACAGATATTTATCGCTTGGCGTGCCTGCGACAATTTTTGTGCCTATACGACCTTGTGCAATTTCATCCCTCGGCGTACCATCAGCATAAGTGAGAGCAGTCTCTTTTGTGGCGATAGAACTCTTTTTATAGTGAAAATGCCCTTGTAGATGAGCAATTTTCCAATCATAAAACTCCTTACAGAATACAGCAACGGTACTTTCGTTGATATAATCGCTATTGATGTTTCCGTGTTTCTTCGCATATTCACACATAGCCTTGTGCATAACGGTAAGTGGGATGTTTGTAGCGTGCATAATCCGCTTTAAGAACATATTATAGGCGATAGGACGAGAAATGGTATATTGTACACCAACTCCTGCTTCGGTAGACATTTGCGAGCCATCGCTACGGACTATATCACGTTCACTACTCAAAACAACACCATTAAAAATGCCCGGTTTTTCAAGTATTTCTAAAATAGCTGTATCAAGCGTATCGTTAAGCTCGGTATCATAATAAAGCAAATACCTTTGGTTGATTTTCTCCCAAAGTTCTTTAATTTCGTTGAAAACGCCTTTTCTGATCTTAATCGGCTTGCTTTCCGACTTGTTTCTGTCTTTGACTTTTCCGACAGCAAGACCTGCGACAAAGTCAGGATACTCATCAAGGAATTGTTCACGTGTTTCAAGATTGATATTATACCGTCTATCAATATACTTTTTCGCACGCAACTCATCATAAAGATCGTCAGGATCAACTCCAAGCTTCTTTGCTACTCTCTGCAAATCTTCTTCACTAATTGTCGCTGCCTGAGGTATTTCACCGTTAATTTGTTCCACAAGTTGCGTTGCAAAATTAGCCTCAGTAAAATCGACAATATAATTAAGTGTAAATTCTTCGGTAGCTATACGGTTACCGTTTTCATCAACGGGCAAACGTAGGCCACGACCAACCTCTTGAAGTTTGCTGATTTCACTTCCGCTTGAACGCAATTTAGCGATGGTGAATACGTTAGGATTATCCCAGCCTTCTTTTAACGTCCATTTTGAGAATAAAAATCGCAAAGTGTTATAACTACCGTGTGAATTCTTGAATGCTAATAATTTCTTTTTGCCATGAAGAATAGTATCTACCTGTTGGGCAATTTCTTCATCGCTATCGTTGTTATCCTGAGCAAAATATCCTGCATGACAAGCAGAAATGTCAGCAAGACTCGCTTCTAAATATTCGCGGTAAGCCGTTTCGTGTTCGTCTAAAACACTAATAGTTTTCTCAATTGTTTCCTTTAGCAATCTTTCAAAAGCTTCTAACACATAAGGCTTTTTACCCTCATCATTAGCACGATAAGAGGTAATATCATCGATGAAAAAGAGAGCAAGTGTTTTGATCTTGAAAGTTCTGTTGAAATTTTCTCGCTCGGTTTCAAAATGACGTTGTAATGCAAGCCGTATCATTTCTTCTTGATACGATGTCATGTAAATATCAACGTCCAATTCTTCGCCTGCAGTTTTTGTAACGCCGTTTGAAAAGGTTACGGATGTAGCATCTATCTCTTTTACGGTAACGCCTTCAAAAGCATCAGTAATAATAGAGAGTGAATCATCGGGATATAAATTAAAGGTTTGGCTTTCTTCATTCTGCTTTTTATACTGCATTGTTACAGAAGTTTTGCTTGTAACGCGCAAAATCTTTACCTTTTCTGCCTTCGCGGACGGTGGATTGAAATGCTCCTTTGCTACGCCTTTAATCAATCCTTGGTTGAAGGAGGCGCAAGCGTTCAAATCGTAGAGCAAATTTTGGTAATCTTTAACCGTTACTTTATTTGCGCCTCTGCCTGACGTTGTTTCAGGGAAGGTTGCGCCAAAACGTATTACGCATTGAGGCTTAATTTCATCCGTAATAACCTTATACGATTTTTGTTCACGAGAAAATCTATGCGGCTCGTCTATCAAAACAATAGGTTTCGTTGCACGAAGAGCATCAAAAGGGCGGTAAAAACCTTCTGCACCGTAACCGTAATCATCACGGCTCAACATACCGTTGGCACGAACAGCAAGAAGCTGCATATTCACTAACAGCACATAAATTTTCTTTTTGTTTTGGCAAGAGCCTTTTACGAAGTCGCTAACGACGCTCGGGAAATACAAGCGTCCTTTCTTCTTTGTCTTTGGTGCATCCAAAACACCAACTTCCATATCCACGTCGTATCCGCAACCATCAGAAAAATGCCTACGAGCATATCCATCCTGCAAAAATTGTGCTGTACCAGCTTTGATTGCGAGAGAAGGCACGGCGATAATAAATTTATTAAAACCGTATTGCTTATGCAGTTCATACATCGTCTTAGTATAAACATAAGTTTTACCCGTGCCGGTTTCCATTTTAATATCAAGATTCAAGCAATCACCGATAGGATTATTATTTCTGTATTGTATAGGAATATCGCTTTGTATAGCACGAATATTGCTTGTGATTTTAGGATCGTTCAGTGGAATATGCGGATTTTCATAAAACTGTACAGGCGAAGTACACGATACTCCGTCAAATACAGCGCATATCGCATCAATTGCTTTCTGCTGATGTGGTAATCCTTGTTGTAAAATAAGTTCCATAGTTTATCCTCTTTAATACCGAACGTCAAAATTAACGTGGAGGTTTTTGATATCCTTCAATCGTTTCAAGTTGGTTTTCAAGGTTTCCATCTCCGTCCAAGTGAAGCTATAACCGAAAAGGACGATGTTTTCGGGGTTAAACTGGCCATCGGTTTCGTATTTCACAAGCATAGCATCGATTGCTTCTTTTGTTAAATTCTGCGCAATCAAATATAAGTGCTTGCCGATATAATAAGACTCATAATCTGCAAAGACAAGTTTTACGGGCGTTGCCGTCAAGCCATAACCGTCACGAACAAGCCAAGTAGAAAGAACGGTGGGAAGCCCGAATTCATTAAGCATATCGCTTGCAAACATACCGTATTCATTAGCATCAAATTTTTCAAGCTTATCAAGAGTATCTGCAGAAGGCTCTGCTAACGTATAGTGACGGAAACCTAAATCGGCAGTCGTGTCGGGGTTTTCCTCTTTGATCTTTTTTGCTGCACGTATTAAGCGCTCTAAACCTAATTGATCAAGGCGATGAGAGCGATCGCACAAATCCAAGAAATCAATCAACTTTTGAACATTTGCTTTATCATCGCCTGTTGATATAGAAAGCTTTGAATCAAGATTTTCGGGCAGCTGAATTAAAATGTATTTGATATTCTTTCCCTTGCAATTCAAACGCATTATGGCTTCGCCAGTTGTTGCAGAACCAGAAAAGAAATCGCAAACAATAAGTTGCTTTTTCTGCAATGAAGCAAGTAATTTCATTATAAGCAATACTGGCTTAGGGTAACTCATAAGAGATTGTTCACCGAATAATACACGCTGTTCTTCATCGGCATCTTCGTTAGATCCCCATCCGCCATTTTGAAGATTATCGGTATCAAAATCATAAGAATATCCTGTTTCTTCGGATTCTCCAACTCTTAAAAGTAAATCTTTTAATCCTTTGTAACGAGGTTCCTTGACAATTCTTCGTAAATAAAGATCGCGGGTAATATAAAGTTCTCCGTTTTGGGCGTACTCAATCATTGCATCTTGACCATAACGCCAATTTCCTTCAATGACAAGATCTTGTGCCAATTTTCCGTCCTTGATTACCAAATCCGAATGTAAAACTAACGTCATAGTGGTATCAGAAATGATATCACCTTTTTTCATTGTAAAGTTTTCTTCTCGGTACTTGCTTAAAATTCCTGCGGGAATCGTGCGGATGTCTCGTCCATTGCTTGCATTTACACAAGGATAGGTTTCTTCTTCGGAATTTATCTCTCCAATCAAACCGTCAAAAAGCCCCTTTTGCTTTGCATATACAATTACATATTCTTTTATGTTAGTAACAGCTTTTGCAAGATAAGAGCCTTTTTTCTTTTTCTCCCACGTAAGTGATGCGACAAAGTTTTCTTCACCGAAGACATCATCGCAAATAAGTCTCATGTTTGCTTGCTCGTTATCATCAATGGAAATAAAAATCACACCATTTTTATTGAGCAAGTCCCTTGCTAACAGTAATCTTGGATACATAAACATTAGCCAAGCAGAATGGGAAGCAGAACCTTTCTTGGTTAAGTTTAATATCCGTTGGGCCTGTTCCTCGCTAATGCTTAACTTGGAGGTTAAATCTTCTACTGTATAATTGAAATTATCATTGTATACAAATCCATCTGAACCCGTATTATAAGGAGGATCAATATAAATACAATCAATTTCTTTTTGGTAAGACTTCAGAATATGTTTTAACCCATCGAGATTGTCACCACTAATATACACATTTTGGCTCTTAGCATTTTCGGGTTTTGCGTTATGTTCTTCATCAGGAACAACAACGGTAGTCGTATCAACAGAAGCAAGAAGTCGAGCATAGTTTTTTCCAAGGAATCTTAATTCATATCCCTCGTGATTTACTGTAAGACTATCACCCAAATACTCCTTAAAACGCTCCAAATCAAATCCACCGTCATGGAAGCAAGCGGGAAAGTGTTCTTTTAAAACTTCAATTTCTTTACTGTTGGGCAGCTTATTTTCATTGTCGTTTAGTATATCTCTAATCATTTTTATTCCTCACTTTCAATAAACAATTATATCATCCAAATCGGGACGATGAGGTTATCTCTGTCGAAAGCAGAGAGGCGGTCGCTCATGCAGAGCACGGCGGATGTGCCGAGCACCAAGGGCGATTTATCAATAAGACTGAAGGTTTTGGTTATTCTCTTATCGGGGTTTGCCGTTTTCTTGATCTCCAACGGACACAGTTTGCCGTCGCCTTCGATAATAACGTCAATCTCTCTTGCATCACGGTCACGATAATAGTTAAGGTAGGGTTCTTTACCGGCATTTTGATAACTTTTCATAATTTCGGATACGGTAAAGTTTTCGAGTAATGCGCCACTCATTGCGCCGCTTTCTGCAACTTCGGGCGAAGACCATTTTGTAAGATAGCAGATAAGACCTGTATCATAAAAATATAATTTCGGTGTTTTAATCGTGCGTTTTAAGACATTGTTGGAATACGGATGCAGAAGGAAGATAATGCCCAACGTTTCGAGTATCTGCAACCATGTCTTTGCCGTAGTCTGATCGATATCTGCATCATCCGCCATAGCCTTATAATTAACAAGCTGCGAAGCACGGGCGGCAACTGCCGTGATAAATTTTGTGAATTTCAAGGCATCAATCGCACCCGAGAGTTCCCGAACGTCACGCTCAATATAGGTGGAAAGATAGGAGGAGTAATACATATTTCTGTCGGTGTATTCTCCACTTGCAAGACCGGGCATACAGCCGTTCCAGATGCGCTCATACATTTGGGGAGTGGTAAGCGCCTGACTGTTTTTGCTATCCTCTACCAGTGCATCAAAATTGGTTGTAAAGGGACGGGGTTCTGCACCGATAATTTCCCTTTGAGACAAGGGGGACATATGCAGAAGCGCAACACGACCTGCCAGCGACTCCTGAACACCTTGCATCAAACTAAACACCTGAGAACCGGTCAGCCAAAAATCGCCGGGGTTATGATGTGTATCTACATGAATTTTTATATAAGTGAACAGCTCCGGAGCATACTGAACCTCGTCGATAATAATCGGCGGTTTATGAAGCTGCAGGAACATTTTAGGATCGTTTTTCGCCATTTCTCTAACAGTCAAATCATCAAGAGAAATGTATTCACGGCCAATATTTTCCTTTGCAGCAAGGTTTTTAAGCATAGTGGTTTTGCCGGACTGACGCGGACCGGTAAGCAAAATTGCCGACCAAGTTTTTGAAAGTTCGGTTATACGCTGTTCCATATGTCGATTAATATAGCTCATAATACACCTCATCAGAGTATAATTTCTCGATTACATTATATATTATTATGCGCTCAAAGTCAATAGAAATCTCGGCTAAAATATGAGAAGTTCACATTTTAGCCGAGATTTTGTTCATCCCATACATATAAATGATTTTTCACTATCAAGAGTGAAAAAAGTGAATATTCGCTGAATTTTCACTTTTGGAGTGAATAATCCTACACGATTTTGTGTGTCATATGCTTCAACCGGTGCTTTTTATTGCACTGCCAAAGGAGTGATTTTGGGGCAAAAATGTGCGTAGTTCTATGAAAAATTCTAATAGACTTTCCCAAAAATCCATTAGAACTCGGCAAAATCGGAGAAGACTTTTAGCCCCTGATTTTCACTATGTTTTTGGATATAAAAACCGAAAGAACCCTGAAAACATCGGGGTTTTCGGGGTTCTCACTATTGCCGTTATCTTCCGTTAAATTCCGCTAAGTTCGTTTTTTGACACTTGACTCGAAATCAGTTAGGGAGCAATCCCCCGCGAGTTCGAATCTCGCCGTCTCCGCCAAGGACTCCTTGAAGGTTTTATCCTTCAAGGAGTTTTCTCTTTTATCCCAAGGCTGAACCTATTGCCATCGCACTTGCTTTCTTGCTCTCGCTATCAATGTGACTGTAAATATTAGCGGTTGTTCCCATATCACTATGACCGAGCCAGTCCTGAATCATTTTCATCGGCACACCGTTTGCGAGAAGAAGCGATGCGCAACTGTGTCGCAGGTCGTGAAAGCGTACAGGTTTTAATCCGTGTTCCTTCAGTACCACTTTGAAGTGGTCAGTTACATAGTTCGGCTTTATGAGTTCACCGATAGCATCCACACAGACATATTCTGTATATCTCTTACAGTAACCACGGCGCATTACACGCTTCATTTCCTCTTGCTTTTCACGTTCTGCAAGTAAGGCTTCTTCCACTTGTGGAATTAGCGGTAGTGTACGATAGGATGATTTTGTTTTCATTACATCCATTCCAACAACACCGTTATCGTTCTGTACCACTTTATGACTGATGCTAACCGTCTTGTTCTCGAAGTCGATTGCTGACCATTTCAGTCCAAGTGCTTCACTTCGGCGCAATCCATAGTACACCGGGCGTTTCGATAGAGGGAACGTCACGGAACGTATCCCACATTACCTCGAAATGATTATCCATTTCACGACCGCCACGCATATAGAAACCCTTTGTGATATCCTTGCGTCCGTCACAGCTTCCGCCTGCAAGCTCCAGTTTCTCAAGAAGGTGGATATGCTCGCCCTTCATCTGTCCGTCTCTTACAAGATAGAAGGCTGCCGTAAGTCCGGCAAGTCCCGTGCCAATGATATAAGCTGATTTTTTATCGACATCCTTCGGCTTTTCGGGATGTGCGAATGCTTCATAAGTTCCTGCTGAGTAATACATAAAAACCTCCTGAAAATTTATTTTCTGTCCTTATTATATCCACATTTTCGACTTGTTACAATAAACAAAAAAAGCGCCGTGCTAAAATCTTTAGCACAGCACTGTAAATTGTATAAATTTTTATCAAAACGGGCATTTTGATAAAAACGGCTCACAGCTTGAAACGATTCAACGCATCGGAAACGGAATCTTTTATAAGCAATGCGAGCTTATCTATTATCAGCCTCGGATCTTCCTTCATATCGCCTTTTATCCAGTCAAGCATTATCCCTATGAACACATACGAATATATCCGTGCGATAAATTCCTTGTCCTCATCACGCACGGTTATTCCTTTCGACTGCTCATCTATTACGCCCATCAGCAGACCGTCTGTGAGCGGTTTCAGATATTTTTCCACCTGCTCACGATCGACACAGCGGTAGACATTCATAATAAACGGTTTATTCGCAAGCACAGCCTCAAATATATTCAGAAAACCCTCCTGCCAGGTATCGTGGGTCTTCTTTTCTTCAAGCGCTTTTCTCGCATCTTCAAGGCACGACCATTCCACAAGGTCATAAATATCCTTAAAATGATAATAGAAGGTCATCCGGTTTATGCCGCAATCCTCGGCAATATCGTTTATAGTTATCTTTGTAAGCGGTTTTTTCAGAAGAAGATTTTTAAGCGACTGCTCGAGTGCCCTTTTGGTTACCTCAGACATTTTACCCTCCGGAGTATTACTTTCTGGCGCATTATACCGACAGTGAAATCTGTTCGTATCACGCAATTCTGTATGATTATATTTTAGCACATTTTCATAAAATTTCAAGTAAAAGCTGAGTTTCTGTTTTTAATACGCTGTTATTTATACTGTGTCTTGCGGTGCGGATCGCTCCGGATAATCAAAACCACGCGTTGAACGCGTGGTATGCACTTGCCCTTCAAGGGCATAA
>OHEE01000373.1_pt1 | contig 29300 bp, 36 predicted proteins | sample 1567191 | NCBI WGS metagenome assembly OHEE01 (sample SAMEA3879562, study PRJEB24766) | human gut metagenome | biome: human-associated habitat; feature: feces | place: USA | collected 1985/1987
TCACATCCACCAGAGCGCCGGGAAAGACCCGGAAAGCCTGGTATCAATATATTTTGGTCTGCAATGGTCATACCGTGCAGAAAAAAGAGGGGGTGTTGGACACGACTGGACACAGGATGGTGCTGGAATGTGCCATAGCGGCTCTGAAACGCATGAATCAGCCTGCCATGATTACCATACATACAGATTGTCATTATTTTGCAGACGGCCAGAGGAGACTTGCTGCCTGGAAAAACAATGGATGGAAAAGATCTGACGGAAAAGAACTGAGAAATCTGGATCTGTGGCAGGAAATAGAGGAATTGCTGCGCCCTCATGCAGTGCAGTTCCATATCGAAAATATGGAGCTTTATAAAAATGAAAATGAACGCCACCCGTGTTAGGCAAAATGGGCGTTTGCGGGCCTTTGGGGATAAAAAAGTGGATAACAACCAAAAGACACGTTTTTACTGGGGCAAATCAAGGGTTTCAGGATGCGGAAACAGGATTTTGAAAGACAGATTTACAAAAATGTCCGCAGAAATCTGCAAAAACAGCCCTCAAACATGGATAAAGTACAAGAAAAAATGCGTCCGCGAAAGGAGAAAAAGATGTTTGAAAAGTTTGGAGAAATGGAAAGTTATAAAGAGATCAATGAACTGGCAGAGAATTTGAGGCAGGAGGGGGATGCAGATAACCTCCGTGCTATGGCAGAAGAAAACGGGATCCCATCTGATTTCGTAGAGATGTATCTGGATGGGATGATCCCAGAGCTGTGCGATCCGGTAACGGCTGCAATTGGAAAGCTGGATGCAGAATGCAGGGAACTGAACCCCCAGGAGATCATGGAGGACTGGGTAGAATACATCAAAGGTCTGTGCATGGAACATGAGGAGGCTGCACTGCAGGTACGGGCGAAGGGAAAAAGCTTAAAAGGCTGTATCGCAGAACTTTTGAAGTGGTCCTTTCAGCACATGAAAGATGTGGATAAGGAAATTCTCAAAGCAGCAGGAGTTTCCGGAAGAGTATCATTAGGAATCCCGGGCATGGGGCAGGCAAAGAAACTGATCCGGGATTATTACGGAGGCAGAAAATGATCAAGAAAGAATTGCTGAACATGCACCTGCTTCCGGTCACCAGGAAGATGACTGAAACTGCAGAGCGGGACGAAGTGAAAGAAATATACGGTCCCTGGTACCGGAATTATTATGGACAAAAGACAAGAAATACATACAGGTGTCACACTTATTTTATATATCTCCGGGCAGTTGTAGAAGGAGAGGTATTAAAAGTCTCTGTATTTACCAGGGAGCGGATCCTGAACGGGCAGCAGTCCCTGTATGATATCTACATAAACAAAAAAGAAGGGAAATACCTGACATTTGATAACGAAGAAAACAAATGGAGGACGGCAAAGATCGACATGCTGGACATGGGACGCGAGGATGCCTGGTATTTTCTTCCGGAGCAGAGGATCTGGCAGACCGCAAAAGACAGGGAACTGATCAACCGGTACCTGGAAACCGGAAATAACCTGGAAGGCCGGGAAGCGATCCTGCATTATCAAAACGGGAGGCTGAAAGATTATAACCTTGCAAAAAACCGAAGGGAGACAGATGCCATTGATGCGGTAATGCGGGAGGTACCGGAAGTTCCGAAGGATTTTGATGCGTGGATCCAGAAGTGGGGGTTCGCTGGAAAAGAATACCTTTTCTACGAAAGAAAAGGAACCCGGACAGAAGTTTACTGCACCCATTGCAGAAAACGGGTGGAGATTGCGGAGAAGCTGAAACACAATACAAAAGCCATATGCCCGAACTGCAGGCAGGGAGTGACCTGTAAGGCATGGAACAAACAGAAATATACTTCAGATGAACGGGAAATCGGTCTTTTTCAAAAGCTGAATGACGGAACTGGATATATCCTGCGGAAGTTCTACGTAAGACGGAAGGGTAGTTCCGAAAAAGGATGGGAGAACATGGAATTTACCAGGCATGAGACTGTCCGGGTGAAACTGAATAACCACATGAGCCGGGAAGACAGCTTTGAATACGGAGAATATAAATACACAGGGATCCAAAGATGGTGCCATAACGCAAGACGGAGCAGATGGTATGGAATGCGGATGTTCAGAGAGGCGGTGATGTATACCCGTAACCTGAAGCGTGAACTAAGGGGAACCGGTCTTGAAAGACTGGCCATGAAGAAATACATGAGAGGTGACAGAGGGAAGTATATCCATCCGGAAAATATCCTGAAAAATGCCATGAAGTACCCGTGTACAGAATATCTGGAAAAAGCAGGACTTACCGTCCTGGCAGAGGAACTGCTGGAAAGAGGGGATGCGAAAGGCGTGGACCGCAATGGGAAAACCCTGAAAGAATTTCTTGGCCTGGACAAACAGAGGATCCGGCGCCTTTCCACCCTGAATGGCAGCGGTTACATGGTTGCTGCCCTGCAGGAGGAAAGGAGGACGGGAAAACGGATATCCGATGGAAACCTGGAACGGATCGAGTGTGAACACATCGAAGTAACAAACCTGCATGGGGAAAAGACAGGTATGAGCATAGAACAGGAAATGAATTTCCTTCAGAGGCAGCAGGAAAGGAATGACTGGGGATTTACGGAAGCGCTGCGATATTACGGGGATTATCTCCAGATGGCCGAAGAGAGGGGAATGGACCTGACGGATGAGATCGTCTGCCGGAACAACCGCATGTATGAATTCCACAACAAATATCTGGAAGAACGGAACCGAAAAAAAGAGGAGATGCGGGACCGGGAAGTAGACCGGAAATTTCCGCAGATTGCTGCAGATTATGAAAAGAACAAAGGGCATTTCGAGTGTGGAAATAAGGAATTGGAAATTTTGATCCCACAAAAAGCCTCAGAGATCACCCGGGAAGGACGGATCCAGCACCACTGTGTAGGGGCTTCCGACCGGTATATGGAAAGCATGGAAACGAGAAAAAGTTTTATTCTCTTCCTGAGGAAGAAAGAACGGAAAGACAATCCGTTTTATACCCTGGAAGTGAAGTGGAACGGGGAAATCGTACAGGCCTATGGTGCCTATGACCGGAAACCGGAATGGGACCAGGTAGAAAAGTTCCTGGACGGGTTTACCAGAAAAATAAAACAGAGGAGCAAAAAAGAACTCGCACAGGCAGCAGTCGTTACAAATAAGTTGATGACCGCTACTGCAATCTGAAAGGAGGAAATCATGGCAGACAGCCATGGTAAAACGTATGGAATATTTACAGTTAAGCCTGGATGAATATACCCAGAGCAAGGAAGAAATTAAAAAGGAACTTGGTGGGATCGTCAAAAGCTTCGTGCAGATTGGCTGGCATCTCACCCGGATTGATAAATCGGGAGCTTATAAGACAGATGGGTACCAGACCATTGCGGAATTTGCCAAAGCAGAATATGGCCTCAGCGCCACGACTACAAGCCGCTTCATGAGTGTATATGAGACGTACTCCATTGAGGGGGATACCCCGGAACTGAAAGAACAGTACCGGGAATACAATTCTTCCCAACTGGTGGAGCTGCTCCAGGTCAGGGAGGAAGACCGGTGCGTGTTCCAGCCGGAAGCCAAGAGGGAGGATATCCGAGAGTTCCGTCGATTCGAGAGAGAGAATGAAGGCAGCGTGGATAACCTTCTGAACTGGAAGGAGGCAAAGACCACAGAGGAGAAGATAAGCGCTGCGATTTACGAATTTTTCCGCGAGAATAAAGAAATCCTGAATACTTTATACGGAAAAAATCCGGAATTGAAAGAACTTGCGGAAATGATCGCCCCGTCCGGAAGCAGGAGCTACCGGAAAGGGACAGTCTTCCTGATGTTTTACACGCTGGAAAAAGGGATCCTGATTAAAGTATTCGGAGAACAGCCGGAAGAGATGCCATACCAGAAATTCGTGGAACAGGCAAAACAGATCTTTGACGGATCAGCAGCAGGAAACCATACCTGGGAAAACTATTTCGCAGAACCGGAGAAAAAAACAGACGTACCACAGCCGGAAAAACCAAAGGAATCAGAACAGATCCCCGGCCAGGACAGTATTTTAGACCATCCGGAATATATGCCGAAACCACAAATTGCGCCGGCGCAAAAGACAGAGGAACAGAAATACAAGGAACAGCAGGCGAAGATTGACCGGGAGACCAAAAGGAAGCTTCAGGAACAGGAAGACCAGGAAAAGATGGAACATCTTCCAAGCGACGAAGGACAAAGGATACACCAGATCCGTCTTGCAGGCAGCTATTACGATCTGGTGGCATCCGGAACAAAAACTTTTGAACTCAGGAAAAATGACAGAGGGTACCGGGCAGGGGATCATCTGGAGCTGATGGAGTTCAAGGATGGAAGAAACACCGGACGTATGATAAAAGCGGAAATCACCTATATCCTGGAAGACTATACCGGACTGGAAGACGGGTACTGCATTATGGCGATTGCCGTAAGAGCAGCTGATTAAGGGTGCAACTAAAATCCAAATATATCACACAAATACCAAGGGGCGGCCTTACGCCCCGGAAAGGAGCCTATGGAACAGACAGGGCTGTTATTCCCGAAAACACCAACAAAAAAGAAGAGAAAACACCATAAACCAAGCATCTTGCAAGATAAGAATCATACTTGTTATCTCTGCATCTTGCTGAACGGAGATCATCATAAACACAGAACCCTCCACGAGCATCACATCTTTGGAGGCCCGAACCGGATCCACTCAGAAGAGGAGGGGTTAAAAGTTTATCTTTGCCCGGAACACCACCTGACAGGACCGGCGGCAGTCCACAGATGCCAGGAGACGCAAAACATCCTGCATCAGATCGGGCAGCAGGAATTTGAGAAAAACCACACCAGAGAAGAGTTTATGAACATATTCGGGAGGAGTTATTTATGAATGTAAAAATATGGCCCAGAAGCAAGAAAGAAACCGGAGGATACGCATGTATGCCTTTAAAGGGCAATATCCCCCAGGGCAAGAAAGGCTGGAAATTAACCACCTGCCCGGAATGCGGAGAAGCGTGCTGGGAGACTCCACTTTTGCAGAGCATCAAACAGTCAGACCCAACACTAAAAGCGCTGTGTACATTTTGCGCACTGAGGAAAGGAGTAAATTAATGGAGATTAAATACGTAGATAACGTTACCTTTACGGTAGAGATCACAGATCAGATGGTAGAAGACTTTAAACGCTGCCAGGAAATGGCAGAAAAAGTAAATTGTGACGGAATGGACTGTAACAGTTGCTCAAACAACATTGATATCATGGACGGATTCGGCTTTTGTGATGTGCCGGAAGTCCGGGAAGAGCTGGAAAGGAGAATCAAGAATGGTTAATAAAACCTGTACAACCTATATAGACAACGACAACGGTCTCTGTGACTGCAAAGGCATCCTGATCCATGAGGACGATACCTGCGATCAGCACAGAGAGGACTGGCGACAGCAGATGGTGCGGAAGTTTGATAGGAGGGTGGGAAAATGAGAGTAAATCAAGAAGAAAAGGCAGATAGATATGGGATATACCCACATATTCGTGTATCTGGAAAAGATGCAAACCCTCAAAATATTCATGAGTGGCTTTACAACAATATTGGGAGTGGGTACAAATTCGTAATGGTATTTGACTGTATGCCAGAAGAACATGGCGAATATGAAAAAGAATACCCGATTTACCACATGGACGCAATTGACGAAGAAATCATGGAATATATAGGTGTAGAACGAGTTAAACAGTGGCTTAAACGAAAAGGAGTGATTTGACATGAATGTACTAGAGAAGATCTTGGAAGAGATAGAAGAAAAGATTAAATTGGCAGGGAGAATGATGGTGGAAAAACCATGTGATAAGCTGGATGAAATCGCAAATGATACAGCAGAAGCATTTATTGGCGCATATGAAGAATGCAGTGAAATCATCCGTTCCCATATGGATGAGACTCCGAATAATGAGTGGATTCCAACTAGCGAGAGACTTCCGAATGAGGAAGAATTTGTGAAAGCATATTGTAGAAATCATTATTGTGCAGAATTTATCGTAATGATCGAAGGTGCAACCAGACCCACAACATTGTACTACAAAAATGGAATATGGGCAGATGAAACCAATAACCATTACAGAGTTGTAGCCTGGCAACCACTTCCAGAACCATACAGACCAGAGGAGGGAATAAACACATGAACAAAGACTGTAACGGCTGCTTCGGGGCAGCAGGAGACGACTGCCAGAAATGCCAGGAAGAAGATGAAAAAAGCCGGAAGGAAGAGACTCAGGAACTATTCGAGGAGGTAAAGCATGGCAAAAAATGGTCTGAAATGACAGAACAGGAAATCAATAGATTAAAACAGCAGCAGTGCATGAAATGTGAGTATTATTCCAGATGGGCTGGTGATGGAGTAAACCAAGCTACCTGTGAGTACATCACAAGAGTAGGACATTCAAGGGGATGCAGCCCACTGGAGTGCAAACAGAAGGGAATCTTTGAACCTCGCAGGACACAAAGGAGGCGGAAATCGTGAAAAATGCAGAAGGCTATCCGGATCCGACTGCCGGAGATGCCATAAGAGCCTGTGGGCGGATGCCGACACACATATACAACATCTATTCTGTTATCAATAAAGTGGCCGGACTTCACGGACTGGAGATCACAGGCCTGAGAGACAAGAAAACCGGAAAAGAATGGAGGAGAGAGCGATAGCCCATAGAAGAGGAAGATCTCCGCCAGAAACAGTACATAGCAAAATTCAGAAAAAGGAGAAAAGAATGGGAGCATTTCTTATCTTTTTAGCATCTGCCATTATCATAGCGGCAGCAGGGATCCTGATTTACTGGATTGCTTCATTGGTTTCCATCGGAATCAGGAGAAAAAACAGAAAGTATGATATCGAAGAAGAAACCTATAAGAAAATAATCAAAGAAATCAGGGAGGAACAGGATCGATGAAGAAAATCGTGATTGGAATTATTGTTTTAGCAGCAATTATTGGCGGAGTATTTACGGTAAAATCAATGCGCCGGGTTGGACAGGGAGAAGTCGGAGTAGTTTATTCCATGAAAGACGGAGTGCAGGAAGAGACACTATCTCCGGGAATGCATTTTGTAGGGCCTTTTGACAAGATGAAATGTTATCCGGTGTCACAGCAACAGCTTGTGTTGAGTAATAATCCAAGTGATTACAACGAAAAAGAACATGCAGACTGGCATGTAGATGCTCCGGCCAATGGTGGAATGGTGTCACTGAATATGACAGTAAACTACAATTTTCTTCCGGACAAGGTTACAAGTCTGTACGAGAAATTCAATGGAATGGATGGAGAGCAGATTGTAGAGAACATGGTACAAAATTCTATCGTTGCATACACCAAAGAAGTAACACCTCAGTTTTCGGTTATGGATATCTACAGCACCAAGCGTTCGGAAGTGAGCCAGGCGATCACTGAATACTTAAACAGTAAACTGCAATCGGAATATGGGATCAACGTAGCATCTGCATTGATTATTGATGTGCAGCTGGATGATGCCCTGAAAGAAAAGGTACAGGCAAAGGAGCAGGCGAAACAGGATGCCGAGAAAGCGGAACTGGACAAGCAGACAGCGATCGCACAGGCAGAGACAGACAAAGTAAAGGCGGAATCTGCGGCAGCAGTTGCGATTGAAAAGGCAAAAGGCCAGGCAGAATCAAACAGACTGGTATCTGAGAGCCTTACTCCGGAATTAATCCAGATGAAAGAAGCGGAAGCACGTTTAAAACATGGATGGGTAACAGTGCAGGGGGCTGACGCAGTTGTGACAGAATAAAATAATAATTCAGGAGGAGACAATGGACGAAAAAGAACTGACGGAAAATGAGAAGAAAAAAGAATATCTGAAATCGTATAAAAAAGCATTAAGAAGAGAACAGCGTATTCTTGACGAGATCCAGTGTCTCCGCCTGGACAAAATGTTTCCTTCCATTGTCCAGGATGGGATGCCGCACGGCAGCAGTCAGACGGACTTATCAGGATATGCGGCGACCTTAGATGAAATGATTGAAGATCTTAAAAGAGAACGCTTGAAAAAGGTCAAGATACGCAAGAAGATAGAGCAGAGCATCCGGAACTTAGGGGACGAGGATGAACAGGAAGTGTTGAGATTAAGGTACATAAGCGGATTGAGTTGGGAAGAGGTGGCAGTGGAAATAGGGTATGCATGGGCACAGACGCACAGGATTCATTCATCAGCGCTAAAAAACTTAAAGATGATATAGAATGATACACTCACCTTATGATATAGTGTAAATGGAATTTGATGAACAAAATCATTAATTCCTCCATCTCACGGCAGTCAGTTTCATAGCCTGGCTGCCGGAAGCAAAGGCATCTGGCAGCAGTCAGGTGTCTTTATTGTTTAAAAAGCAAAAATGAATTCCAAGAAAAATATAGAAGTTAGTGATGTATTCAAGTACCCTTCGGGGTGCTTTTTTTTACTCAAAAAACAGCCAGATAGGAAGGTGAGGTGATGGCAAACAATGAAAACTTAAAACCGGTACGAACCAAGAACGAAGCAAGAGAACGTGGCAGAAATGGTGGAAAAAAGTCAGGAGAAGTAAGACGCCGGAAAGCTGATTTCAGGCGCACACTGAACCTCCTTCTGACAGCAGAAATAGACAGTCCGGAATGGACACCTGTTCTTGAGGTATTAGGGCTGGACAGTACGCTGGAAAGTGCCATGTTGGCGGCTCAGATCAAGGAAGCCATGAACGGCAATACAAAAGCTGCCTATTTCGTAGCGCAATATGCCGGGCAGTCCCCTGAACCGGAAGAGAATATCCGGAACCGTGAGGCTGATACGGAGCTTAAAAGAGCCAGAAAGCAGGCTGTCACAGGAGAAAATGAAACAGATGAAGCTCTTGATAAGCTGGATCAGATTCTGAAAGAGGTGCGCGATAATGCAGTTAAGCAGGAAACAGAATGAATATATTGTGAATGCTACACACCGATGGAATATTAAGTCTGGGGCGGTCCGCTCCGGAAAATCTTATGTGGATACTGCGTTTGTGATTCCTTTCAGGATCCGGGAAAGAGCAGGAAAGCCGGGGTTAAATGTAATCCTTGGAGTATCGAAAGAATCTATCGAGCGAAATGTCTTGCAGCCTATGAGGGAAATCTACACAGACAAGCTGATTGGCACGATCAATAACCGGAATATCGCAAGAGTGTGTGGAGAGGATGTTTACTGCCTGGGTGCAGAGAAGATCAGTCAGGTAGCAAAGATCCAGGGTGCCAGTATTAAATACTGCTACGGAGATGAAATTGCAAAGTGGAACAAAGAAGTATTCCAGATGTTGAAATCCCGTCTGGACAAACCGTATTCCTGTTTTGATGGATCCTGCAACCCTGAGAATCCTACGCACTGGCTAAAAGAGTTTCTGGACAATGATGAACTGGATATTTATCTGCAGAGGTATATGATCTTCGACAATCCGTTTCTTCCGGAAGAATTTGTGCAGCAGCTCTGCAAGGAATACGAGGGTACGATTTATTATGACCGCCTTATTCTGGGGCTGTGGAAGAGAGCAGAGGGAGCGATCTATAAGCGGTTTGCGGATAAACCAGATTCCTTTTTATGTGAGGTTGTGGATGAGATTTCTCCTGATCCGGAACATAAGCAGTTCCGGAAAGAAGATATTACGTCAATTGAAATTGGTCTGGATTTTGGTGGAAACCAGTCCGGCCATTCTTTTGTTGCCAGAGGATATACGGATGATTACAGAGATGTGATTGCCTTGAAATCCAAACGCATTATGGCAAAAGATGAAAATGAGGATATTGACAGCAACAGGCTGAATGAACTGTTTTGTGGATTTGTTCAGGAAGTAATAGACCAGTACGGGGTTCTTGTAAGACACGGAGATTATGTGCAGTATTGCAACGTAGAGTCCGTATACTGGGATAACGCGGAAACAGTCCTGGGCAATTCTATCCGGAATGCTGTAGAAGCGAGATTCCCGTGGATCATCGTCCGGCCGGCAAAAAAGAAAACAATCAACGACAGAATCAGGTGTACCGTCAAGCTCATGGGAGCAGGGCGGTTTTTTATTACAAAAGATTGCAAGAGCTTAAAAACAGCTTTTTCCGATGCCGTTTGGAATAAAGAGATTATCGACAAAGACGAACGTCTGGATGATGGCAGCACAGATATAGACAGCCTGGATGCGTTCGAGTACACGATCGAACGTGATATGAAATACCTGATCGAAGAGGTGGAAGATGTTTGAGGGATTTAAGAGATTTTGGAAAGGATTCATGCAGATGTTTGGGTATATGACATTAAAACAGATTGTCGGCAAGGATATCACCCTGTCCGACAAGATGATTGATGCAATCAATGAGTGGAAACAGATGCTGAATGGTCAGGCTGACTGGATCACTGACAGTATTGTTTCTCTCGGAATAGAAGAGGGAATCTGTCGGGAATTTGCGGATTGCGCTCTTGTGGAGATGGAAACGAGCCTGAGCAACGAACGGCTGGACAGGATCTATCAGAAGAATATTTCAAATTTGAATGAAACCATTCAGGAAGGTCTTGCGCTTGGCTCATTTGCCTTGAAGCCACTGGGAGAAGCTGCGGCTGAGTTTGTATCTGCGGATAAGATTATTCCTATCAGCTTTGGGGATGATGGGAAACCGAATGATATCGCTTTTTTGACCGTAAAAAAGGTTGGAGATGTGGATTATTTTACCCGGTTTGAACGGCATTATTTTATCAATGGTAATCTGACCATAGAAAACAAGTGCTTTCATTCTCAGACTTCAAGAGACATTGGATTACCCTGCAGTCTGGAAGCAGTGGAAGAATGGGCCAATATTGATTCTGGACCGGTCACATATCCCGGAATGAACCGTATGGATTTTGGATATTACCGGAATCCGATAAAAAATAAGGTGGATGGCTCTGCCTGCGGTGTTTCTGTTTATGAATCAGCGGTAGACCTGATCAGAAAAGCAGATATCCAGAGTGCAAGGCTTGACTGGGAGTATGAATCCGGAGAGCGCGCGATCCATGTGGATAATAAAGCGTTAAAGCAGGATAAATCAACGGGCAGATTCAGTATGGAAAAGCTGAAGAAACGGCTTTACCGGGGATTGAACCTGGAAGCTGGAAAAGACCAGGAACTTCTGAAAGAATATTCTCCGGAGATGCGGGATGAAGCCTTTAAGCGCGGCCTGGAGGAGTACAAGCGGGAGATTGAGTTTTCTGTCGGGCTTGCTTATGGAGATCTGTCAGATGTGCAGGAGGTTGCCAAAACGGCTACAGAGATTAAGACTTCTAAAAACCGGAAGTACAACCGTGTCACTGCAATCCAGAATAATTTATGTGATTGTCTGGAAGATTTCGCTGCAGGCCTTGCGTTTTATAACAGTATGCTGAACTCGGGTTATGAGTTTTCCTGTAAATTCAATGATTCTATTCTTACGGATGAAGAGACAGAGCGCAATCAGGATCGGGCAGATGTATCTATGGGAGCAATGCAGCTTTGGGAATATCGTATGAAATGGTATGGAGAAACTGAAAAGCAGGCAAAGGCAGCAGTACAGAATCCGGCGGAGGTGATTGAATGAGATCCCAGGGGGAATTAGAACAAATTCCTCAGGAAGTGGTCAAACAGATCTCAGAACTGGAAACTCGGATCATGACAGACATTGTTGAGAGGATTCGTAAAAATGGATTTTCTTCCGCTTCTTCCGACTGGCAGATTACAAGGCTGCAGCAGCTTGGAGAATCTGATCAGAACATACAGAAGATGATTCGTCAGGCTTTGGGAGATATAGATGTAAGCCTGGATAAAATATTTTCTGATACAGTGTACGAGGAATATTACGGTCATGCCCGTTCTTATAAGCTGTTTGGAAGGGAACAGATTCCTTTTGAACAAAATACCCAACTGCAGGAGCTGATCGGTGGTATCCGGCAGCAGACGGGAGATACATTCCGTAATATGACAAACAGTATGGGATTTGCTATAAAAGATCCGGTCAGTGGAAAGATCACATACTCTCCACTGATGAAGTTCTACCAGGACACTTTAGATGCTGCCATGTGGGACCTGTTCTCGGGAGGTTTTGATTTTAACACGATCCTGAACCGCACAGTAAGCCGCATGACCACCTCAGGGATCCGCTGGATCGATTATGATTCCGGAAACAGGAACAGAGTGGATGTAGCTGCCAGGAGAGCAATCCTTACCGGGTTCCGGCAAATCCAGGGGAAAATTAATGAACAGGTGGCGCAGGAACTGGAAACAGACAGGTATGAGGTATCTGCGCATGTAGGAGCCAGACCAACACATCAGCCATGGCAAGGGCGTGTTTATACGATGCAGCAGCTGATAGATATTTGTGGACTGGGAGACATAGACGGACTGCATGGAATAAACTGTTATCATGACTATCAGGCTTTTCCTCCCGGATCCATACGAACTTATACGGATGAGCAGCTGGAACAAATGATGAGAGAGGAAAATACGCCCAAAAGCTATGGGGAAAAGAAGTACACAACCTATGAAGCCTTACAGAAGCAGAGGTATATGGAACGTTGTATGCGGAAAATCCGACAGGAGATTAAACTTCTGAAATCGGGAGAAGCTCCTGAGCAGGAGATCATACTGAAAAAAGCAAAATATCAGGGGCAGCTGCAGAAATATAGTGAGTTTTCCAAAGCTATGGGACTTCCGGAGCAGATGAAGAGGATATATCAGGATGGGCTGAGAGGGAAGTTTACACCGACCAAAACAGAACTTAAAAAAATAGAACCCCCAATATTGAAAAATGCAGCTGGTAAGGATATAATCAAGGTAGAAAAAAATAAATTAACGGGAATTCCTGGTTCCATTACACAGAAAACAGGACGACAAGGCGGCATTGAAAGAAACTATTATGGCTTAGATGGGCGTCAAGAAAAACAGATATGTAATCATAATCATGGGAATGCGAAAGCGCATCCGTTTGGAAAAAATGGTGAGCATGCACATGATTATATTTATGATGACAATGGTAAACTGATAGGCAGACCAACAAGAGAGTTATCAGCGGATGAAAGAAAGGAGAATGGAGATATTTTATGAAGATTAAGGAACTGAGAAATCACATCGAGAATCTGATTTCAGACTTGGAGTTCTCCTATGATGGAGTAGACGGCTCTATTTGCCCCATAAATAGAAATGAGATATATCTTTCTTACGGACATAACAATTATGATGCGAGGAGTGTTGATGAGGCTATGAAAATACCCTTCATTGCTGGGCAGGCGCTTGAAAACATAGGAGAAAAGTTAGAATTTTATTAATATCATCAGTCAAAAAAAGATGGTATTTTGACATTCACTCCAGGAAGTGTGTAGAAAAGTATGCCAAGAAAGATACGGTACCAGAAAGATTTAAAAAGAAACCGAATTGGGAAAAAATATGTGAAAGATGTAAATGGCATGGATATTAAAACACCACCGTCAGAAATGGCAGGTGGTATTTTTATATCCATTTTTAAGAAAGAACGAGGTGAAAATCTATGATTATTACAGGAATGAAACATTTTGAAAGCTTATGTCAGAAGAAAATGGTGGAGTGGTACAACAAAAACAGACCGAAAACATCTGTTGATTTAGGGGATGTGTTTATTGTTTGGAGCTGTAAAACTCTCCAGAACTATAAATGCCTGGTATCCACTACAGTATCTGGTGATGGAATCTATGCAGAATATACATTTAATGGAGACAAGCAGGAGCTCTATGAGGATGTTTATAAGAAACTCACAAATACCTGTCATACAGAAGAATGATACAAAAATATAAAATAACCAAAGATGCGGACATGCTGGCTCCAAACTGGCTGACAGAACGCATAGACTATAAAACAGTAAAATTTTTGTACGGCATCTGTGATGGTGCAGAAATCTTGAAAGGGGTGAGGATAAATGACCAGACGGCCAAAATCGGTGATACGATTTGCTTTGATGGTAAGAGGTTATCAGTAGAAAGGCGGTGATCCAGATATCTCCCGTTGAGACGCAGGGTGAAGCGTCTTATTTTTATGCAAATCGGTCAGTTGATCAGACCTAAAACAGTCGATTCGTGGCGGATGGTTACACGCCTAAAACAACCTAAGACGAAAGGAGAACAGAAAGCATGAAAACTGAATTTTTAAAAGGACTTGGACTGGAACAGGATGTTGTTGACAAAATTATGGCTGAAAACGGGAAAGACATTGCTGCAGAGAAAACAAAGACTGCCAAAGCTGAGAGCGAGCGTGACAACTTCAAAGATCAGCTTGCGACAGCAACAGAATCTTTAGAGAAGTTCAAAGACGTAGATCCGGCAGCCATGCAGGGCGAGATTGATAAGCTCAATCAGCAGTTAAAGGACAAGGATGCGGAGTATGCAGCGAAAGAAGCAGACCGTATTTTTTCTGATACCATCAAAGAAGCCATTAAGACAGCCGGAGGACGTAATGAGAGGGCAGTCATGGCCATGCTTGATATGGATGCGCTGAAAGCATCAAAAAACCAGTCTGAGGATATTAAGAAAGCATTGGAAACCGTAAAGGAATCGGATGCTTATTTATTTGGTTCTGATGAGCCATTTAAAAATCCGGTGGGAGCAACTGGCGGCGGTATTGATATTGGAGGGGACAATCTTTCTGCGATCAGAGCTGCTATGGGGCTTCCGGCAAACAACAAATAATTTTTAGAAAGAGGTAAAAAGATATGGCAAATACAATTGCATTAAGAAAAGCATATTCTACGATGCTGGATGAGGTTTACAAACTGGCATCTCTTACAGCGGTTTTGGATGGTCCGAACGAGCTGGTCAGAGAGGGAGCGAACGCAAACGAGATCCTGATCCCGAAAATGTCTATGCAGGGACTGGCAAACTACAACAAACAGACAGGTTATGTTGCTGGTGATGTAACACTGGAATACGAAACAAAGAAATGTGGATACGACCGTGGCCGTATGTTTACCATTGACGCCGTGGACAATATTGAGACTGCAGGCGTTGCCTTTGGAAGACTGTCAGGAGAATTTCTTCGTACTAAGGTGGTTCCGGAGCTTGACGCCTACCGTCTTGCAGGATATGCGTCCATTGCAGGAGTAACAACTGTGGCAGCAGCTCTTTCTGACGGAAAAGCAGCGCTTGCGGCGCTCAGAGCAGCCAGAGGAAAGATTGAAAATGCAGAGGCAAACCTTGCAACCTGTTATCTGTTTATCAATCCGACTATCTATGGCATGATTGAGGACCTGGATACCACGGCTTCCAAGAAAGCGATTGAGGGATTTGCAGGAATCGTGAAAGTACCGGAGGGAAGATTCTATTCCAAAATTGACCTTAACGCAAGTGGAGAGGGTGGCTTTAAAAAGAATGCGGCAGGAAAAGCAATCAATTTCCTGATTGTGGATAAGCAGACGGCGATCCAGTACCAGAAGCATACGGTTTCCAAGATTATTTCCCCGGATGTAAACCAGGATGCAGATGCATGGAAGTTTGGATATCGTACCGTTGGTATCGTGGAAGCTTATGACAATAAGAAAGATGGTATTTATGTACACACCGCAGGAGAATAATGAGGATGCGATCAGATGCAGTATGCAACTTACAGTTATTATGAATTGAAGTATCTGCTGGGCAGAAATCCGGCAGTACCGGAAGATGCGTTCCTGTATTGGGAAAAGCAGGCCAGAACAGAGATTGACAGATATACCTTTGATCAGATTGCTGCGGATTCTTCCCTTATCACCGACCGGATAAGAGATTGCTGCTGTGAGTTGGTGGAACTTCTCTATCAGGCTGATCAGATGCAGCAGCAGTCCACAGCCCACGGTGATATTGGACCATTGGTAACTTTTAATAATGATGGACAGTCGGGAACTTACGATCTTTCCAGATCCGTTTATACCGAAGATGGAAAAGTAAAAAAAGTCAGGGAGATCATTTCCCGGTATCTGGGAAATACAGGACTTCTGTACTGTGGCATCTGAAAAGGAGGAACTTATGATAAGTCCAGGCTATGTACATACGCTGACACTTTACAACCGGATCCGTGCTGCTGATACATCAGACCGGAAAGAACGCTGGATCAGAACCGTGCTCCATAACTGTTTCTGGAAAAGCCAGATCAAAACAGGATTCCGGGATACGGGCGTCAGTTCTCAGAATGTATATGTCGTGCGGATTCCGGAAGATGCCAGGTATCTGCCTTATGCAGGATTTGTAAAGCAGCAAGCGGGAAGGTTTACGTTTTCCCAGGGGGATCTTGTGATCCTGGGAGAATGCAAAGAGGAGATCACCGGTGAAACGGGTCATACAATGGCACAGGTATTAAATCGTTACAGGCCGGATGCATTTCAGATCACTGCTTTTGAAGATAATACATCCTTTCCGGTGTCCAGGCATTACCGGTTAGGAGGATAGGAAATGGCTAAGATTGTTTTTGAGTGGAAAAAGTCTCTTTTGGAAACGGGAACGGAAAAGACCGGTGGAAGAAAGGGGCTTTTCTTTCTTGCCAGTGCAGCCGAACGTTTTATGCAGCCCTATGTTCCGGCGGACCAGATGGCACTTTCGGAGAATGTGCGGATTGGAACGGAGGGGAACCGGGGGCAGATTTATTACACGAGCCCCTATGCCCATTATCAGTGGGAAGGGGTTCTGTATGTGGATCCCAAAACAAAAAAAGGGGCCTTTACCAATGGGGAGGGGCTGTTCTGGTCCCGCCCGAACGTTGCAAAGATACCTTCAGACAAAAAGCTGGAATACAGTAAATTCCGGCATCCTCTTGCAACATCCCACTGGGATACGGCAATGATGACCGCACGGAGAGAAGACCTGGTAAAGGAATTTGATGATTTTTTGAAAGGACTGGGAAGATGACAAAGCATGATGCAGTAAAGGCGTATTTTGAGCCTAAAATACAGGAGCTGACCAGAGACGTGCTTCATTTTAATTATTCTCCTGAATCGGCAGACAGTTTCGGGCTGATTACCAATTATGCGGAAAAGGAAGTAAAACGCTTTATCAGCGGGAAAACACGCAAGGCATATGGTTTTACGGTTGAGGTGGTAAAAGAGTATTCCACTTCTTCGGATGACTTAAATCTGGAATGCATGAATTTTGTTCAGGGGTTTATGGACTGGCTGGAAGAACAGAATAAGCGGAAAAATTATCCGGATTTTGGGCCTGGCTGTGAGATAGAAACCATAGAACTTTTGCAGAACATGCCGAATTTTGCCGGGATTAATGCGCAGGCTGGTCTGGCACGGTATATGGTACAGGGGAGGATCCTGTACTTTGATTACACGGAAATGATGTTATAAAGAAAGAGAAGAGGAAAAGACATGAAAAAATTAAATCTTCAGTTATTTGCTGAAAAAGTAGAAGGTAAAATTGACCGAAAATATATGGCCCATATGATTGATTCCGGTTCCCTTTGCCACGGAGAAGCAGAGGGCTGGGAAATCCTAGGAGATGATCTGGAAGAGTACAGTGTGGATCTGAATCCAGATACAGAAAGCGTCCAGAACATTCTTGGACAGACAACCTTTAAACATAATGGGTATGAAGCTTCTTCGGAAGCAGATCCGTATTATGCAAGAACAGACAGTGTGCTGTCCACAAAGCTTCAGGAGATTATTGATCACCGCTATAAAGACGATAGCTGTAAAACAAGCGCTCTTGAAGTCCATATGTGGGAAGGGGACGAAACTGCCGGATACACAGCGTGGAAACAGGAATGTTATGTAATTCCAACTTCTTATGGTGGAGATACCTCCGGATATCAGATTCCGTTTACGGTAAATTATGTAGGTGAACGTGTAAAAGGAAAATATGTTCCCAAAACTAAAAAGTTTACCCCGGATGAGGCAGCTGCAATGGCATAAGAAAGAGGTGAAAAATAAATATGGAACAGGAAAAATTTCAGAACACATTGAAATTAAAGGTAGATACAGGAAAGATTGTAGTCCCCATTGAGGATACTGATGGAGAATGTCTTGGCAAGATGACATTCATCCCAACGGATTCCGACATCCTGAAACGTTATGGGGATGTAGTGGAATTCTTTAACAGCACAGAGTTTTCAGAGGAAAGCTCTGAGAGGGAGATCATGGAGTATTCCGATCATGTGAAAGAGCAGTTTGATTATCTGTTTGGATACAAGGTATCAGAAGCGCTGTTTCAGAAATGCGGTCCATTAACCATTGTCTCGGGAGGGGAGTTTTTCTTTGAGAGCGTTCTGGATGGAATCTCCTCTATTATTGAACAGATTACAAATGAGCGTATTGAAAAGAAAATGGCAAAAGTCCGGAAAGCAACTGCCAGATATCATAAATAATGAATGCCTGGGAGCTTCCTCAGCAGCTTCGGGTAGGGGAACAGGAGTGGAAGATCCGTTCTGATTTCCGGGCAGTTCTGGATATTTTAAATTTCTTTAATGATCCGGAGTATGAAGAGGATGAAAAATGGTGGATCTGTCTGGATATCCTGTATGAGGATTTTCAGAGGATGCCGCAGGAGTTATGGCTGGAAGCAGCCCAGCAGGCCATTGCGTTTATTGACATGGGCACAAAAGAAAAAAACGGGCCGAAACCGCGGCTGATGGATTGGGAGCAGGATGCTCCCATTATCATTCCATCGGTAAACCGTGTGCTCGGGAAAGAGATCAGAGCTCTTCCTTATCTTCATTGGTGGACCTTTATGGGAGCCTATATGGAGATCGGGGAGAGTTTGTTTTCTCAGGTGGTTTCTCTTCGTAAAAAATGTACCCAGAAAAAGAAGCTGGAAAAGTGGGAACGGGAATTTTACCGGGAGAACAAAGAGCTGTGTGATCTGAAAAAGAAGTATACAAAAGCAGAGGAAGAAGAACAGAAGCGGCTGAAAGCGCTTCTGGAATAGGGAGGTGAGGCAAAATGTCGGTAAAAGCAGATGGAACGCTTCTGATCGAAACAGGAGTGGATCTGGAGGGCTTTGAGACAGACTGCAGAAAACTTCAGCAATCGGCCAAACGTGCCGCGAAATCCATACTGGATATTGAAAAGAATCTGGAATCTGTAATGAGACAGCTTGCTTCCTCATCTTCTGAGGCGGCAGCCAGTACAGACGAGGCAGAACATAAGGCCAAAAGTGCTCAAAAAGAAGCCAGGGAGACTGCGAAGTCAGCAAAAGAAGCGGCGAAAGAGGCTGGAAAAGCCAAAAAGGAACTGGACGGGATCCGGGCCAAAAAGATCACGATTACCAGAATGGAAGACGCTTCCCAGGATGAGTATGACGGGCCCCTGTATGGACCGGAAAAAGCGGATCCGCGTTTTATGGGATATTCCAGAGAGGCAATGGAAGCGATTGGAATAGGGGCAGAAGAAGCGGAAACCAGTGTCAATGAACTGTATTTGGAAATCACAAAAACAGAGGATGCCCTAAAGCAAATGGAAGCAGCAGGACAGTGGTTTGGTGATTCCGATTACGATGATGCTTATACAAAGCTGAAAATCCTGAACCAGGAGGCAAAAGAGTATCAGGAAAGGCTGAATCTGGATTCCAGTATCAATCCGTTTGACCAGGAATCTTTTGCCGGGCAGATACGTGATGCAGAGCTGGAGCTTGCAAGACTGGCCAGCGCAGGAAAAGGGTTAGGCAGTAAAGAATTTGATGAGGTATATCGTAAGCTTGCGCTTTTAAAAGAAGAGGCGAAAGCCTACGCCAAAGAGCTTGCAAAGACACCCGATCAGGCGGACAAAGAAGAGAACCTGAAAAAGCTTGGAGAAAGCGCAAAGATTTCCCGAAAGAAAATTGTGGAGCTGAATGACGAGATCTCCAGACTGAAAAAACGGCAAAAGGAACTGGAAGCAGCAGGGACCGGGCTGGGATATCAGGAATATGACCAGAATATAAAGAAACTCTCAAAACTGGAAAGAAAGCTGAAAAAGTACGAGGATGCGGTTACAGGAGCAAAGAAAAAGACAAAGACCTTTTCAGATACCCTGAACAGTGCAGCAAGCCGTATTTCCAGATTATCCAGCATCATTACCAGAGCCACAGGAACCCTGATCAAAGGAGGCGGAAACGCTGCCCGGGCTGTAGCGGGGCTGAACCGTCATACAGAAAATACACGTATGACTATGGGAAAAATGCTTGCAACTTCCGTTCTTTTCAGTGCCGTGTTTCGGGGGATATCGGCAGTAACCTCCGGGATCGGGGAAGGCTTTCAGAATCTTGCCATGTATTCTGATCATACCAATGCCAGCATTTCTGCTTTAATGTCAGCCATGACAAGATTAAAGAACAGCATTGCGACAGCCTTTGATCCGATTCTTTCAGTAGCAGCGCCGGTACTGGTAACGTTTATCAATCTGCTTGCCCGCGCTGTGACCTATGTAGGGATGTTTTTTGCAGCGCTGACAGGGCAGAGCAGTTTTGTAAAGGCGGTAGGTGTCCAGCAGGATTACAGGGAATCCCTGTCAGGGACAGCGGAAGCTGCAAATGATGCTGCAGACGCCACCAATAAACTGGCAGGCGCTACGAAAAAGGCGGAAAAGGAAAAAGACAGGTATCTTTCCGGGCTGGATGAAATCCGGAGGTGGGAATCTTCGGACAGCGGCGATCTTCCGGAAACGGGAGGAAACGGAAATTACCGTCCGCCGGGAAGTGTTGGAGGGATCAATCCGGGGGATATGTTCGAGACAGTTCCCATTGAAAATTCCATTAAAGGCCTGGCGGATAAGATCAAAAAGCTTTTGAAGGAAGAAGACTGGGAAGGCCTTGGAAAGTTCGTGGCAGATGGACTGAACAAAGGTATGAAGCGGATCTATGATGTGATCAGCTGGAAAAAGGTAGGGCCTAAGATCACAAAGTTTGTCAGAGCGTTTACAGATACCTTTAACAGTCTGGTAAAATATCTGGATTTTGACCTTATGGGGAGAACGATAGGGGCAGGGATTGATACGTTGATCCGCACCTTTGATCGTCTGATCGGCCCTGGTGGGATTGATTTTAAACAGATTGGCCGTAAGCTGTCAGAAGGGCTCAGAGGCGCTGTTGGAGAGATCGGATGGACAGAACTTGGCAATCTGATGGGCAATTATTTCATGATTGCCTGGAATATGCTCAGCGGCTTTGTAACAGATATGGCAAGAAAAAACGGCGCCGGGATTACGGGATGGGAAGAACTCGGGCAATCCCTGGGGGAGGCGCTGAATGGAATGTTTGCCAGGATCAGCTTTACAGAAGCAGGGCTGACGTTAAGTAATGGGATCAATGGCATTTTTGATATGGTGCAAAAGCTTGCAGAAACAGTTGACTGGGATGCAATGGCAGACAATGTAACCTCAGGACTGAACACAGCGTTTCAGAACCTGAACTGGGAAGAGGCAGGACGATCCCTGAATACATTTCTGGGTAAGCTTTCCGGATTTATTGTGCAGGTTTTGAGGGACACGGACTGGGAAGAAGTAGGACGTGGAGTAGGAAGCTTCCTTGGGCAGGTTGACTGGGGAAGTCATTTGTGGTCCATGATCACGGCGATCGTGAAAGCCATAGGCGATCTGTTCCAGGGGCTTGATGAAAGCGGTACGGCTGGAAAGATCGCTGCTTTTCTGGGAAGGGTATTTCTTGCGGTAAAGATTGCAGATATCACAGGAATCGGATCCCTGGTGAAAAAGGTGGTTTCCAAAATCGGCACGAAGCTGATCAGTGGCGAGAGCATTTCTCTTGTTGCCGGAAAATTAAAAAGTCTGTTTAGCAGCGGAACCAAAGATGCCGGAGACTTATTAGGAGATCTTGGGAAAGCAGCAGGAGGAGCAAGCGGAGGATTTTATTACCTGGCATCTTCTCTCGGACCATTGGTGGGAACTGCCGGCCTGATTGCTGGTGCGACCTGGGGAATCGTGGAGCTGACACGCGGCATTGCCGGACTGGTGGAAGGGATTCAAGGCGGAAATGGAAAGCTTTCAGAAATGGGCGGCGCTATCAATGATCTTGCCGGGAAAATGCAGAATATTGGAACGATATCCCGCGAACAGGCAGATGAGATCAATAAAATCGTAGATTCCTGTGAAGACGCTGGAATGTCGGCGGAGGAAATGACCAATACGGTCATGGAGAAGTTCGCAGAATGGGGATTGTCAACTCAGAATGTGAATACTGTTTTGCAGGAGAACGATTATTGGACTACCAAAACAAAAGAAAGTGTGGATCTTCTGGCACAGGGAGCAGAGCAGCTGGGTGCTGGAATGTCGAAGACGGCAGGAGAAATTGATCTGTCCAGTGTTTCTATGAAAGAAGCCATGGGTGGAATGAGAGATGCATTATGGGAGCTGTCAATGACCGGAGGTGAATTCAGCGGTACCTACCAGGGAATCCTGATGTCCATGGATGATACTCTGTCATCTGCAACAACCGCCCAGGAAGCTCTTGATATGATCGCAGGGCAGCTGGAAGCGGCAGGAGTTCCGGCAGATGAATTTATTGACAAACTTGGAGTATATTTCCCGCAAGCCACGCAGGCTGTAAAAACAAGTGTGGATACCAATATCGTAGGCGCACAGCAGACTGTGACCAACAGTATGAAAACCGCAGGAGATGCTGTGGATAAAGAATCCAAGGATATGAAGAAAGCAGCGGAAGAAAATCTTCCAGGTGTTGCAGGGGCAGTGGAAACGGCTTTTTCTGATGTAGACCAGACGACAGTAACAAAATGGGGAAGTTCTTCTGCTGAGGTAAAGAAAAATCTTGACCACATGAAGCAGACTGCCGCGAAAAAGCTTGCAGAAATGACCGAAACAGTCCGCAGCTATTCTCAGTCTATGTACAACATTATGACTAAGAAATGGGAATCCATAGCAAAACGCGTGGGACAGATCATAGCGGAAATGAATTCAAAGCAGATCAACCCGAAGCTGGGAAGCGCGGTAAATATTGTACAGTCGAGATGGCAGCAGGCGGCGGCCAAAACAGAACAGATGTGGAGCCGAATCAGCAGGACTGTGGCCAATTCCATAACTGGAATGACAAGAAGAATCCAAAACGAAATGAATTCCATGATCAGTACCATTAATTACGGGATCTCCAATATCAATTATTCCATTTCAGGAATTGAAGCGGCTATGAACTTTGGACCATGGGAGGTGCCTACTGCAACCGGAAGCCGTATCATTGGATTCCATGCATCTTTCCCGCGTGTGCCAAATGTTCCGTATCTGGCCTCTGGTGCAGTGATTCCGCCGCGATCGGAATTTCTGGCAGTGCTTGGGGATCAGAAAAGCGGAAATAATATCGAAGCGCCGGAAAGCCTGCTGAGAAAGATTGTCCGGGAGGAATCCGGAACGGTTCCAGGTGGCGGGCAGTACAGATTCACGGCACAGCTTAATCGCAGGACCATTTTTGATGAGGTCATTGAAGAAGCAAAAATGAGAAGAGATCTGAACGGACGGAATCCGTTTTTACTGACATAGGAGGCGGGATATGATACAGGATAAGATCAAAATGAATGGGACGGTAATCTGGCAGCCGGACAAAGATATGGGGTACAGCTTTGAGACTACATACACAGAGGGCAGTACCCGCTCCCAGGCAGGAGAGGGGCATTTTACCCCGATGTTTACCGTAGAGCAGTACAGCTATAAGGCATCCAACATACCGGTTGAAGAGGCTACGAAGATTCTTCGTATCATTGCAAAAGGCGCTACTTTTACCCTGCATCATTTCAGCCTGTATCACGGAACATGGAGGGATGATCCATTTTATGTAGGAAAAAGCGGAAATATCTCCATCGGATGTTTATCGGATGACGGGATGTATCTGAAAGAGCTATCTTTTAATATGACGGGGAAGAGTAAATTATGATCCATGTAAGCAGTGAATTTAAAGAAATTATGATGCAGCGGCAGGATTTTAAAGAAAATGCCGAGGTTACATTCTCTGACGGTACGGTCCTTCATCTGGAAGAGAAAGATTTTTCCATAACCAATAATAGCGTGGTAGATTCGGCAGACGCAAACGCCGTCCCCATCGGGGCGGCAATCTGCCGGAATATCCAGATGGAGCTTCTGAATGAGGATGACCATCTGGAAAGATATGATTTTTATGGTGCCAGGATAAGGCTGTATCTGACTTTTCAGTTATCAGATACAATAGAAAAGATTGAGTTTGGAACCTTTACGGTGACAGCACCGGAATGCTATGGAACAACAGTTGTGGTAAATGCATCAGATGATATGTACAAGGCAAATGCGGCATATTCTACGGATCTTCCGTTTCCGGCAACAGCAGGAGCTGTCTTGCGGGATGCCTGTTCAAGATGCAGCATCCTTATGGGAACCACTTCTTTTTTACATGATGATTTTCAGATCAAGACAAAGCCTTCCGGAGATTATACCTTCCGGCAGGTGATAGGCTATCTTGCCATGATCGCCTGTGGAAACGCCCGCATTAACCGGAGCGGAAAGCTTGAGATCCTGACTTATGATCTGGATTTTACAAGGGAATGCCATAATCTTACAGAGTGGAAGAGCCTGACCATGGACACCAGTGATATCACAATTACAGGTATCCAGACAACCCGGAAGGTGAAAAAAACAGAAGGGGAAAAGGAAACAGAGGTTGAGGAAACCGTGCGTGCCGGTTCGGAAGGGTATATGCTGACCGTCACCAACCCTCTTGTTTCCGGAAATGAGGAAACCCTTGTGTCATGGATCCATGAAAAGATATCAGGAGTGCCTTTCCGGAGATTTACGGGCGATTACATCACGTATCCACTGGCTGAATTTATGGATCTGGCAAAGATCACGGACTGGCGTGGGAATATTTACCATACCTTTGTGACGGATGTTAATTTCGTGTTCTTTGGGATTACAACTTTGAAGAACAGTGCGGAATCCGGCCTGCGGAATGCCTCGAAGTATGGAAGCGAGGATACCCAGACCAATTTGCATCTTCAGGAACTGATTGAGCAGGAGCGGACAGACCGGCAGGAGGCAATTAAAAAGCTGGGGGATTCCCTGAATGCCGGAGGTGGCTTATATGCTACTTACGAAAAACAGCCGGATGAGAGCACAATTACATATCTGCATGACAAACCAACTCTGAAAGAATCTAAAACAGTAATTAAGATCACGGCAGAAGCAATTGGCGTGTCGAATGATGGGGGAAAAAATTATCTGTATGGATTTGTCTTAGACGGAGATATCATAGCAAAAATCCTGTATGCACATGGGATTGACGCGGATTATATCAATACAGGTGCGATTATAGTAAGGGATGCAGAAACAAAAGAAATTATATTTTCTGTAGATATGGATACTGGCAGGGTTGTGATATCCGGAGACATCATCCAGATTGGCAATAAAAAACTGGATGTGATTCTGAATGATCTGGATGAGCGTATAAAAAAAGCCGGCAATATCGTTATGCAGCTTGATAATGAATATCAGGGGATACCTGCAGACTGGCAGGGAAATATTACGGCATTCCCCACTGTGCAGACCACTGTGCAGGTGTTTTATGGGCAGCAGGACGTATCGGCAAGCTGTTCTTACTCCACCAATAAATCCAGCGGAATAACCGGAAGATGGGACAACATGCGCCGGACCTATACGGTCACGGGGTTAAGTACCGATACGGGCTGGGTGGATATCACAGCCAACTATCTGGGGATTTTTAATGTGACCAAACGTTTTAATGTATCGAAGAACAAGGATGGAAAACCGGGAGAGGATGGTCAAGAGGGACGTCCGGGCCAAGATGGAAAGCCCGGAAGAACATATTTTGTTGAATTATCACTTCAGGCATTGAAACGTGGGCAGGATGGACTTTTGACTCCTGATGAAATTACAGTTTATGGATATTATCGTGATGGAGATTCGTCAGACAGACATGATTGTGTTGGAAGATTTCAACTGCAGGCATCTTCAGATGGTAAAACATATACAACGGTCAGTAGCAGTAGTACAGATACATCCGGGCAGAGGTTTACTCAACTGAATACAGTAAGTAAAAACTATATATTTTTCCGGGTGAATTTTTATCATCCAGGAGGATTTACGGATCTGATTGATTATCAGACAATACCTGTTCTGATAGATATAGCTGCACTGTCAAAAGATGACATACTTGATCTTATTACTGATCATGGTAAATGGCAGGGATTTTATAAAGGACCTGATGGTAACGTATATATTTCCTTTGAGGCAGCCAGAGGCGGATTAATGAAATTAGGTGGTGTAAATAATGGAAATGGAAGGCAGGAAATCTATGACAACAGAGGAAATTTGATTGGTCGTCTTGATAATACAGGGCTGACTTTTTATTACAAATACTCTCAGCAGGGTCAGGGTTATTCCTATACTGGGATCACTTTAAATAAAGATGGATTAATATATGTTGAAGGCAGTTATACGGGAGGCGTATATATTGATACGGTATATGAATATGTCTTATCGTTTGATTCAACTCAAACAGGAGTAGATGGAGATTTTAAAAACCTTGATGCAGCAAAAGCAACGATAGCAAGTGCGGTTTTAAATAACATAACAAAAATGCTGGTAAGTGGTGACGCTACTTTTTCCAGCAAGCCAAAGTTTAATAATGGATTAAATGTGGCAGATGGAAATGTACAATTCCCGGGATGGAAATTTAATGGACGATTCCTTGAGAGCACAGACGGTCATGTAAAAATCAGAGATAAAGATGGCATTGCAAGATTGGAATCAGGTAATTTCCAGATCATGTATGGACTGGATCTGCATCTGGCTGGGCAGTCAGGAAGCGGAGATTTTGGAGACGGTGGAAACCCATTTAATATTTATGGATTGGGAACAGCAGTGGGAAGCAATCTTGTTATCAACGGAAACAGCGTGTATCGCAGTTCGTCGTCTAAGCGATATAAAACCATCGGACGCAATGTATCAGAAGAGGACATCGAAAAATGGTATCAGATACAGCCAGTCTGGGCTAAATACAAAAATGAATTTGTAACAAGACAATCAGGATGCTTTAATACTGTCATGCCAATGCTTATAGCAGAAGATGTAGAAGCTTATCTGCCAAAAGCTGCTGTGAAAAACGAAGACGGTCAAACAGACGATTGGAGCGAAAGAGTTTTGATACCAGCAATGTTTGCTATGATTAAGAGCCAGAAAAAACAGATAGATATTATGAAAAGTGAAATAGAAGAATTAAAAAAGTTTATGAAAGGAAATGTATAAATGACAAATACGTCTTATTACACACGAGCTCCATGCATGAAAGCGTACAGAAACTTATGACAATCAGGTGAAATCAAAAAAGGAGAATTTTATGAGTGTAAAAACAGTTCAGGCCATTATTAACGGCCAGACATATAACCTTACGTTAAACAGCGATACAGGAAAATATGAGGCCACTGTTACTGCTCCGGCAAAATCCAGCTATAATCAGTCGGGGCACTACTATCCGGTGACGGTAAAAGCAACGGATGATGCTGGAAACGTAACTACAAAAGATGCAGTAGACAGTGTGCTGGGGCAGTCTCTGCAGCTTGTTGTCAAGGAAAAGGTTGTACCGGTAGCGGTGATTACATACCCTACCACAGACGCCCTGATTACTAATGACACGCCGGCTGTTACGTTCAAAGTTACAGACGATGATTCCGGTATTAATGCAGACACAATCAAACTTACGATTGACAGTACGGTAGTGACGGATGGCATTGCAAAGAATCAGGTTTCTGGTGGTTATGAATGCACATATACGCCAGCCAAGCCACTTGCCAACGGAAAACATACGATTAAGGTTGAAGTGTCTGACCATGACGGAAATGCAGCAGCAGTAAAAACAGTATCCTTTACAGTGGATACAGTTCCTCCGACGCTTTCTGTTACAGCGCCAGCGGAAGGTTTTGTAACAAACAGTGCAAAACTGACGGTTTCCGGAACTACGGATGATGTAACATCAAAGCCTATTACTGTTACCGTAAACGGAGAACGGGCAACGGTTGGCGGAAATGGCGAATGGAGCAAAGAAATCACCTTAACACCAGGGAAAAATGTTATTACAGTTATTGCCACAGATAAGGCCGGCAAGAGCACTACGGTTACACGTAATGTAACCCTGGATACAGGAGCACCAACCATCCGCAGCGTAACTATGACACCAAACCCGGTAGACGCAGGCAAAACCTTTATCATCAGCGTAGAGGTTACCGACTGAGTTGATCGTCAGGGTCTACGGCCATGCAAACGGGACTGAAATTATATTTACAAGGAAAGACGGGGATCTCTGGCAGACAGAGGTCCCCGCAAACCTGGAAGGGGAGTATATCGTAGACCTGTGGGCGGAGAATGATGCCGGGAGAACCTCTTACGTCTGCAAGGCACTGTTTGCAATTAGCGGCCATAAATTAAAAGTAACCGTTCTGGAACGTGGATATACCGGTGAAGTTTCATTAGGTTCCCTTTTGGGAGGATTGGAAAAAGGAGGTTTTACCGTTGAGCATCAATTATGTTGACGATATCTATATGGACCTGGGGGAAAAGACCCATATGGTCAGTCTGGTACGTCCTGTCTGCGGAGAGGAGATCCCTTTTGAGATCAGAGCGGCCCGGTGGGAACTTTACCGGGAGGACTGGGAAAAGGGGGATGTGGTCCTGGAAGCAGAAGGGGAATGTACAGTCAACGGCCATGCCCTGGACGCCCTGATCCAGCCGAAAATGGCAGCAAGGTACCGGTTCAAATACATTTACCAGGTGGCGGATGAGACCTGGGTGGATGTGATCCGGCTGAGGGTGAACTGATATGGCAGCAGATATATTCATAAAAAGCGTAGGATTAAGACCGAACCCGGCCATTGCGGGGGAGGCCGTTACCATATCGGTAGAGATCGGGGACCGTGTGAGCGCCCTGGCGGATCATGACGGAAGCCTGATCACAGATACAGACGGAATGGGATTGTGGATCCCGGAGGGAGCGTTGGTACTGGCGGATCATGACGGCGCATTCCTGGTGGACGAAGGGAAAAACATGATAGAAAGCGAGGAGTAACATGACAGAAGAGATCACAACGAAAAAAGTAGAGGATCTGGGAGAAGCGGCGGAACCGTTGGATGCGGATGTGTTCCTGCACGGATCCGGAGGCGGAAACGTCATTAAAAAAATCAGGTGGGGGAATCTCATCAAAAAGCTGAGGACCCTGCTGTTTGTCAATAACCGGACGACCACGGAAGAGGGATTCGGCCTGGATGCCCGTCAGGGGAAGCTGATCCAGGATGAACTGGATCAACTAAACACAAAGATACGGGTCCGCTCCATCCAGACTGCCTCTG
>OHEE01000374.1_pt1 | contig 29270 bp, 25 predicted proteins | sample 1567191 | NCBI WGS metagenome assembly OHEE01 (sample SAMEA3879562, study PRJEB24766) | human gut metagenome | biome: human-associated habitat; feature: feces | place: USA | collected 1985/1987
CCCCGCTTGGGGCTACGCCCCAAACCCCATTTTCAAAAAAATATATAGGTTTTTCGACAGACTACGAGCCGTTGCACAAATAAAGTGCAACGGCTCAATTTTATTCACGGCATAAGTTCAATCCAGAACAGCGCCTCCCCATTCAACAACCGTAAAGCCTCTACGAATAATCGGCGTAATTTCGGACGGTATTATTTCATCACCGCTGTATGCGGCAAAGCCGAACCATATACGGTATATACTGTCAGGCTTTACTGAGAAAGTCAGCGGCATCGCATTATCAACGCCTTCGGTCAGCATCGGATACATGACATAATCCGTGCCGTCTTTAAGATAATCCGCCCAGTATTCAATGAAGTCTGCAGTTTCCTGCTCATTAAAGCCGTAAGAAGTCAGTATTTCACGGAAGGCTTCCGCACGTTTATTTGCAGGAATAACGAAGCCTTCTTCTGTCGAAAACGCTTTCCTTTTCACAAGGGCTTCATAGAACAGATAACCGTAGCTGTTTTTATCCTTATCGGTAAGCATGCCGTCCGGCGATGCCGTTACCGTCCATCCGTCATTATATTCGGGAATCGACAAGGTAAGATAACCCGGTTTACCGAATGTGACCGTTATTTCTGTTTCGGTTTCGGGATAAAGATATATGTTCGGTTTTTTCGCCGTAACGTGATTCGGCAGGATTGTACTGCCTGCCTTAGGAGCCATATTCAGCAGTTCGTCACGCAGCCACTCAAACTCCTTTTCACGCCCCTCTCTTACCATCTGCGCATAAAAGTTCAGCTTATCGTAATAGCTTTTTTTCCACCAGTCCTCCGGTGACCATTCAGCATCTCTTGACGGATAAAACACATTCTGAAACAGGTCTGTATAATAATCGTTGACATTTTGAAGTGTAATATCGACCGTTCCGATAAGCGTACTGTGATTGGCGTAATCCAGCAAGGCTGTTTGCGTTGCAACATCCGACCAATTCTTCACCGCCTCACCCAGCAGTAGGTTCATACCCTTTACCGTTCCTGTCGGGTCCTTATCCCCCACAGCCATATCCGCCCAGTTCATCATAGCCTGCCATGCGGTAAGCGTATCGTATGCTGTTGACAGTGCAGGGTGTGATGCGTAGGGATTATCCTGTGGATGAGTAAGCTGATTCGCCGCAGAAAGCGAATCCATTAAATTTGTGGCAAATCCTGCGGCAGAAAAGATTCCGTCCCCTGCCTTCACCGCATCGCCGTAGCTTGTTTCAAAGCCGGGCGTATTTTTTACGCTATTCCAGCCCTCTCCAGCCAGATTAAAACCGTCTGATATATTGTTGCCGTAATCATTCCAGAAGTTAAGCGAGGCTGTATATGCTTCGGTTGCGGAAGAACCGATCTGACCGATAACATCGGTAGCAGAAGGCGGAGTAACCGGTCTGCCTGCCGTATCTCCTCCGTTTGCAAAAGCGGTAAACGACAAAGCGGTTATCGGCAATATGCCGCTTAATATAAGCGAAAAGGTCTTTTTTCTCATTATGCCACCTCCCTTGCTACGCATTCCTGATATGTTTTGATAAGGCTCAGCAGATAGCTGTCTTTTCCTGCAAGTGCCTTTGCATCCGACAAATATTTCTCCGCCGCCTTATAGCTTCCTCTGTCATAGGAGATTACCCCAAGGTAGCACAGCGAATAGCCGTCAGACATATCGAGAAGATGCGCTTTTTTCAAATAGTATATCGCTGATGTATTGTCATTGTTTTCGTAATACGAAAGTCCAAGCATCAGATGCCCCTTTGCCCAGTACGGATGCTCGGCAACTGCTTCAATCAACATGCTGACTACATAAGAGAAATTGCCCTTGTCGAATTTGTTGTACCATTCTGCCTTTGTGCAATAATAATCTATGCTTGTTTTATTCTTGAGCTTAAAAAGCATCGACCTGCTCTTATCCGCTTCTTCCGCTCGCATATAGTATTGTGCAAGGCAGAGTGCGGAAGAATCGTCCTCGCCGTAAGCTTCGACATAATCAGCATATTTTTCTTCGGCATTCTCCGCTGTTTCGGCACTGACCATTTGCCCGAGAAGTATCTCTTTTTGCTGAAGCGTACCCGTGCCTGAGTCTGATGTAATAAATAAACAGCACACAACCGATATAACAAGTCCTGCAAGAGCCGATACGTTATTAAGATACTTCTTCCGCTTTTTAAGCACGAATGACAATACGACCCCTGCCGCCGACAGCAGCATTCCGACAATTCCGAGCCAGACAGTACCTCCCAGAAAGAAGGTCTGCATTGTCAGAATAAGAAAGATTACAATTGAAATAATAATTGCCATTATTCATTTCCCCCTTTCTGCGACGCTTCATGTTGCTTTTCTATCATTGCTTTAGCACCATCACGATATGAATACGGATGGATACCTATTCCCTCATAATCACTGTAATAATTGAACCACGGACTAAGACCTATAGCAATCTCTGCGGCGGTATAGGCATTTTCCCACTCCTCCAGTTCCTCGTATGCGGCATAAAGCGCATACCATATCATCGGATCATCGCTCTTATACTCTATCGCTTTTTTGTAAGCCGCCACAGCTTCATCGTATTTTTTCTGTTGCATAAGCGTCACGCCCTTGAGATAATAAGGATAACACAGTTCACCACGCTCTGAGATTACCCGATCGGCAGCGGCAAGCGCCATTTCCATAGCCTGCGTATAGGCGTCATCATAGATAGAATGACCGCCGTAAGACGGATAGCAGGCATTGACATAAGCCTCAAGATAATTCTTCAAAAACTCGTCGCTGTTCAATTTATTTATCTGCTCATCGCTGAGAAGACTGTACTTTGCTTTTGTGGTTTCGGTATCCACCACCAGCAAGGAAAAGTAGGAATGCAGTAATTCGTCCGCTTTTTTGGGATATTCGCTCGTCTTTACCTGCTTTGCAAGTTCCAGTACATACTCTGCGGAAGCGTCAAATTCTCCGCTTTCAAGCGTTGCCGCCGCCGCATAATAGAGAGGAACAGGGTTTGTATCGTCCTGCACCTCTTTTGCGAGCCTAAGGCATTCATCGTACCGTCCCGTTTTCAAAAGCGCATACATAGTATTTTCACGAATAAAGAAATTGTCGAATTCCTTGAGTGCTTTCAAGCCGTAATCCGCACACTTGTCAAGTGCCAATGCCCTAAGATAAGTCTGCATGACCAGCTTTTTGATACCGAGCCGTTCCTCTTTGGTTATGTCTTTTCCGAGCTGCTTTTCGAACTGTTTTTCAAAGTTTTCGACTACGGCAAGGATTCTTTTATCATCCGAATAGTCAGAGTTGAGGTAAAGCGAATGCTGCTCCTGATTGTTATAAAACATAACCGCTATGTAGTTCCATACGAAGTCCTCTGGAGCTTCCAGTGCCTTTTCGACAGCTTGGCTTACAAACTGATAGGTGATACCTGTACCGACAGAATCGGCAATATTTGTACCGTTTGTAACACCTACCCGCATTTTAGCGAGCATCTCGGCATATTCAAAGCTGTTTTGATACGAGAAAGCCGTTTCAATCACTTCTGCCATAGCTGCGGCATTTTCCGCAACATCGGGCAGTCCGCCGACATATATTCCGTTTGCCGCTAAATTCGTCAGTATCTCTGTACGGCGATTTTTCTGCTCAGCCGTCAGTTCGTCGGCATTTTTATATTCTGCAAGCATATCAAAGCAGAAATCGGTATCCTTTATATAGCCTGCCGTATAATACTTCTCCATAGTTTCAAGTCGGTCATCGGTGTGGTTTGCATAGGTATCAAGATAAGCCAGCATCTGATTTGTCGCTATCTCGCTCTCGGAAATATCATTCCAACTACTATCAGCTATTTTTTTCCATATCTCAAGTTCACGCTGAATCTCCCTGTAGTCGTTGACCGCCGTTATGATATTTCCTCCGAGCAGGTTATAGCACGCCGTATTTGTACGGCTGTAGTATTCAGCCTTCAGCCTGTCGGAAGACGAAATCGTAGCGGGAAAAGTCATCACGGCGCAGATTGTAAGTATTGCCGCACCTACAGCAGTAGGTATATAGCTAAAGCTTGATTTTTTCGTTTGTGGCGATGTGATTTGTTCATCCGTTCCTGCCTTTGACAGATGCCCAAGACACACAAATTTAAGTACGGGAACAATCAGCGCCCAGCAGAACACCGCATAGATAAGTTCGGCTATGAGCTTTATACACCACACCCGTTTTTGTGCAAAAGCCGATTCAACGCCCAGCCCGAAAACATACGGCAAAAGATACGCAAAAACGATTGCAAGCAATATGCATACCGCTATCGAAAAGAGCTTTCTGCCGACTTTTCCTTTAATTCCGCCGTTAACAGCACAGCTTAGCAGATAAAACGAAAATCCGAGCAGTATTCCGCTGAGGGCTATCCCTATAAATTCACCGACCGTCCCGAAGCACTTGACAAAAAGCACCGTCAGGAGTTTTCCACCATACAGCGCCGCTATACAGGAAATACAGCCCTTAAGCCATATTGCGACAGCCTCCTTTGCCGTTTTACCGATTGAGCAAATTGCGAAAAATGCGAAAACGAAGGCGCATACAACACATAACACATCTGCAATAAACACCGTACCCGCCGCTAACGATTCTTTCTTTATGCAAAGCAAAACGGTCTTTATCAGATCGGGTAAAATGACAAGCGATGCGGTTATTCCGAAAATCCACCTTGCAAAAGCATTTTTATATGCTCCTGCGAAATATTCTCCTATTCTTTTCATAGGCAATTCCTCCACTTGTATTCTTTATGATTTGATTTTACTTAAAACAAGCTCGTTTTCAAGATATTGTGATATGCTGTCGGCTACGGCCGTTATAGCTCGTTGCACTCCGGATTCCGACAATCCCTCGCACTGTCTGACCATTGTTACGGATAATTCGGTACCTTCCTCCTGCCTGCTCACCGAAACGGAAAAAAGACTTGAGTTTCCGTACACCGATATTTCCGACAATATGGTCGATGCGTCCTCTTTTTTATATTCGGCGCCGTTTTTGTCCAGCACTTCGTAAATTGCGAGTATCACATACTGCCGATTATACTGAAGTGTTCGTTTTGTTGTTTTTCTGTCCTGCAAAGCACAATGCCGCATATTCATAATCCGCTCCCCTTTCTGAATATATCCTATTGCAAGCTGTCATCGTGTCTTTTCATACACCGTTTGTTGTTATTGTAATTATATCTGAATAACGCTCCGCTGTATATAAGGGAAGTCCGCCAATCTGCAAAAAACAGGTTGGCGGACTTCCGCCATTTTATAAAAATCGGCATAACAATGCGGTTTTTACGATATAACACAAAAATACCTCCCGCCTGAGCGGAAGGTACGAGCATTCGGATATTTTATATGTTGTTGTAAAGAGAAACAAGACCGATACGGGATTTAGTTCCCGTTTTTCCGTATATGGCGGATACATACCGCTCAAGAGTTCGCCTTGATATGTACATATTGTCTGCTATAGTCTGTAATCCGTCCTCGGTATTTACCAACAGCCCGAACACTTCGGCTTCTCTCGGAGTGAGCGAAAATTTTTCCGACAGCTTTTTCAATATCTCTTTGTCGCTCAGTTTGTCGCCGCCTGTTGAGGAAAGTTCATCAAAAAACGTTTTTCTCTTATTGGTATAGAAAAATGCGGCGATGCTTGCCAATACAAATAAAATCAGTTCGATGGTGATTATTGCAATGTCATTGTCCGAATTCAAAAGGGCAAGAGAGCCTGCCGAGATCAGCACGGCGACAAAATTATTGACCGCTCTGCCAACCCCCGATAAAAGCTCGGGAGTTTTTGAATAACGGGCAATTTCCATAAAAGAACCTACCCAAACACCTTACGAACAATCAAAAAATGCGATAAACAGTCGATTTTGCTATGTAATAGAGATAACAGCCTCAATTATATTTTGAAGCTGTCATCTTTTTTCATATTGCACAGCTGTTAAGGAATATGATCACTCTGAATATTCAGTCACCGAATCACGGTCTCAGTGCAGCTACCGATTGACTTTTGGAACGGATTTTAGTATAATGTTTTATATAGAAAGACACGCAATTTACTTGGCGAAACTAACGAGACATAGCTTTTGTGGCTTGATTCGCTATGAGCCTGACAAAGCGTGCAGAAAAAGTCGGGACAAGAATGCCTTAATGTGATATAATAAATTTGAATGGAATGAGGTGACCGTTTTGAAAGGCTGGATCGAAGGATTTCAGGCTTCCATTGATTTTATTGAGCAAAATCTGCCAAACGAGCTTGATATTGAGGAGATAGCTAAAAAAGCTGCATTATCTTCCTTCTATTATCAGAGGATTTTTGGCGCTCTATGCGGTATGACTGTCGGAGAATACATCCGTGCACGCCGTATGACAGTAGCCGCACAGGAACTTGCTTATTCTGATTGTAAGGTGATTGACATCGCCATGAAGTACGGCTATGATTCACCTGACAGCTTTGCAAAAGCATTTCAGCGCTTTCACGGCATCTCTCCTTCTCAGGCGAGAGAGGCAGGTGCAAATCTGCGGTCATTCGCTCCGTTACATATCAAAATCACATTGGAGGGCGGAAGTATGCTGGATTATAAAATTGTGGAAAAGGCACCGTTTACGGTCGTGGGCATTAAAAAGAGGTTCAGTGCCGAAACGAGCTACAAGGAAGTTCCAAAATTCTGGAATGACTGGATGGCAGACATGAAAGGCTTGAAAGGAATGTTCGGTGTCTGCTCGGACATGGACGGAAAAACCTTTGACTACTGGATCGCTGACCTGTATCTGCCGTGGGAGGATATTCCGTCAGGCTGTGAAACATATCAGATTCCCGGAGGACTATGGGCGTTGTTCAAGTGCAAGGGCGCTATGCCCGAAGCTATGCAGAAGGTCAATACACAGATATGGTCGGAATGGCTGCCCTCGTTGCAGGGCTATGCTTTAGCAGGCAATTATTCGTTGGAATTCTATCTGCCGCCTGCGGAAGATCCTGCTGATACTGAGAGCTATATCTGTATTCCCTTGAAGAAACTGTAAGAGGTGATAGCATGAATCAGAAAACTGGATTCAGCCTGTTGCGACCCTTTGGAATGGATATAGAGTACCGCAGGATACCGGATCATGTAATGCATGATCTCGGTCTTGACACATTCTTTCAGGAAATATCAAGTGATGGCAAAGAACGCCGTTTGGTTGCTAATGTGCTTTCACAAATATCAGACAATCCCAAAGTTGCCGCATACCGTCAGCATATCTTCGGTGATATATTCCGATTGCCTGAGCTGAGAAAGACCATGCTGGAGCTGTTTGACAAGATACAGTTCATGCGGGACTTTTCCACAATGCACAAAACCTCAGATGAGGAGCTTGGGCTGTGGCATCTCTTTCACCGCCTTGACGAGCTGGACAGCTACATCAAGACCGTAGAGACGATGCGTGATTGCCTTTCCGATGAGAGGATTCAGTCCGAGGGACTGATCTCACTGAGGGACTACATTACCGAGCTTTACGAGGATGCTTGCTTTGCCGAGATGAAAAAGGACATAGCTGCGCTGAAAATGAAAGCATCTGATGTGCAGAGCGTTACCCTCGGCATCAATGTCAACGAGCGTTTTGAAGCTGTGAGCATCGGGCTGGTCTCCGTCAACAAAAAGCCTTTTAAGAAATCGGGTATCGTCAGCAATTTTGCGGACGCTATCGCAAATAAGGACAGGATACAGGACACCGCAGACTGGGACGGTGATATGCACTATCAGCTTATCGACAGAGAGGAAAAGCGAGGTATCATTGATTATATGAAGAACGAGGCAGGCTTGCTTGCGGTACAATCTTCATTCGCCACCGATGCCAGAGCCAAGTCCACGATCGTCAATGCTATGGCTGACGGTGCAACGGCAAACTCCACTTTCTATCTGGATACTGTGGTAAATAAAATGCTCAGTTCCCTCGTGAAGAAGCTGAGGGATACGCTTACCAAATACGCAAATGTGGCAATCGTGAATATTTCAGGACTGGTTCCGGAGTTCATATACTACATCAGATGTGCGGAATTGATCGGCAGTCTGACAGAAAAGGGCTGCATATTCAGCGAGGCACAGCCTGTTGCTGAGGACGAGACTTCTATGTTGGCAAAGGGCTTTTACAATCTGAAACTTGCTATGAACATAAAAAATGTCAGCGAGATTGTCTCTAACGACCTTTGCTTCGATCAGAAGCACACTGTCTATATCCTCACAGGAGCTAACCGTGGCGGCAAGACCACAATCACACAGGCTGTCGGTCAGCTTTTTATTCTGGCGCAGGGAGGGCTTTTCGTTCCCGCAGAAAGTTTCCGCTATGTTCCCTGCGACTGCATCTATACCCATTTTCCAGCGGACGAGGACAAGACAATGGACTTAGGAAGGCTGGGCGAGGAGTGCGTCCGTTTCAAGGAAATGTTCTCTCAATCAACAAGCAGGAGCCTGATACTGCTGAACGAAACTTTCTCAACTACATCATTTGAAGAAGGCTACTACATCGCAAAAGACTCCGTGAAAGCACTTCTTACAAAGGGCGTGAGAACGATCTACAATACCCATATGCACAAACTGGGATATGATGCTGAGGAGCTTACTCGTGAAATTGGTGGCACAGGAGCAGCTTCACTGGTCATGCAAACGGAGGAGGGCAAGCGTTCTTTCAAGGTGGCACTTGCAAAACCGGAAGGATCGTCATACGCCAAGGATATTGCCAAAAAGTACGGCGTGACCTATGATATGCTTGTCGGAGGTAGTGGCTCATGATGAAAGCATTGAAAATAATCGGTATCATTCTTGCTGTGATGATTGTTATCCTTTTATGTGTGTATCTATTCGTGCTGCAATATCCCAAATTGAAGAAAAATCCGAAAATGGGGAGATGGTATAAGATCACAAGTAATGATATGCTGTGTTCGGACGGCAGTCAGTATAAAGCGTTTTTCCGAAAAGGGTCTGAAAACAAAGTGCTGATCTATTTTGCAGGCGGCGGTATCAGCATCAATGCGGAGACAGCAAAAGAGGATATGTTCATCAGGAGGGTTGCACCTATTGATAAGTTTGCCAATAACATGATGAACAGCGGTGGTATTGCAACTCCAATTGACGGAAACCCGTTCAAGGACTGGACTTTGAACGGTTCTGCTTACGATTTCAATACCGCAGTAAACGGCGACATTACGCTCGTTGCTACTTGGGAACAACAGCAGGTTGTACCTACCACCTACACCGTATCCTTTGTGGCTAACGGCGGTACAGGTTCTATGGCAGATGTAACCGGTATTTCCGGCGAATATACCCTCCCTGCTAATGGCTTTACTGCTCCCGATGGTAAGCAGTTCAAGGCTTGGAGCGTGGGCGGCAACGAAAAGGCAGTTGGCGATAAGATCACCGTTACTGCTGACACAACCGTTACCGCAGTTTGGGAGACCATCCCTGCAGGACATACCTGCGACATTAAGCCTGTTGCAAAGGATGAACCTTCCTGCACTGAGGGCGGTAAGGAAGCATACTACAAGTGCGAAGGCTGCGGCAAGTTCTATGAAGATGCACTCGGCGCAAAGGAAATTACCGATCTTGCGGCTTGGGGCAATCTCGAAAAGCTCGGTCACACCGAGTCCGGTTGGAAGTCCGATAAGGATAACCATTGGAAAGAATGTACAGTAGCAGGTTGCGGCGTTATCATTGAGAACAGCAAGGCTGCTCACGCAGATGCTAACAACGATGGCAAGTGTGACACCTGCGAATACAACGTTGGTACAACCACTACCAAGCCCGAAGATACCAACAAGCCTTCGGATGATGTGCAATCTCCGCAGACCGGCGATAACAGCATGATGTGGCTTTGGGTTGCTCTGCTGTTCGTCAGCGGCTTCGGCGTTGTTGCTACTACCGTCTATGGCAAGAGAAGAACTGCCAGAAAATAAAACCACACCTTAAAGTGAAAGGGCGGTGACGGGGCATCCCGCCATCGCCCTTTATGCTTGGGTGAGTTTGGAGTTATTCAATGAACGAGCAAAATAATAGATTTTCACTCTTTGAGCCGAGCCGCAGACCTGTCAAGGGCGGTCGCTTTTTGAGCGAAGAAGAACGAGTAAAACGCAGAAAAAAACGGCAGCAACAGTTAATGCTCCGCCGTGGAGCCGTGGGAGCTGTTGCGCTTGCCGTTCTGATATTGATTATTGTCTTGATTGTAAAAGGATGTTCGGGCGGCACCGATGTTCTCAAAGGCAAATGGGACTTGGACGGCACAACCGCCTATGAGTTCAGCGGTGAAGGAACCGGAGCGTTGCTCCTGCCTAACGTGACCTATGTTTTTACCTACACAATCAAGGACGACCAAATTTCAATCGACTATGAAAACGAGTCTGTCCGTGATGGTACGTACACCTTTAGCGTGGAGGAAGATAAACTCACGCTGATCGGCGGCGAAGGCACCGTCGGCGGCACCTACACGCTCACACGGGTGGAGGAAGAATAAAATTTAAGGTGGTGTCGGTTTTAATTGACACCACCTTCTCTATTGCTTTAAATACGGTAGAAAAAGTCACAATTCTGTGGTATAATAGATTATACTAATTAAATACGAACCCGAAAGTTACAAAAGGAAATCCAAACTTTTTCAGCGAAACCTCTTGTAATAATCGGGATTTATAAGAAGAAGTTTTGATTTTATGAAAGGATAGATTTCATAAAAAATAAAGAAGTTTTTATTTTTACTATGGAGACTATGAGCAGAGATACCTGCATTGACCGGACCGGTTATAAAGGTAGATCCCTATTGGCACAGCATTCAAATTGAGAACATCACGATCGACTTCTCCGAGATATATGAGTTGGTGTCGAGTCAAAAAGCGGCACATTGAAAAGCACCAATTATTCTAACCAAAGGTTCACACCCTTCCGCAGTAGAGAAAACCACTCTGCTGCGGATTTTTTTGTAAGTTCTTTCGTAACAACGCAGAAACTGACCATAAACCTATTGCAATTTCGTAGTATATGTACTATAATAATGATGATGATTTTTAGAATAATGAACTTCTGGCGTGCAAAAGACGACAGGAGGTAATATAAGCGTGATACGAGTAGATAGAAAAGAACTTACTCGCAGTGAGATTGTTCGGGTTGCGGCGAACTGTTTTTTGAATGACGGTTATACCAAAACGACAGTAAACTCTATGTGCAAGAAATTAAATATGAGTCCCGGTAATATGACCTTTCATTTTCCGACGAAAGAGCACATGCTGGCTGAGCTGGTTGAAATGCTCTGCAAGTATCAGTGGAAGATGATGGAGGATGAAGCCAAGGACGGATACAGTTCCATTATGGCAATCTGCCTGGAGCTGCTGACCATCGCTTCTGCTTGTGAACAGGACGAGGTGGCAAAGGATTTCTTTCTTTCCTCCTATCGGAGTGAGATGTGTATGGAGCATATTCGAAAGAACGATACAGATCGAGCCAAAGAGGTGTTTCAGGAATACTGTCCCGACTGGTCAGATGAGTATTTCTCGGAAGCGGAAACCTTGGTTTCAGGTATTGAGTATGCTGTGTTTTTCACCACTTCCGACTCTGCACCGTTAGACGTTCGAGTAGCAGGAGCGCTCCGAACGATACTATCCATCTATAATGTACCCAAGGAAATTCGGGACGAAAAAATCAAGAAAGTGCTTTCGATGAATTATCAAAAGCTTGGCCTTGATACCTTGATGAAGTTCCGGGAGTACGTAGATCAAACCACCGAGCAGGCACTGTTTGACCTGCTGAAACGAAAACAAATCGCACAGTAACATAATGATTGAAATATACGGCGAAAGCCGATTCCTATAACCCCTATACGGAGGAAACGATATGAAAACGAAAACACAATTTATGAATCGTATACTTAGCCTTGTGCTCAGTATTATGATGGTAGTATCTATGCTGCCTGCATCGGCTTTGAGTGTATTTGCGGCAGAGGGAGATGTGGCAACCGTCACCGATGGCATCACCACGCTGTCCGCATCTGATGCAGACACGCTGAATCAGGCAGTAACCGCAATTCTGGAAACCGGCAGCAGAACCTTTACGGTGGAGCTCCCTGCCGATGCAGAAGCCGGGATGATCACCGCCATCCGCCGCGCCATCTGCGACACCGAGGGCGTTGCTGACGGCAGCATCCACCTCACCCTCAAGGGTGTGACCACGATTCCCGGTACTACCAACTGGGACGGTGTTGCTTTTGGCCCAGGCGACATATATGATGAAGCCGGAAAAATTGTAGATCAGGAACTCGTTACCCAATTGGCATCTATCAATCTCCCCGATGTGACAGAAATTGGTGCTCAGGCGTTTTATTTTTGTGAAAATCTGGTTTCTGTCTCAGCTCCCAAGGCGCAGACAATTGGAGCGCAGGCATTTGGCTATACAGCACTTACATCCGTAGAATTTCCCGAATTGACGACGATCCCCACTGATATGTTCAGCGGTACCTGGACCTTGTCCTCTGCCAAATTCCCGAAGGTGACGACTATTGAGAAGGGCGGATTGCTGGTTGGAGCAAAATTTACGCCCGAAAATAATCCTACGCCCTTCCCGCTGGAGCTGACCGCTGAGGGCAACATCACCTTCAATGGCAGTAATCATTTCAACATAGCATCGCAGAACTATTCCGGTAAGGTTGATCTGGTGCTGTGCTGCGATAAGAAAGATGCCGTGACCTTCAATGAAGACGGCACAGCAACCTGGCAGGTAAGAAATGACCTGAGCTACACCTTCAAGTCCATCACATTTAAGCATAGCTACGTAAACGGCAAGTGCACCGCCTGCGGTGAAGACTGCACCCACACCGGCGGCACGGCGACCTGCATCACTCTGGCAGTCTGCGACACCTGCGGCGTAAGCTATGGCGCAGTGGACACCACCAACCACGATTCCTCCGTGGAATGTGAAAACGGCTTCTGTCCCAACGGCTGCTATGAGCCTGCGATCTTAAACGCAGCGGGCTACTATGAGATTGACAACGCAGGCAAGCTCTTCTGGTTTGCACAGCAGGTCAATGTAAAGGGCAACAGAGAGATCAAGGGCGTTCTGACAGCGAATATCGACCTTGAAAACAAGCCCTGGACACCCATCGGCGTGACTGGCGAGGAGAACAACAATTTCCGTGGTGTATTTGACGGACAGAACTACACCATCAAGGGTCTGTACGTGGAAGGTTCCGAAAACGGCGTTGGCTTCTTCGGTGAGGTCAGAACCGGTACGGTCAAGAACTTCAGAATCTACGGCAATGTGGTCGTGAACACCGAGGTGAACTACGTTGGCGGTGTCATCGGCTCGATTTGCGGTGTGAACAGCACCGATCACGGACTTGAACGCAACGGCGCGATCATTCAGAATATCACCTCCTTCGTGAATGTTACCGCGAAGGCCCACGGCATCGGCATGATCGGCGGCTTTGTGGGCTACGCAAACCATGAAAGCCTCATTGAAAACTGCTCTTGGTACGGCACCTTTGACGCAGGTATTTACCGTGTTTACGACGGCGCAGGCGGCTTTATCGGACATATTTATACTAATTCCAGTGTCACAATCCGCAACTGCGCGGCATACGGAACGATCAAGACGGATTACGTAAAGAACAGCTATAATAACTACCCAACCATTTATATGGGCGGTTTCCTCAGCTTTTCCAACACGGGGGCCGGGACTGTCCTTGAAAACTGCCTGTTTGCAGGTAGGTTTGAGCGCGGTGAGAATCTGACCGATCAGGCGTTTCTTGGCGCATTTGGTACGCTTCGGAGTGTTAACGCAATCAAGAATTGCTATTACCTCGGTGATGACGGTCTTGAGGCTGTACACAGCGATTCGAATCTGAAACCCGGGAGTGATAACGTAGAGATCACAAGTGTAACCGGGGAAGAACTCAGGAACAACACGATTGCCACCCAGCTGGGTGATCACTGGATGCAGGACGTCCATTATCCCATCCCCAAGGACACGAAAGCGCATAGTGATAGTGCAACCTACACCTACACCGACAACGGCGACGGTACCCATAAGAAGACCTGCAACGAGTGCGGTTATGTGGAAGTGTATAATGAAGCACATAGTGGCGGCACCGCCACCTGCATCGAACAGGCTGAGTGCCAGCATTGCGGCGCAAGCTACGGCGAAGTGGGCGGTCACAGCCCCGATGCAGCTGGCTACACCGTCAATGCCGACGGCACACACAGCTATACCTGTTCTTCCTGCGGAAATCCCTTCACCGAAAGCCACACCTTCACCGACGGTGCTTGCACCGGCTGCGGCGTGATCGGCGGCTACTGTGGTGAGGAAGGCAATGAGCAGAATGTTATTTGGACTTACGCGAACGGAACGCTGACCATCAGCGGTACCGGTGCTATGGCGGACCAGTTCGATAATTACAATAACCGTCCCTGGGAAGAATATGTAGACCAGATCACCACAATCGTGGTGAACGACGGCATCACCTCTATTGGTGAGGCTGCATTTTGGCGTTTCCAGAAACTCACCACTGCAATGCTGCCCGACAGCCTTACGACCATATCGCAGCAAGCATTCTATGGATGCACGGCGCTGAAAACAGTGAACTTCCCGGCTAACTTAAAAACCATCGAAGGCTGGGCATTCCTTGGGTGCGCGTTGGAGAGCGTCACCCTGCCCGAGGGACTTACAACCATCGGTTATAGGGCGTTTAGCGAATGCAAAAATCTCACATCGGTGACGGTTCCTGCGTCCGTGACCACCATAGATGAGGGTGCTTTTGGGTATAGCCCGGCAAAGATCACCGTGGCTGAGGATAACCTCAACTATTCCTCTGATGAACACGGCGTGCTGTTTGACAAGGATAAAACCACCTTGATTTACTGCCGTCCGAACATAGAAGTAGAGACTTACACCATCCCCTCCACCGTGACCGAGATTTGCAAAGAAGCATTCTACGGCTGCAAGAATCTTGCTACTATCACCATCCCCGACGGTGTGCAGAAGATTGGAAGTTCGGCGTTCGGCAGCTGCGAGGCGCTGACCACCATCACCATCCCCGCGGGTGTGACAACCATTGAAGCCAACACATTCTATGACTGCACCGCATTGACCGCGGTGACCATCCCTGCGGGTGTGACGACCATTGATATGTGGGCATTCTCTGGCTGTACAGCACTGACCACCGTTACCATCCCCGCCAGCGTGACCAGTATTGCATATAACGCGTTTTCGAACTGCAGCGCGTTGACCACCGTGAATGTGCCCTGCACTTGGGACGGCAGCCTGTACACCTTTGACGAGAGTGTACTGAACAAGGTGCATAACTGGGTGGGCGGCGCCTGCACCGTCTGCGGCGTGCCCTGTGACCACAAAGACAGCACCCACACCACCGCCACCAACAACGGCGATGGCACACACAGCTTCGAGTGTTCTGTGTGCGTTAATACCGTCATCGAGGATCACACCGGCGGCACCGCCACCTGCACCGAACAGGCTGAGTGCCAGCATTGCGGCGCAAGCTACGGTGAGTTGGCTGACCATTCAACCAGCTATTCCGCCGACGGAATGACCATCACATACAAGTGCGCCACCTGTGACACGCAGACCGTGACCTTTACGCTGGTGATCCCCACCGGCGCGGTTTACGGCGGCGCTCTGGAAGTGCCCCACTATGACAGCAGCGATAAGACCTATCAGGGCGATTATCCCGAGATCACGCTGGACGGTGCGCTTCTCAAGGACTTTGTCCCCGGAGCGAAAACCTACGAAGTGGTTATGACCTGGGGCGGCAAGACCGTCAGCGGGGAATACACCATCGCAAAGGCAGACGTGGGCATCACAGCTCCTACCCCCAATACGCTGACCTATACCGGCGAAGCGCAGTATCTCATCAGCGCAGGTGAGGCAGTCGGCGGAACGATGGTTTACAGCTTGACCGAGGATGGCGAGTATACCACAAGTATCCCCCAAGGCACAAATGCAGGCGATTACAAGGTTTGGTACTACGTTCAGGGCGATGCAAACCATAAAGACAGCGCAAAGGATTCCGTGGCCGTTACCATCGAAAAAGCAACGGTAACTGTAACGGCTGACGCAAAGAGCAAGCCCTACGGCGATGCCGATCCCACACTGACATACACGTCAGAAGGTCTGCTTGGTGATGATGTGCTGACCGGTGCACTGACTCGTGAAGAAGGCGAAAATGCGGGATCGTATGCCATCACTCTGGGCACTCTGACCGCAGGTGATAACTATACTATTTCCTTCACGGGTGCAGAGCTTACGATTACGGACGGAACCGCACCTACCGGAACGATTCTGATTAAGGAAAACGGCTGGAACAAGTTCTGGAATACCATTACCTTTGGTATCTTCTGCAAGGACTATGTGGATGTAACCGTTACCGCTGACGGAACCGGAAGCGGTGTTACAAAGGTGGAATATCTACTTTCCGACACAGTATTGGAGGAAAACAACATTCCTGTTGATGGCTGGACAACACTGAACGCTGATAACGGCAAGTATAGCTTCTCAATCAAGCCGCAGAACAAGGTTGCGGTCTATGTTCGCATTACCGATGAAGGTGGCAACGTAACCGTCATCAACTCCGACGGTATCGTGGTCTATGAGGACAGCAAAGCAGTTGATACCGAGGTAACCTACACCTACAAGGAAAACAGCAATAAGGACATTGCTGTGGAGTTCAACGGAAACACCGTAAAGTCCATTGTTTGCAGCGAAAAAGTCCTTGCAGCAAAAAGTGATTACACCGTGGATTATGAATCCGGTAAAATCGTTCTGACGGCTTCTTATTTGGACACTCTGAACGCCGGTGACTACACCTTTACCGTTTCTTACAACCCGATGGGCGTTGAAAATTCCGGTGTGACCGATCTGACAACGACCTTCATCGTTAAGGTAAAGCCGACAAGCATCGACGGTGCAGCCGTAAATGTAAGTGGTACCTTTACCTATGACGGCAATGCCAAAACACCCGATCCTATGGTCGTTCTGAACGGCGAAACCTTGGTAAAAGATAGGGACTATACCGTTTCCTATGCTGAAAATGTGAATGCAGGTACTGCAACCGTTACCGTAACCGGCAAGGGCAACTACAGCGGCACAAAAACGGCGACATTCAGTATTGCCCCAATGGAACTGGATGAGACCAATACAGTGGTTAAGCTGGATCAGAACACCTTTGTTTACGACGGCACGGAGCATAAGCCTGCTGTAACAGTCACCTTTAACGGTGTGATGCTGACAGAGGGCGTTGATTATCGGGTATTCTATTCCATACCAATGAAGGTCGCGAACGGCAAGGTTGAAAAATGGTTCAGTGATCATACGACCAGCGTGGAATGTGTGAATGTAGGTGACAATTATTACGCGGTGGTGGTCGGCCTTGGCAACTTCCGTACAAAGGATGCCTTTACTCTGTATGCTAACTTTGTGATCGAGAAAGCCACCGTCATCGAGCCTACTATCGCAACCAAGCCTTACACCGGTTCTGAACAGACGGCAGACATCACAGATACAGAACTCTACACAGTCGTTAAAAATGACGGCGGTACGGGAGTAAAGCTGAACGGTTGTTACGACGTTGTTCTGGAGCTGAAGGATAGTGCAAACTACAAGTGGAGCACCACAGATAATGCACAGGTTACTTTGCAGTTTAAGATCACTCGTGCGGAAAACGAATGGACGGTCGACCCGTCTATCAGCGGCTGGACTTACGGTGAAGCTGCAAATACGCCTGTAGGCACAGCAAAATTCGGTGATGTTTCCGTGGAATATTCCGGCACGACGAACGCCGGAGCAGCTTATAACAGTACAACTGCACCGACCGAAGCGGGCAATTATAAAGCCACCTTTATCGTACAGGGAACGGAAGACTACAAGGGCCTTGAAACATCGGTTGATTTCACCATCGCAAAGAAAGCCGTTACTGTGACTGCAAATGATGCAAGCAAGACCTACGGTGAAAGCGATCCTGCACTGACCTATACCCATACGGAATTGGTCGGACAAGATGCTTTGGATATTACCGTATCCCGTGCAAGCGGTGAAAACGCAAACACCTATAACATCACCGCAAGTCAGGCAGAAGGTGCAAACCCGAACTACGAGATCACCTTCAAGAACGGAACGTTCACCATTCACAAGGCACCGCTAACGATAACGGCAGAGGACAAAACGGCCACCTACGGTGATGCTGTTTCGAACTATACTGTGAAGTATGAGGGCTTCGTAAGTGGTGACGATAAGGACGATCTTGGCGGCGCACTTGCCTTTGACTGTGGTTACACTCAGTTCTCTGATAAGGGCGAATACGCCATTAAGGCAAGCGGATACACTTCCGGTAACTATACCATCAGCTATGTTGACGGCAAGCTGACTGTAAATTCCAAGCCGATCACCGTTACCATTCAGAATGCAACAAGCGTTTACGGCGATACTCTCGCTGAGCTGAAAGCAACCGATAACGGTATTGTGAACGGCGATACCAATGTTTACAGCCTTGCCACTACTGCAACAGGCACAAGCAACGTTGGCAAGTATGCGATCACCGGTACTGCTCTTGACGGCAATTACGATGTCACCTTTGCAAACGGTGAATACGAGATTACCAAGCGTGAGATCACGATTACCATTGATGCAAAGAACACCGTTGTCAACACGACACTTCCGACCTACACCTACAAGGTAGAAGGTCTGGTGGGCGTTGATACGCTCGTAACAGAGCCTACTCTTACCTGCAATGCGAACATTGCACTTATTGGTGAGTATGACATTACTGCTTCCGGTGCAGATGCAGGCGGCAACTATTCCATTAAGTATGTACCTGCCAAGCTGACTATTCTGACTGATAACGCAGTAGATGCGGCAGCAGGCTACACCGAGGAGCTGAAGGATTACGATCCTGCAACCGTAACGAGCGAGGACAAGGCAGAACTGGAAGAAAAGCTTTCTGAGATCAACACCATCCTTGCTGATGAAACGACCACCGACAACGGTAAGAAGGCGTTGGAGGAAGTTAAGGAACAGGTTGAAAAGCTGATCAAGGAAATCACCGATGCAGCCGAAGCAACCGACACCGAGAATACCGAAAAGGTCGAGAATGTCACACCGGAAAACGTAACCCCGGAAAACAAGACCGATCTGGAAGGTGCAAAGGCAGATCTCGAAAAGGCTCTTGAGGACAACGGCGGTAACTACACCGAGGACGAAAAGAAAGCTATCGAGGAAGAAATCAAGCGTATCGATGATGCACTCGAAGTGATCGGCAATGTAGAAGCAGTTGAGGAAGTCATCTCCAAGCTGCCTGCGGTCGATACCGTGAAGCCTGATGACGAAGAAGCGATCAAGGCGATTACCGATGCACAGACCGCCTACAACGCTTTGTCCGACTACGAGAAGTCCCTTGTGGATGAAGCTACCAAGGCAGCTCTGGATAAGCTGGCGGCAGCTCTTGTGGCTTACGACATCGTAGAGGGCGACGGCAGCTCCTGGACAGAGGACAGCGACCACAACATCACCTTCGTGGTCAACGGATTGTTTGGCAAGTTCGTTGGCATCAAGGTTGATGGTAAGGATGTTGACAAGGCTAACTATGAGGTTAAGGCCGGCAGCACCATTATCACGCTGAAGGCGTCCTATTTGGATACCCTCGCAGTTGGCGAACACACCATTACCGTGGTCTACACTGACGGTAGTACCGATGGTACTTTCAACGTCCATGCAAAGGCAAATTCTCCTGCAACCGGAGATAACAGCCATATGTTCCTCTGGATCGCACTTCTCTTCATCAGCGGTGGTGCAGTTATCACACTGACCGTTGTTGAGAGAAAAAGAAGATCTGCAGCTAACAAATAAGCAACCATAAATTTGCACCCTGTGGAAATAAATCCGCAGGGTGCATTTTTATATCAAAAAAAACGCTGGACTTGTGGAAAGTGTTGTGATATGTATTTGTGTTGCAAAAAGGAGGTGCAACGCACATGACAACACTTGAAGATTTATATTATGGCAACATCAGTCCGCACGAAAGGTACATAAAGCGTAGTTCGAGAGTCGATCAACTCGTAAAGCTCATATGCAAAAACGAAGAAAGTCTAACGACTGCGCTCACTGAGCAGCAAAAAGAAACCTTCGAAAAATTCAAGGACTGCCAAAGCGAACTTGCGGGGTTGACCGAGCGAGATACATTCAGGGACGGCTTCATCCTTGCAGTGCGAATAATGGTCGAAGCAATGGAAGGGTTAGAAACGGTGGAAGATATATGAAAAAGATAATATTGCTTCTTCTCTGCTGTGGGGTACTCGTGAGTATGGTGGGATGCGGTGGGAACACCGCACCGCCGCCTACCGAGATACCGCCGACAACGGTATCGGAAACGGTAATAACAGAAACCCCCACCGAAACGCCACCGCCTGTAACGGCGGTAGAGCCGACAGAGAAAGAAAAAGAGCCTATCCCGACCGAGAGCGAAGCACAGGCAACCGAGCCGACTGTGACCGCCACAGAGCCAACAACGGCACAACCAAAGAAAGAACCTAAAACAGCAAAGCCAACTGAGTCATCAGCGGCGGAAACGACAAAAGAGGAAGAACCGCCGAAAACCGAAGAACCCCAAGAAGAAATATATGTTGGCATACAGTGGCCAGAGGTCGATCCTGCGGATATAGAAAGGCTTGTAATTGAGAAAATAAATGCCTATCGCATAGCACAAGGCGATACGGCAGCTACGATGCTCCCCGGACTGACAGAGGTGGCGCGTTTCAGAGCGAGTGAGCTGACCACCAACTTCTCTCACTCCGGTCATCAAAATGCTTGTAATGCTCTGCAATACGGTGAATTTATAGATATGACTCTCTACGGTGGCACCGCCGAGGATAGCTATTACAGAGGATACAGCCGAGAAGCTATCGGTATGGGAGATTGGTTCGGAACGGCGGAAAGTATGTCCGACCGAATGGCAGACGGCTTCCATCACAGCAAGGGACATTGGTCGTATGTTGGTAGTTCCAAATATCCGTACATAGCCGCAGGCGTAACCAAAGCAAACGGTAAATGGTACGTCTGCGTATGTATGAGCGAGAAAAATTACGGCGGATAATACAAAGTTTCCGAGCAAGTGAGAAATCACCGGCTCGGAGATTTTGCTTATACATATGAAATGATACAAACCATTTCATATATATTTACGGCCAATTCATATGTATTTGAGACCATTTCATATGTATTTTTGAGGTTTTCATATGTATTTGCCTTTGTAGCGATTTGTTTGGTGCGGATAAGGGTGGGCATCGATAAAAGGATTTCCATTCGATTGTACGGCATCCCTCGGCAATCTGCACAGGATATCCTATCATATAGCTGTTTTTACTCCAAAAAGCAAAGCCAAATCAGCGATATTTTTATCGTTTCCTGTGCAGTGTAACAGGAGATTTTTTGCTTTAATTTTTTATAAAAAATCAGGTGGCTTGTACCAAAATGCTGCACAAACCTCAGACCGCATAAACACTGGGTTTTCGAGGTGTTAAAAAGCTGAAAGTGGTTTGTACCAAAATGTAATAATAACCTCTTTTTACAAGGTTAGGTTTGTACCTAAAATGTATGCAAAACCTCTTTTCAAAAATTGCGTTACTATAGACAAAGAAAGCGTGAAAAACAATTGCTGCGAATAAAAACTTGACAGAACTTTTGTTCGATGATATAATTAACACATCCTCAATATGAGGATGATGATTATTGTAGTATTGTAAAATGGAATAAACTGAGGATGTTAGAATCGTCATTGGAGGAGTCTATTTATAGGCTCGCTTCCAATGGCGATTTTTTTGCGCCATGGAACCGGATGCAGGGGCACACGCCAATGCAGAAAGGCATCCGGAACCTACAAGTAAATACCCGTGTCGGTGACAGATACGAAGGACGATGTAACAGCTTCGCCAAGATGCACTTGCGTGCTGAGCGAGCAGTCGGCGGTAAGAGAATGTGCGATGACCTCGTAAAACGAGCGAGCGTGTCGGTCGGCTTTACCTCGGAGTCTGGGTAAGGAATCTTAACGGGTTCCTGCTTAATACGTGATGGAAGGCCATCATAGGTTAACGATAGTCGGCACGCGCATAGGTTTGGTCAGCCTCTGAATGACAATTCTGTAAAACAGGCAAACTGTTATTATGCCCCGATTCAGATCGGGATATACATAGTACGGGCGCGAAATATTGACAGACAACCGAAAATATGTTATACTACAGTCCCAAGGAAAATCTTGGTACAACTGAATAGATAACATACATCGTTCTGCGTGGGAAATACATTCCCCCGGAACAGCGCAACAGTGAAAACTGTTGCAGGGAGCTGTTAAATATTAAGGCTCGTACATAGTAAGTCACTTATGATAAGTGGCTTTTATGTGCGAGCCTTTTTGTGTCCCTACGCAATATGAATACTGCTCCCACTTTTTTGTGTGAGCAGTAAAAATAAACGGAAGAAAGGAGTGAGGTTATGATTGTAACAACACAGCCGCCTTGATTGGATAAAGGCGGCAGCGGAGAAAAAAGAACTCGCCGTAAGTTCTAAAAGAACGGCAATAACAACAGAAAGGAAAAGATTATTATGAAAACACCTATGTATAAAAACTATGAAGAGCTGCCGCTGTTTCTAAATGCGGATACGATAGCAAAGGCTCTCGGTATCGCCATCTCCTCTGCGTATGAGTTGATGCAAGAAAAAGATTTCCCAACCTTCAAGGTGGGCAATCGTAAGTTTGTTGAGAAGGAAAAATTCCGTCAGTGGATCGAAGCACAGTCAGGAGGTAACAAATGAGTAATAGAGAAAAAATTTATTACGGCAATGAAATTTTAGATACCATCGATGAATGTTACTTCGCACCCGGCAGAGAAAAGGAATATCCGTCACCTGAAATAAAGTATGCTGCGCAGTGTGCGTTGCTTCGACTGTGGAATATGTATCTGCCGGAGATCGGCGATGAGGTTTATTATAACCAAGACATCCGCCGAATCGTGTTCGAAGAAATGCTCCCCGAACACTTGGACAACGCAGTGCAGCTCTGCATCAAACTCGGTAAGACAAACAACCTTGAATATTTTGCGAGGATGATATTTCTCCAAGTGCTCGGTCAGGCGATTGAGTATGAAGCGATCCTCAAAAGCGTTATTGTCTGCCGCAGGTATAACAAAATAAAAATACTTGCGGAGGTCAGTGCATGAAATACAACCGCTACCCAAAGAGAGATGCAGTGAAAAATTATTTTCCTCTGCCGAATGAAATCTTCTCGCTGGGACTAAGCGGTGGTGAGATCCTGGTCTACACCTACCTTATGTATCGTGAAGATCGGGAAACCTTTCAGTGCCATCCAAGTTACAAAACCATTGGTGAAGCGGTTGGGATGAGCAACAACACCGTCAAAAAGTATGTGGACGGCTTGGTCGAGAAACGGTTGATCACAACCGAGCCGACTACCGTCAGAACACGAAAAGGTGAAAAGCGTAACGGTAATTTGCTCTATACCATCCGCCCGATTCAGGAAGCGGTGGAGTATCATTACGAGCAGCAGATGATACGGCTGAACGAGGAAATACAGCGACAAACCATTATGGCGAAAATCGCTGAATACGACCGAAAACACCCCAAAGTAGCGGTATGACGGACGTCATCAAAAGAAGCGGGTTAAAGTGCGCTATCACGCACGGCACCACATCGGACGGCAGAGCCGACCGTTTGGGGATTTTCACAGGAGTCGTAAACTCAAAATCATGCTATCTTAACGCAAGGAGAAGAAAATGGACAAAAAATACACTTTAACCATCCGTATGGACGGTAAAACGGAACAGGAAATCCGTGAAAAAATGGACGATGCGCACGTGAGATCACTCAATGCGTTCGTCTTGAAAGCAATAGATTTCTATCTTGGCTACCTCAGACAAGGTAAAAATCTGAATTTTATTTCACCGATACTTGCCTCAAGTATCAAGAGCGAAATTAAAAACACCGAGCATAATCTCTCGGAAATGGTTTACAAAATGGCGGTGCAGCTTTCGATGCTCACACAAATCGTTGCAGACGAAAAAGAATTCTATCCCGAATATCTGGACGAGCTTCACAAATGGTGTGCGGAAAAGGTTGCATCGACCAACGGTATTATTTCTCTTGAAGATATGCAGAAAAGAGAAAATGTGTATACCGGCTACGATTATTTTAATTCGGACGGCGGTGATTATTAATGCCAAAGATAATATTCACCAGTCGCTATATGCGCAACCCCAAAGCATCGAATGCAGGGAAACTGCTTCGGTATATGGCAACGCGCGAGAGCGTGGAAAAGGTGGCGGTCGGTATCGACCGCTCACCGTCCACTGTCTGTCAACAACGACTAATCAAAAATATTCTTGATACCTTCCCCGAAACAAAAGACTATCTTGAATATGAAGATTACCTCAAGGAGTCTTCAAAAACCAATGCCTCGGAATTTATTGAAGCGGTGGTTGAGAGGAACATCGATAGACTGGATGCGGTAAAAAATCTCGTAAAGTATTACGGTGAGCGCCCGGTGTTGAAAAACTAGGCGCACACGGTTTGTTTTCTCAGACCGACGATAAGATCGACCTCGAAGAAATTGCCGAGGAAGTTTCCAATCACAAGGGAATTATATGGACGCATATTATCAGTCTTCGCCGTGAGGATGCCGAGCGACTGCGGTATAATAATCCGTCCCGATGGCGTAATTTGATCCGCAGTAATGTTTCAGAGATTGCCGATGCCCACAATATTGATTTGGATAACCTGCGATGGTATGCGGCGTTTCACAATAAAGACCATCATCCTCACGTGCATCTGATGGTATACGCCGCTGATGCAAAACAGGGCTGGATCACAAAACGGTCGATTGATGATATGCGCAGTATGTTCGGCAATGAAATATTCCGCGGTGAGCAATACCGTCTCTTTGAAATGCAGACTGAACAGCGTGAGCTTGTAAAGGAGAGGTTCAGAAAGCTCATAGAACACTACGAGCAAAACGGATATGAACTACCGCCGCCGGTGAATGATCTGTTCTTAAAACTTGCCGAGCAGTTAAAATCCGTAAAAGGCAAAAAGGTTTATGGATATCTGCCGAAAGATATTAAAGAAACGGTAGATAAGATCGTTGCTGAGCTTGCAAAGGACAGTGACATCGCCAAACTCTATTCCAAGTGGAATGAAATTAACCGTGAAAAACTTTCATTATATCACGAAAAGAAAACACCGGATATTCCGCTGGAAGATAACAAGGAGTTCCGCAGTATCAAAAATGTTATTGTCAAAGCGGCGGTGGAGTTCAATAACACACAGCACAGTGAAAGTTATACTCCCCGACAACACACCGCCTCTGCCTTCGGCAACATTATCTGCGCTCTGCTTCGTGCCATCAGTCAAAGTTATGATAACAGGGATAAAAAGTTGCGTAATCAGGTAGACGATAAACTCCGTTCCAAGATTGCTCAAAAGAAAGCGGCGCACGGTATTCGTCCCGAGCAAAGCGATTACGAAAACAGCTATGAGCAGAGTATGTAAAGGTAGGTTGCGCATACATTTTATGCGCAACCTAACCCCTCAAAAAATACTCGAACATTCTATGCGAAAAACGCTGGATATTCAAAAGATAGTGTGGTATTGTGTTGTGCTGCAAGGAGGTGATTTACGTGGCAAAACGAAGACCATCGGGCGAAGGAATGATTCGCCAAAAGAAAAAAGGACAATGGGAAGGTCGCATTGTCGTAGGCCATAAGGAAAACGGCGATCCCATCTTCCGCTACGTCTATGCAAAAACGCAAAAGGAATTGATCGATAAACTCCATTATAAAATCGATGAGTTCCGAGATGCCGAGCTGACCGAGGACAGTAAAATGTCCCTCGGTGAGTGGCTCGACAAATGGATCGCCGAGTATATGACCGGCACCATCCGTGAGAGTACGCTGGACGGCTACAAAACCTATACCGAAAGGTATATAAAGCCTGCGCTTGGGGATAAGCCGATAGCGTTCATCACAACTGCCGACGTGCAGAAATTTTATAATAATCTGCGTAAGAACGGCAGAATTAAAAATCAGCACATCTACGGAAATGGGTTGTCGGATGCTTCGGTAGTGCGGATTCACTGTATGCTTCACGAAGCAATGGATATGGCGGTGAAGGAACACCTCATATCCAAGAACCCGACAAACGGTACGACCGTGCCGAAGATTGCAAAAAAGGAAATGCAGGTGCTCACCGATGAGCAGCTCGAAACCTTTATGAAATTGGTCGATGCCGAGGAACACTGGCGTGACTTCTTCTACACGGAACTCACCACAGGACTTCGGCGTGGTGAGATATGCGGTCTCAAGTGGACAGACTTCGACGAGGTGGAAGGTAAACTGAATATTAACCGCAGTATCGATCTGCGTAACGGTGAGATCATCATAGGCGAAACCAAAACAGGTAAGGGCAAGCGAAGTTTCTATCTGCCGGTCAGCACAGCCAATGTGCTGAGAGAGCGTAAAAAGAATGCAAAAACGGAGTGGATCTTCACCGATCCGCTTCGCCCCGAGCTTCCCGTTGCTCCTCCGGCGGCGTATCGTAAGATGAAACATCTGCTCCAAAAAGCAGGGCTTCCCGATATACGCTTCCACGATCTCAGGCACACCTTCGCCACCCATGCACTCACAAGCGGTGTGGATGCCAAAACGCTGTCGGGAATCCTTGGGCACACCAATGCAAGTTTCACACTCGACACCTACACCCATGTAACAACCGATATGCAACAGAGAGCCTCGAATATAGTTGGTGGCTTTATGAACGATATCTTCGGAGAGGAGTTGAAAATATGAGCAAAAGAAGAAAGCAAGGCGAAGGTACCTTGCGAAAACGAGCAGACGGTCGATGGGAAGCGCGTGTGGTCATCGGCTACGATGATAAAGGACTTCCCATCACAAAAAATGTAACTGCCATGGAAAAAGGCAAATGCCTTGAAAAGTTAGAGCAGTTAAAAGAAAAATGCGGTGTGCAGCTTACCGGCAAGGTCAAAGCGGAAATGGCGTTCGGCGATTGGTTGGACTTCTGGTATCAGCAATATGAAAAACAGCGGATACGACCGACAACGCAAGCACACTACGAAAATTTAATATACAATCATGTGGTGACCGATATCGGCAAAATACCGCTGAATAAATTAACGCAGAACGATCTGCAACAGTTCTACGGTAGATTAAAAGTAAGCGGTAGAAAGATACGAACCGAATTATACGGCAAAGGCTTGTCCGACCGTATGGTGCGGTGCTGTCATGCAGTATGCCGAAAAGGATTGGAAAAGGCGGTAAGGGATGGACTCATACGAATAAATCCTGCAATCGGGTGCAAACTTCCGCCAAAGAAAGCGGCAGAAATGCAGGTGCTAACTCATGATGAGATGCAACGGTTCATAATCCAAGCCAAAGCAGACGGATACTTTGAAATGTTTATACTTGAACTCTGTACAGGGTTAAGAGTCGGAGAACTTGCCGGATTGCAATGGGATGACTTTGATATACAGACAGGAGAACTGCACATCTCTCGTCAGGCAACAACTGTACACGGTAACATTCACGTGTGCACACCGAAAACAAAATCTTCAATCCGCACTATCATCCTTCCGCCGGAAATCGTTAGAATCCTTGCAGAATACAAGAAAAGGATCAACTCTCGGTGGATGTTCCCGTCACCCATAAAGAAAGATGCGCCTCTCCACCCAAGTGTTATAAGAAAAGCAATGCAGAGAACGTTGGAACGAGCCGATTGCAAAATTGTACGTTTCCACGATCTCAGGCACACCTTCGCCACCAACGCCCTTGCCAACGGTATGGATGTAAAAACACTGTCGGCGATCATAGGTCACATTTCATCAGAAACGACCTTAAATATATACACCCATATCACCGACAATATGCAACGCAGTGCCGCCAACAAAATTGAGCAGGGATTCGGGCGAAATGAGGGCAATTTGAGAGAGGACAAGCAAACACCCGATCAAACGGCAAAAACACCCGTGAGCGCGAAATTTGAGCCGAAACAGCCAAAAATCCGCCGCCCCGGAACCGGATGCATCACGGAAATAAACGACCATTTATTCGAAGGTCGGTACTCACCGAAAAACGCATACGGAAAGCGCACACCGAAAAATATATACGCAAAGACAAGAGAGAAATGCGAAGAAAAGCTCGCCGAGTTGATCGCGCAGATGAATGCAGAAATTGCCGCCGAGAAGGAACGGCTCAAAGCAGGACAGACGGCGTAAAGCTGATACAGCAACGCCACGGAGAAATCCGTGGCGTTTGCTCGTTATACCATCAAAATTTGAGCCGCAGTAATCAAAGAAAAAGAAATAATCCTCCGGAACCGCAAGGCTCCGGAGGAAAGGTGGTCGGGATGACAGGATTCGAACCTGCGAAATCTCTCGCTCCCAAAGCGAGCGCGATACCAAACTTCGCCACATCCCGATATTCAATTTTTGGGGTGTTTTTAACGTCTGTGGGATACTATGTGGTCGTTGCCACTTTTGACGGTTTTTTCGAAAATCCCACAAGCCGAAAATCCGCAGTGTTAAAGGGGTGTTTGAGGTTTTAGAAAAAAGACCTGAATGAGTTGGGTAGGTCTCCCAAATGCGGTGCGCTATCAACTGCGCCACACCCCGATTTATTCAGTTTTTTTAGTATCTGTGGGATACTATGTGGTCGTTGCCTTATTATAACACATTTCAAAGAGAAAAGAAAGAGGAAAATCCGCAGTGTTTAAGGCTTCTTTGAGGTTTTGGAATTTTCTAATGGATGTCGTCGGTAACACTCCCAAAGCAGGCGCGCTACCACCTGCGCTACACCTCGATATTTTTATATCAACTTTTATCTTATATCTCTGTTTTCTTCCCTGCTTTGTCCGCCCTCTTGCGGTTCCCGTAATCTCTTCGGCTCAATTGTGAGCCTCGACATTCCGACCGCTGTGACTAAAAACGCTCGCTTTTTCTGCCACCGGCAGCGCTCACGTTTTTTGCCCAAAGCAGGCGCGCTACCACCTGCGCTACACCTCGATACTGCTATTATCTGAATACAGCTTAAATATTATAGCATAATAAATTCCTCTTGTCAACTGCTTCAATTTGATTTTGATTTATGATTGTTGGTTTTAATAATGCCGTAAATTCCCAAAGTAAATTCCACAGTGGAAATTCGAGTGGAACTTACTTTAAT
>OHEE01000387.1_pt1 | contig 27755 bp, 23 predicted proteins | sample 1567191 | NCBI WGS metagenome assembly OHEE01 (sample SAMEA3879562, study PRJEB24766) | human gut metagenome | biome: human-associated habitat; feature: feces | place: USA | collected 1985/1987
TTGCCTTGAAATCCGACTTTATCCTTTCCCTCTGCGAGCTTGTTATCGGCGGCAAGGAGGGCTTGCAGCCTGTCGATAAGACCGTCATTGACAGGGCTGTAAGAAATGTGTACCGCCCGTTCCTTGCAGACCCTGACCCGGCAAAAATGCCTATCTTGGGCGACCTTTACGACGAGCTGTTAAGACAGCCGGAGCCGGAAGCTGCCCGTATCGCGGCGGCATTGGAGCTGTATGTTTCCGGCAGCCTTAACGTATTCAACCACAGAACCAACGTGGAACTTTCTAACCGCCTTGTCTGCTTTGATATAAAGCAGCTTGGGAAGCAGCTTAAAAAGTTAGGTATGCTCATTGTGCAAGACCAGACATGGAACAGGGTAACGATAAACCGCGCAGAAAAGAAATCCACCCGCTACTATATGGACGAGTTTCACTTGCTCTTAAAAGAGGAACAGACCGCCGCTTACAGCGTGGAGATTTGGAAGCGTTTCCGTAAATGGGGCGGTATCCCCACAGCTATTACGCAGAACGTCAAAGACCTTTTGGCAAGCCGCGAGGTGGAAAATATCTTTGAGAACAGTGATTTTGTCCTTATGCTCAATCAAGCACAGGGCGACCGTACTATCCTTGCAAAGCAGCTTAATATTTCCCCGCAGCAGATGAAGTATGTTACCCACACCGAAGCGGGCGAGGGGCTTATCTTCTATGGAAATGTGGTGCTGCCTTTTGTAGACCGCTTCCCGAAAGATACCGAGCTTTACCGGGTAATGACAACGAAGCCGGAGGAAGTTTCCGAAAGCGGAAAGTGAGGTGCAGACCATGAAGCAATATAAATCCCGCGATAAAATCACGCAGAAAATGACCCGCGACGGGCTTATCGAGGTAAACGAAACACAGCAGACCACCGAGCGTATCAGTAAACGGGAACAGGACGCGGATTTTCAAAAGTCCCCGGAGCAGCAAGCGGCGCAGGACGGGACACAGCTTCAAGGTGTAGCGTCCCAAACTTCCCCGTTACCCCACGCACCGGGAGCTGCCCCCGCAAGGGACACCGCCACCGCAGAACGCGTCATGGAGCATATCGAAGCCGCACAGACCCGCAAATCTAGTAAAAAGGCGGTACGCAAGGCACAGGAGGAAGCCACCGCACAAACAACATCTTCCCGCTTGCAGTTTACCGAAGAAGAACTTGCCGCCCCGGAACTGGAACGCTATATTGAGAAATCAAACAAAGCCGCTGACCGACTGGACGCGGCAAAGGCAGCTATCCCAAAGCAAAAGAAACTGGTTAAGGAGCGCACCTTTGAGGAAGCCACAGGAAAAGCAAAGACCCGCTTACTCTTTGAAGAACAGGAAAAACCGATACCCGGCGGCAAAAAGGGAAACCCGCTGTCCCGCCCTGCACAGGAAGCAGGGATTTTCGTCCACAACAAGATACATTCCGTTGAAAAGGACAATTCCGGCGTTGAGGGGGCGCATAAATCGGAGGAACTTGCCGAGCGCGGCGCGAAATACGGGGCGCGGAAGTTAAAACAGGGCTACCGCAGCCATAAGCTGAAACCATACCGGGAAGCAGCAAAGGCAGAAAAGGCAGCATTTAAGGCAAACGTCAACTTCCAGTATCGCAAGACCCTGCATGACAACCCGCAGTTTACCTCTAACCCTCTTTCCCGTTTCATGCAGAAACAGCAGATAAAACGCCAGTATGCAAAGGCGGCAAAGAAAGGCGGGGCAAAAGCCGCAGCGGAAGCCACAAGAAAGACGGCGAAGAAAACCGCCGAGGAAACGAGGAAAGCCGCCGCATTTGCGGCAAGACACCCGGCAGGAGTGATAATCGCTATCGCCGCGTTGCTTCTCTTTATTATGATTTCCGCAGGGCTGTCCTCTTGCGGGGCTATGTTTTCCGGCTTGACTAATGGCGTGCTTGGCACTTCCTACACGTCCGAGGACAGCGACCTTGTGGCGGTTGAAAACAACTATGCCGCATTGGAAAACGGGCTGCAAAGTGAGATTGACAATATCGAAAGCACCCACCCCGGCTATGATGAATACCGCTATGACCTTGACAGTATCGGACATAACCCCCACGAACTTGCGTCTTACTTGACCGCCCTCTTGCAAAGCTACACCCCGCAGAGCGCACAGGCAGAGCTTGAACGTATCTTTTCCATGCAGTACACCTTGACGCTGACCGAGGAAGTGGAAATACGCTACCGCACCGAAACAAGCACCGACCCGGAAACCGGGGAAACCACCACCGAGGAAGTCCCTTATGAGTATCACATCTTAAATGTGAAACTGGAAAACAAGCCGATTTCCTCTTTTGTATCGGAGCTTCTAACGCCACAGCAGCTTGAAATGTTTCATGTCTACTTGGAAACAAGTGGCAACAAACCGTTGATTTTCGGCGGCGGTTCTCCCGACGGAAGCCCGTCCGAGGATTTAAGCGGCGTGGAGTTTGTAAACGGTACGCGCCCCGGAAATCAAGAACTTATGGAGCTTGCAAAGCAGCAAGTCGGAAACGTGGGCGGCTACCCTTACTGGTCTTGGTACGGCTTTAACAGCCGCGTGGAATGGTGCGCCTGTTTTGTATCATGGTGCTACAATCAAGCCGGAAAAAGCGAACCGCGATTTGCGGGCTGCGAATGGCAGGGCGTTCCTTGGTTTCAGTCAAGGGGACAATGGGGCGCACGCGGCTATGAGAATATCGCACCGGGCGACGCTATCTTTTTCGATTGGGATTTAGACGGCGTTGCCGACCATGTGGGGCTTGTGCTTGGCAGGGACGGCAGCCGCGTCTATACCGTTGAGGGCAATTCCGGCGACGCCTGCAAGATAAAGAGCTACGACCTTAACTATCAATGTATCAAAGGCTACGGGCTGATGAACTGGTAAAGCAGCCCCAAAAAGAAAGGAGAAATGACCTATGGCAAACAATAAAATCGACCGTATCAATAAGGAAATCGCAAAGACCCGCGAGAAAATCACAGAGTATCAGAACAAGTTAAAAGGACTGGAAGCGCAGAAAACCGAAGCGGAAAACCTTGAAATCGTGCAGCTTGTACGAGCTATGCGTCTGACCCCGCAGGAACTTAATGCTATGCTGTCCGGCGGCGGTATTCCCGGCATGACTGCCGCACCCGCAGAAGAAAACGAACAGGAGGAAAATGCAGATGAAGAATAAACTGAAAAAGACCATGACTGCCCTTTGTGCCGCCCTTATCCTTATGGGCGGTTTTTCTGTCCCTGCCTATGCACAGGGCGCAGCCACAGAGCCGCCCGCCGGGGACGCGACTAATGACAGCGGCGTGATTGTGGAGGAAAAAGAGGAAACGCCGCCCCTTACCCCAAAGGGAAACGCAACACTGGTTGACGATTACGGCGGCAATAAGCAGCTTATCACTGTTACCACCAAAAGCGGCAACTATTTCTATATCCTCATTGACCGCGCCGCCGAGGGCGAACAGACCGTACATTTCCTAAATCAAGTGGACGAAGCCGACCTTATGGCACTGACCGAAAACGGCGAAGCTGCCAAAAAGCCGGAAATCTGTAACTGTACGGAAAAATGCGAAGCCGGAAAGGTAAACACGTCCTGCCCGGTATGTGTTACCAGTATGACAGGCTGCACAGGCAAAGAACCCACCCCAACACCAACGGAGCAGCCGGTAGAACCGAAAGAAAAAGGCGGCAATCCCGGTGTGGTGCTTGCCTTAGTCCTCTTTGCCCTGCTTGGTGGCGGCGCAGCGTTCTACTACTTTAAGTTTCTAAAGCCGAAGCAGAATGTAAAGGGCGATACCGACCTTGAAGATTTTGAATTTGAGGATTACGACGAGGACGAGCCGGAAGCAGATACCGGGGAAACTCCCGAAGATGAAGAAACGGAGGAAGAAACCCTATGACCCTGTTTACCGACAATCCCTTTGAAAAGATGATGATACAGAAACCGGGCGGGCGGCGTGATAATGCGCCGCCTGTTTCTTATCCCCCGGCTTGCGCTTCCTGCCCTTATAAAGGATAGTCCCTTTGTGTGGTACTGTATTAGAAAAGCAATTTCGTTACACGTTAAAATTCTTTTTGTTTTCAATGTATTTAATAAGTTTTAATGCAAGAAAATCTGTAAAAGAAATATCGCCTAATAGCAGTACAAATGTCCAAAGGGTAAGTGTGTCATCATTGACATTTTTAATAAATAAAATCCACTCTGGATATTGAGCAAAAAGTAACGATAACAATAAAAAGAAAATACAAATTGTATAAATAGGAAGAAACCATTTGAAATAGTTTTCGATTTGCATATCCACTGAATAGTTATGTACCATTACATTAGAATTGCGTTCTACTTCTTCACGCCAACCTTGTACTTTTCCTTCTTTATCATATTTTTCATAAGGTGATATGTTATCATAGATTGCTTTTGCTTCTCTATAATTAGCATGAGCCTCATTTATTTTCTCTAAAAGAATTTGCTTTGCTTTTTGTTTAATTTTGTGAAGAAAATCTACAATACTTATTAAAAATAAAGGTAAAATAACAGCTTTAGCGATATTTGATACATACACTGAGGTTTGAAATGAATTAACTAAAGCAAGCAAAAAAACAGTAAAAAATAATGCGTAATTGAAAGAATTTTTTATTTGCGTAATAAATCCCCCCCTATTCTCAAAATTATCTTAATTTTAACATTTTATTATAAAATAATAAAGGAGGTTTTTAATGAAATTAGTTATCGCAGAAAAGCCCAGTGTAGCGCAGACAATCGCTGCCGTACTTGGGGCAAAAGAAAAGAAAGATGGATTTCTCACAGGAAGCGGCTATATCGTTTCTTGGTGTGTGGGACATTTGGTAGGACTTTCCGAAGCTGCCGCCTACGGGGAACAGTATAAAAAATGGAGCTATGACAGCTTACCGATTTTGCCGCAGGAATGGAAGTACACCGTTGCTTCTGACAAAGAAAAGCAATTCAAAACCCTAAAAGAGCTTATGCACCGGGCAGATGTTTCCGAAGTCGTCAATGCCTGCGACGCAGGGCGCGAGGGAGAACTCATTTTCCGTTTTGTCTATGAAATGGCGGGCTGCAAGAAACCTATGTGCCGCCTTTGGATTTCTTCTATGGAGGACAGCGCAATCAAAGAGGGCTTTTCCCGTCTGAAGAACGGCGAGGAATACGACGCGCTCTTTGCTTCCGCATTATGCAGGGCAAAGGCTGACTGGTTAATTGGTATCAATGCCACCCGTCTTTTCTCTGTCCTTTACAATCATACCTTGAATGTGGGGCGCGTACAGACCCCGACCCTCAAAATGCTTGTTGACCGGGACGCAGCGATTACCACATTTAAGAAAGAAAAATACTACCATGTGCGCCTTGCCTTATCCGGCGCGGAAGCTGCAAGTGAAAGAATTTCAGATAAGGCAGAAGCCGACGCATTAAAAACGACTTGCGAAGCGTCGCGGGCAGTCTGTACTTCCCTTATGAAAGAGAAAAAGACCGCAGCCCCGCCGAAGCTCTTTGACCTTACTTCTTTACAGAGGGAAGCAAACCGCCTGTTCGGATATACAGCAAAACAGACCCTTGACCTTGCACAAGCCCTGTATGAAAAAAGACTTCTTACTTATCCGAGAACAGACAGCAGCTATCTGACTGACGACATGGGCAACACAGTAGCGGGCATTATCAAGCTGCTTTGCGGGAAGTGTTCTTTTATGGCGGGAAAAGACTTCACGCCGGAGCTTGGAAAGGTGCTGAACAGTAAAAAGGTATCAGACCACCATGCCATTATCCCGACTATGGAGCTTGCAAAGACCGACCTTGCCGCGCTGCCGGAAAGCGAAAGGAATATCCTTACCCTTGCCGGGGCGCGTCTGCTCATGGCGACCGCTGCACCGCATACCTTTGAAGCGGTTACAGCAGTTTTTGAATGTGCCGGACAGTCTTTTACCGCAAGGGGCAAGACCATTCTTTGTGAGGGTTGGAAAGAGATTGACCGAAAATACAGGGCAGCCTTAAAGAACAAGCCCGAAACGGACGACGCAGACAGCGACACAGAAAAGACCCTGCCGCCATTTACCGAGGGACAGACCTTTGAAAATCCGGCGACAACGGTAACAGAGCATGACACAACACCGCCAAAGCCCCACAACGAAGCGTCGCTGCTCTCTGCTATGGAACGCGCCGGAAGTGAGGACACCGACCCGGACGCAGAACGCAAAGGGCTTGGAACTCCCGCCACCCGCGCCGCCGTCATTGAAAAACTGGTAAAGGGCGGTTTTGTGGAGCGAAAAGGCAAGCAGCTACTTCCCACAAAGGACGGTATCAACCTTGTGTGCGTCCTGCCGGACACATTGACAAGCCCGCAGCTTACCGCAGAATGGGAAAACAATTTGACGCAGATTGCCAAAGGCAAGGCAGACCCCGCCGCATTTATGGAGGGTATCGAGGATATGGCGCGGGAACTGGTAAAGACCTATCCGTTTCTTTCTGATGATAAAGCGCAGATGTTCAAGCCGGAACGGGAAGCGTTGGGAAGCTGCCCCCGCTGCGGTTCTCCTGTCTATGAGGGAAAGAAAAACTACTATTGCAGCAATAAAGAATGTATCTTTACCATGTGGAAAAATGACCGTTTCTTTGAAGAACGAAAAGTAACCTTTACCCCCAAAATTGCCGCTGCACTCTTAAAATCCGGCAAAGTAAATGTGAAAAAGCTCTATTCCCCAAAGACGGGCAAAACCTACGACGGAACTATCGTATTGGCTGATACGGGCGGGAAATATGTCAACTACCGCATTGAACTGCCGAAGAAAAAATAACTGAATAGCAAGCATAGGAAAAGAGTACCCTTTTCCGTAAAATCCCTGCTTTCTCTACCGAGAACGGCGGGGATTTTTGCTTGTTGGGAAGTTTCCCAAACCCTCTGTTTTATGGAGGGTTTTACCCTCTGAAACCGAAGAAAGGAGGTTACACATGGCAAGTTTACGGGACACCGTAAAGGACTATCAAGAAGAATTAAGGGACGGTATCGCTTGGGTGGCGTTTTGGAAAACGGGACGTTCTTGGAACGCCGAATATTTCCACCTTGAAATGGGCGATATTCTCTACCCGGAGGACAGAAGCCGCATGGAAGAAATCAAACAGGCTGACCCTGCCGCCGTTGTGGTAAACGGCTATTATTCCGGCTATCTTGGCGAGGATATGCGCCTTGACGAACTGACCGCCGGGGTGCGCCGCCACTACGAAAACGGATATAGCAATATCGGGGAATTTATCGAAGCCCACGACGACAGGCTGCCGCCGGAGCTTATCGAGGAAGCAAGAGCCGCCGCCCACGCTGCGGGGCTTCCTTTCTCTGAAAAAGCCTACCGGGACGGCGAAGAACCCGACCCCTATATTTTTGACGGGAGCATGAGCATGGAGGACTACGAACTTATGCACCGCATGATTGAGAAAGAAAGGAGTGAGCGCATGGAAGAAACGATTTTAAGCGGGTATCTTTCTAATCTTGGAAAGTACACCGAGGGCAGACCTGCGGGCGAATGGGTATCATTCCCCACGACTGCCGAACATTTGAAAGAAGTCTTTGACCGTATCGGCATAGACGGCAAAAACTACGGGGAGCTGCATATCACAGAATACCAGTCCTCTATTGCGGGACTGGCAGGGAAATTGACCGAGCTTGAAAGCCTTGACGAACTGAACTATTTGAGCGAACTTTTGAAAATGCAGTTTGACGACGACCGGGAAAAATTTATTGCGGCTATCACATACGGCGACCATACAAGGGACTTGCAGGACATTATCAATCTTGCACAAAACCTTGACTGTTACTGGCTTTACCCGTCCGTACAGAGTGAGGAAGATTACGGGCATTATCTGATTGAAGAACTGGACGAGTTGGAACTGCCCGAAGAAGCAAAAAAATATTTCATGTATGAGGAATACGGGCGGGACGCTGCTATCAATGACGGGGGCAGCTTTACCGAGCAGGGCTATATCTATAATAACCGCAACACCTTTACAGAATGGTACGACGGGCGCGACGTGCCGGAGGAATATCGGGTAACGCCGCAGCCGCCAGTACAGGAAAAGGAACAGGCAGACCTTGACGCTTCCGCAGCCATACAAACCACCGCCACAGAGCAGCCCCCAGTTCTCCCGATTATCCTATCTTCTGAAAAGCCCGCCGATAAAATGAAAGAGATTACCGACCGACTGGAACAAGGGATTTTAGGACTGTATGAAAGCGACCGTTACGCCGATTATCTGCGTACTATGTCAAAATTCCATGATTACAGCCTTAACAATACAATCCTTATCGCCATGCAGGGCGGCAATCTTGTGAAAGGCTATAAACAATGGGAAAAGGAATTTGACCGCCATGTAAAGCCCGGAGAAAAAGCTATCAAGATACTTGCGCCGTCCCCGTTTACCGTTAAGAAACAGGTGGAAAAAATCGACCCAGACACCCAAAAGCCTGTTTTCGATAAAGACGGGAAGCCTGTTACCGAGGAAAAGGAAATCAAGATACCCGCTTTTCGTGTGGTATCTGTCTTTGATATTTCACAGACCGAGGGAAAGGAGCTTCCTGCCCTTACCTATGAGCTGACGGGCAACGTGGAACAATACAAGGATTTTTTCGCTGCCCTTGAAAAGACTTCCCCCTTTGCTATGGGATTTGAAGCACTAAGCGGCGGCGTAAAAGGACGCTGCAATTATGAGGAAAAGCGTATCTTCATCAACGAGGGTATGGACGAATTGCAGAATATCAAGACCGCAATCCATGAAATCGCCCACGCCACGCTGCATGATACCGCCCTTGCCATGCCGGAACGCCCCGACCGCCGCACCCGCGAGGTACAGGCGGAAAGCGTCGCCTATGCTGTCTGCCAACATTACGGGCTTGATACGTCGGACTATTCTTTTGGATATATCGCCGGGTGGAGCAGCGGAAAAGAACTTGCAGAACTGAAAGGCTCTCTTGAAACAATCCGCAGCACAGCCGCAAGTCTGATTGATACCATAGACGGGCATTTTGCAGAAATCCAAAAGGCACAGGATAAGGAACAGACCACCGAACAGGCGCAGCCCGCACAGGAAGCCGCCAAACAACCCGAAGCAGAAGCAGCCGCGCCGGAGCTTCCCGAAGAAATAGCCCCGGTACAGGAAAAAGAAGCACAGCCGGAACAGGCTGCACCCGCCCCTTATTACACTATCAATGAAGCTGCCGCCAAACGCGCAAAGGATATGAACAGCTTTTCCGATTATAAGCAAGGCAGCGCGACGGCTGAATACAGGCATTATGTAGATGAAGCCGTACAGCTTGCAGAAAGGCAGAAACAGCGGGTAGACCCGATGTACCATGAGAAAATCGACAGCCTGCTTGACACCTACGCCCGGAAACTGGCGGCGAACATGAATAAAGGCTATGAGATTGACGCGCGTGTTCCCTCTATCCTGATTGCGGGCGGCTCTAACTTCCCCACAAGGAAGAAAGAAAAGCAGAACGCAGCCCGCGACAGCAATTACCGGGAATGGCAGGACATACAAGGACTTCTTGATAAAATCCGCAGCACCGGCATGGGCGGTATCAGTGCAGACGACCCGCAGGCAGTACAGAAGTTAGAAAAGAAACTGGAAAGCCTTGAAAAATCACAGGAAACCATGAAAGCCGTAAACGCCTATTACCGTAAGCATAAGACCCTTGACGGCTGCCCGCATTTACCGCCGGAGGAACTGGAAAAACTGAAAGCAGACATGGCGAGCAGTTGGCATTTGGAGGACAAGCCCTTTGCGACTTGGGCGTTATCCAACAACAGCGCAGAAATCCGGCGCGTGAAAGACCGTATCAAATCCCTTTCACAGCAAAAAGAAATCGGTTTTGTGGGTTGGGAATTTGACGGCGGCAAGGTGGAAGCAAACACCGAAGCGAACCGACTGCAAATCTTCTTTGAAGATAAGCCGGACGAAGCCACGCGGGAAGCCTTAAAAAGTAATGGCTTCCGTTGGTCGCCAAAAGCCGCGGCATGGCAGCGGCAGCTTACCAGTAACGCTTACTATGCGGCTGATTATGTGAAATCTATTCAGCCCCTTACAGGAGAAAAGCCTACCGAGTTACAGCGGGCGCATATCCGGCAGCAAAAGGTAGCTGCACAGGAACAACCCGTACAGGAGCAGCCGGAACAGGAAGCCCCACATGAAAAAGACACCTTTTTCATTTATCAGATAAAAGGCGGGGACGAAACAAGGGACTTGCGTTTTGAACCTTACGACCGTCTGACTGCCACAGGACACTGGGTAGACCAAAAAAACTATGCGCTTGTCTATTCCGCAGAGCTTACACCGGGGACTTCCCTTGAAGATATTTATACCCGCTTTAGTATCGACCACCCGAAAGATTTTAAGGGACACAGCCTTTCCGTTTCCGACGTGGTGGTACTTCATCAGAACGGGCGGGACACCGCCCACTATGTAGACAGTTTCGGTTATAAGGAAGTGCCGGAGTTTTTCAAGGAGCAGGAAAAAGCCCTCATTCCCGACGACTTGGAAACGGGCGAAACAATCAAAACACCGAGGGGGACTTTCTATGTAACCGCCATGAGCCGCGAGCAAATGGAAGCTGCCGGATATGGATTGCACCACCAGTCCGACGACGGAAAATATCTGATTATGGGGAATGGAACGCGGGCGTTTGCCATTTTCGCAGAGCAGCCGGAAAACTATCTGAAAGCTGCCGAGCAGACCACAGAGCAAAATTACAACATGATTGACGGGCAGATAAACAACACCCCGACCGTCGCAGAACTGGAAGCAAAGGTAAAGGCAGGAGAAACCATTTCCCTTGTTGACCTTGCGGAAGCTGTCAAGGCTGACAAGGAACGCGGCAAAGCAGTAAAAACGGAAAAGAAGCCCTCTATCCGAGCGCAGCTTAGAGCAGACAAAGAAAAGACCGCACAGAAAAAAGCGGCAAAATCAAAAAATCACGAATTGGAGGTATGAGCATGATTAGACTGACCGTTGAAGAAACAAACCTGTTGAGCATTTACAATGAGGGCGGCAAGCGCGGGCTTACGGAAAACATCAACGCTGCGCTGCCGTTCATGGACGAGGATATGAGGAAACTGGCAAAGCGCACCCTTGCGAAAATCGCACCTCTGACAGAAAATGAGTATGTGGAGCTTGCCATTTTCGCCGCTGATGAAGTATGACCGGGATTAAGCGGCTTACGCCGCCCCAAAGCCGGAAAGTCAACAGCCTTGTAAAAAAGGAGTGCTGCAACTGCGATAACGGACACTGTATTTTACTGGACGACGGGGAGGAATGTGTCTGCCCGCAGCTTATTTCCTATTCGCTTCTTTGCAAATGGTTTCAGATTGCCGTACTTCCTCTTGATAAGCTGCTGTATGCAGAGATTTTCAAGACCGAGGATAAAAAGTGTTGTACCGAGTGCGGAGCTTTTTTCGCGTCCACCTCTAACAGCGTCAAATACTGCCCGAACTGCCGGAAGCGGATTACCCGCAGACAGGCAGCAGAGCGCATGAGGAAACGGCGCGCCCTTGTTACGCAGTAGGGGCAAAAAAGCCTTGATTTAAGGGGCTTTCAGTGTTTGAAAATGACGTGGCAAGGGTTTTATACATTATCCCCTAAAAATGGCGTTCTATTGCGTAACAGATATTAAAAAACGCACCTACACAAAACAGGGCGCGGACAGTCTTTTGTTGGCTGTCTGCGCCCTGTTTTTTTGCCTAATTCAACACCATAAATCGAAAGCCTTTCAAAAAACGCACAAGATACTTGTACTAACCTGTGGTTATATAAAATTTAGAAAAGAAAAACCGACGCATGATTGCTTTACGCTCAATACATCGGTTTCTTCATCTGACCTTAACGGTCATATTCAGTTGTGGCAGATTGCAGATAGCCTACAATCAGAGGGCATATACTAAATGCTACCCAAACATTTTCTTATCAGTCTACATCCATGTGAATACAAAGACAGCTTTTTCTTTTTTCCAATATCCACATACCAGCCTTTTTGTCTTTGCTTATCCACAGCAACCAAGATTACTGTTGTTTGTGTACAAGTTTCAAATACTTCTTCAGAAACAATCATATTCATTCCATGATTCTTAACAAAAATTTTGGTTTCTTCTGATATTTCATCCATGTATGCAAAAATAATCAAACAAGAATTACTTGTTTTTTTCGTATTTATATGGTCAAGCTGCCTTTTGAGTAAATTTTTTATATCCTTTGCTTCTGAAACACTGACATAATAAGAAATGAAATCCTTTAATGGTGAAAACTTCTTTCTAAAAAGCAAGCCATCCGCCTGTGCCTCAAATTTGTAATTCAAGAATTTTTGTTTAATGCTATTTGCGTCTGATAATGCAATTTCACATAATTCTTGATTTTCATATTTCTTATACATCTTTGTGGCTTCATAATGTATCACATAAGCAATATTTTTATAGATTAGTACAACTGCAAGTATTGCAGTTATTATCCATCCCACAAGTACTGCTAATCCAAATTCTTGTTTTCCCTTACTCAGAAGTATAAAACAAAATACCAATAAGGTAATAGCTATCAATGCTGACACTATTCCAAGAATAAAACAGTTTTTCCTTTTTCTGATTGTTTTATCATCCCATTCATAATCTGCATTAGATGAAGTTGCTTTCTTTTTTTTAATCAATTTATTGCCCATAACAGCACCTCAAATTCAACTTTATTACTACACTCATTATACTTCATCAACTTAATGAATGGAAGAAATTTTTTGTGTACAGAGTTCCTGTTCAAGCCTTGTAACGCACATTTCTGTAAAATCCATAGTCCCCGATACTTTCCTCACAGGCGATAGGCAACGGTCAAAACATCAGGTCTGCACCTGTCATTTTCATAACGAAAACAGCAAGTGCTTTAGAGTTCCATATCCTGTTTTTTGCCTTTTGCCGGAATTGTCCGGCTGACTTCACGCTCCGCAATTTCTTTCTTTTTGCGGTTCAACTGCCCTATAATAGTAGTTTTGGCTTTCTTCTTGATTTGCTCTGTTCCGGCTCTTTGCCCTGCCGCAAAATGCTATCTATGTTCTGCTTGATAACGTCGTATTCCTTGACCTGTTTTTTCAGCTTTCCATAATCAGCATAAAGGGCTTCTTTCTGCGCTTGGAGCTTCCCGTATTCTTCCTGCATGGTGGCAAGGTTCGGGAGCTTGGTAATGTCTGACGCTTTCAGTGCCTTTGCCGCCGCTTCATGGAGTATCAGACTGCTTTCCTGTTTTGCCCGGTATGCGTCCTTATCCTTTGACCTGCGGTATGCTTCATAAACGGGTTTTGTCTTTTGGTAGGTGGTAACGTGCTTCATCAGCACCGCCATATCTGCAAGACGCTTCTCCACGCTCTTTAATGCGTCTGCTGCCTTTTCATTTTCTACATTTATTTCCTCAATCCGGCTGACTAAATCTGCGTACTGCTCAATCTGATGTTCCGTCAAGAAATTCATAGTTTTTGCAGCCAGTTTCAGATTATGGATTTTCGCCCACTGTTCATAGCCCCGACTTTCTTGTGCCTTGATACTGTTTTCAATGTCAATAAGCAGCGATACGCCGCGTTGCTCTTTGGGAGCTTTCGCCACCTTTGTGCGCTTGCCCGCAATCCGTTCTTTGATTGCTTCCTCTGTATAATCTGCACCGAGGGTTTTTAAGCGGGTAAATCGTTCCTGTCCGGGAGCGCGGCAGGAGATATATTTTCCCGGTTTTATCTCATAGCCCGCTGCCTTTAACCGCTGCAATAATTCTTCAAAACTTGCCACTTGGGGGATAAGTGTATCAACGGCAATTTTCAACTTGCTTTTCCAACTTGTACCGACCTTTTCCGCTTGATATTCTGCATAGCTTTTTCCCTTGCTGCCTTTGCCCGGAACGACGACGGACAGCCCGTTTTCCTGACACAGCCTATCACTCATATTCCGTATGCCGTAGTAGCTGCGCTTATTAGAATTGTACTTATGGTAGTCAACAAAATTTACCGCACAAAAAATGATATGGTTATGGATATGCCCTTTGTCTATGTGGGTTGTTAAGACGTATTCATGCTGTCCCTTTGTTACCGCGTCGGCAAGCTGCTTTCCGATTTCGTGGGCTTTCTCATAATCTACTTCTCCCGGCTCAAAGGACTGTATCAAATGGTGGGCGAGATTGTTTCCCTTATCTATGGCTTGTGCAAGCGTAAATCCAAACTCAATGTCTGCCGTTTCATAGCTACACCCAAAAGAGGACACAAGCATTTTTCCGTCTGTTTTATCCGGGTTTTGGATATAGTCAAGGGCTTTGCTTAACGTGCTTTTAATAGGCTTAATCTTTGTAACCGCCATATTTCCGCAAGCACCCCCTTTATTTCCTCTATGTCCTCTTGGTAGACGCTGCCTGTCGCATTGACACGCTTTGCAATCTGATTGATGTTGACCCCGATTTTCTGTATCTCCGCTGTCATGGCTTTTATGTCGCTATGGTCTGTCTGAATGATATACCCGTCAATGGCAATCTTGCGAAGATACGCCGCCATGTTCCGGGTGGGGACGAGCTTCATTTTCTGTTCAATCAACGCCCGTTCTTCCTCTGTTACATAGAATTTGATTTGTACTTTTCTTTTGCGTCCGTTCATGCAATCGCTCCTTTCCATTCCGAGGGTTTGGGACACTTCCCAACAAGCAATTTTCAACCGACGCACCGCAGGGCGGGAGGGCGAAAATACGGAAAAGGGTACTCTTTTCCTATGCTTGCTACGAAACTTTATCCCTTACTACCTACAACACCGGGAACGGCAAATTTGACGAACTTTCCCAAAAGAAAAACGCCGCAATCTGCGACGCTTCAATCACTCTATATAAACAAAAACGAGAGAACTTTATTCCCCCGTTTCGTCGTTGTTGGCTTCCTCTATTCCTTTGGCAGTAGCAGACAGGATTTTCAAATCTTTTTCGCTCATACCGTCAAGCATGGTATCGAGCTGACGGCGGCGCGTGGACTTCTCCTGTTCCCGTTCCGGGAAAAAGAACTGGTCTACTGATACATCAAGCAGGGTTACAAGCTCATATAAAATCTGTAAACTTGGGTGCTGCCCGCTGTTCTCAATGGACGCGATATATCGGGGCGCAATATTCAGCGTATCGGCTAACTGATTGCGTGATATTCCCTTTGCTTTTCTTGCTGCTTTAATGGCTTGCCCGAAAGCCTTAAAATCAAATTTTTCTTTGTTCTGCTTCATAGTCATTTCACCCAACTACATTGTATATTTCATCTTCCTTTCGAGATATGATTACATACATCATGGTACGGATAGAAATAGAGCATATCATACACTTGCTATTGTTCGTTTATCCGAGTATAATTATTCTGATAGAATTTGAAGAAAGGACGGTTGACTATGGAATATATTTCTTGCCCCGAAGCAGCAAAGAAATGGGGGATTTCTGAAAGGCGAGTACAGATACTTTGTAAAGAAGATAGAATACCGGGAGTTTCTAAAATCGGTTATATGTGGCTGATACCAAAGGACGCAGAAAAACCTGTTGACGGCAGAAGAAAGGAGAAAAAAGCAATTTATGAATAAACACAAAATTCTGTTAATTGAAGATGATACAGAAATCAGCGAAATGCTGACTAGTTATTTGACGACTGAAAATTATGAAGTTATTTGTGCAGTTGACGGACAGGAAGCCTGTAATCAATTCGATACTTCTACATTTAGTTTAGTTCTGTTAGACCTTATGATACCCAAAATCAGTGGTATGGACGTTATGCAGTACATCAGAAAAAACAGCGTAGTTCCTGTTATTATTGTGTCGGCAAAGGATACCGAAGCAGATAAAACTTTAGGTTTGGGATTAGGTGCTGATGATTATATTACAAAGCCCTTTTCTGTTGCAGAAGTTTTAGCCCGGATAAAAGCAAATATAAGAAGAACAACCCAGTATGATAATACATCGGTTACTGCTCCGGCTATACTGGCTGCCGGAGATTTGGTAATGAACTTATCCGACTATTCCATTACTAAAAAAGGGAAAAATATTGAATTGACCGCAAAGGAATTTGATATTTTGAAATTACTATTGCAAAACCCTAAAAAGGTATATACCAAAGAACAAATATATTCCCTTGTTTGGAATGACGCATATTTAGGAGATGAAAATGCTGTTAATGTGCATATCAGCAGATTGAGGAATAAGATTGAGGACGATACCCGAAATCCCCGTTATATTCTAACAGTTTGGGGGATTGGTTATAAATTGGGAGATACGCTATGAGTGAGCCGACGATTATCTTTTTTCTTTTGATTTGTATTGTAATTTTACTCATAACAGTTTTGTATCAGCAATTTGCTTTTCGCACTGGAATACAGAAAAAAATACAAAAAATCAGCGAAAAACTAAAAGAAATAACTGATACAAACAGCTCCGAGCGTGTAATGGTTTTTACCGAAAACAAAGAACTTATGGAACTTGCTGCGCAAATAAACCGTTTGTTGGAAAATCATCTGAAAGTAAAAGCTGATTATTGTCGTTCGGAAATTGCTTCAAAAAAAATGCTTTCTAATATTTCGCATGATATAAAGACACCTATGACTGTCATCTTGGGATATTTGGAAATTATGCGTATCAATGGGACAAGTACAGACGAAATGTTAGGAAAAATTGAGCAGAAAGCAGAAAACGTCATGGAATTGATTAACCAGTTTTTCACTTTGGCAAAGTTAGAGTCCGGCGATATGGATATAGAACTATCAAGAATTGATGTGTGCGAGGTTTGTCGTGAAAGTATCTTAGATTTTTATGGAATACTGACAAATAAAAATTTTCAAGTTGATATTGATATACCGGAAACTTCTGTTTACGTTCATGGAAATAAAGAAGCTATACAGCGCATTTTATTTAATCTTATTTCTAATGTTATCCGGTATGGAGCAGATGGAAAATATTTAGGAATAAGTTTAAGAACAGATAAAAACGCAGTATTTATTGATGTGATTGATAAGGGAAAAGGCATTGACAAAAATTTTGCAGCCAGTGTATTTGACCGCCTTTTTACTATGGAGGATTCCCGAAATCGTAATATACAGGGAAATGGTTTGGGGTTGACAATTTCTAAAAATTTAGCATTACAGCTTGGCGGAGATATTATTTTAGACAGCACTCCAAATATAAAGACAGTATTTAGTGTCAAACTTAAAAAAATGTCTTACTAAATGCCGCAAAAGAAATTTGTAAGGATTATTCAAGAGTTTTGAAAATCGAAACCGTTACAATGGTATGTAGAAAGGAGATAAGAAATATGCAGTACATTTTACAAACTAATCACATTACGAAAACCATTGGCGGAAGAAATCTTGTAAATGACGTTAATCTCCACATAAAAAAAGGAGAAATCTATGGCTTTTTAGGACCGAACGGAGCAGGTAAAACAACGGTTATGAAGATGATTACAAACCTTTGGAAGCCTACCAATGGAACTATTGAGATTTTTGGAGAAACACTTTCGCCACAATCCTATGAGGTCTTAAAACGAATGGGAAGTATCATTGAATTTCCCACCTTTTACGACCACATGACAGGATATGAAAATCTGAAACTCCATTGTGAATATATGGGGTACTACAATCATGGCAGCATAGAAAATGCGCTTGATATGTTGGGTTTATCCGACGCAGCCGGGAAGTCCGTTAAAAATTACTCTCTTGGCATGAAAGAACGTCTTGGAATTGCACGCGCTATTCTTTGTAAGCCGGAGCTGCTTATCCTTGATGAGCCGACAAACGGACTTGACCCGGCAGGAATGAAGCAAATCCGCGACCTGTTGAAAACACTCTGCACCGAATATGGCATAACAATTATGATTTCCAGTCATATTCTTTCAGAGATTGAAAGTATTGCTGATACTGTCGGTGTAATCAATCATGGTGTGATGATGAAAGAAATCAGCATGAAAGAAATCGAGCAAATGAGTTTAGCCTATATTGAATTGTCTGTACTAAATACGAAAAAGGCGGCTTATGTGTTAAGTGAAAAACTTGGAGTTGATAATTTTAAGATTATCGAGGACGAAAAAATCCGCATTTATGACAGCCATGTATCAACACAAGACTTATCGAAAACTCTTGCTTTGAATGATGTTGAGGTAATATCTCTTGGCAAAAAAGCGGAAACTTTGGAAGATTACTTCCTAAAAATGACTGGGGAGGTGGAGAAATCATGTTGAAACTGATTAAGTTGGAATGGAAGAAAAACAATATCGGCAAATATGTCCGTAATGCTGTAATTTTGGCAGCGGTTCTCTGTCTATTCATGTTCGCACTTGCCTATCTTGGTATTGCAAACGACCCGGATACTGGCGTACCAGACGCAGCTCCCGGCAATAATACTATATCTTCGCCTATTGAATTGTTTACAAGTATGTCTTTCCTTGTATTTACCAGTGTTATGCTTTCTTCGTTCATTGTGAGTGCATACAAGAATAAAACCATGAATTTAATGTTTTCTTATCCGATAAAGCGACAGAAAATCCTTATTTCACAAATGCTTGCGGTATGGATTTTTAGTTTTACTGCTTTAGTGCTTACAAAGTTATTACTTTATGGGTGCATTTTGATTGGTTCACAGTTTATGGTATCTGCTTTTCCACTTGATTTTAATATGGCAAGTTTGAGCTTTTATGTGCAGTTAATTTTGAAATCAGTTGTCATAGTAACCATGAGTTTTATAGCTCTATTTATCGGTATGGCTATGAAATCGTCAAAAGCAACTATCATATCTTCATTTTTGCTTATTATACTGACGCAGGCAAACATAGGCGATTTTACTATGGCAAACAATGCTATATTCCCTGTCATATTAACGCTTATCTCACTGATTTTTGCTTTTCTCTCCATACAGGGTGTTGAAAACAAAGACTTAATGTAGGAGGGATTATGACGAAAAAAACAGTAATGCTACTTTAGATATTACGACCCGTTTTAATAAAGCGGCTTATAACAAGGAAACTTCCGCTTGTAGACAAGGGATAATTGGAGAGGGACAAAACAAGTTAGAAATCAATAGTGATAATAGTACGGAAGTAGTTAAATAATGCGTAAAAGTAGAAACCGCCCAACGGAAAATAAAAAAAACCGTTGTTCGGCGGTAAAATTTTCACGCGCCTTACAGAATAGAAGCAACCTAACGGCGGTTTTGAAATAACATCAAAGCCGCCGTTTTCTTTTTCAAAAGTGAGAATACGGAGGGTGTGTTAAAGTTACCCTTTTTTGAGGATATGGCGGTATCAAGGAGGTATCGCCATGTCCTTTTTCCTATGCCTTAATGGGTTACTATCAAAAAAAGCCATTACCCGCCAACGGGATATTCCGGCTACATAGATGAACTAAAAACTCATATATATACTTGTGATATTTCCTTTGCGCCTGTCTGCGTTGTGCAGACGGGCGCATTTTGCAATTTCTCAAAAATTTTTTTGAGAAATTCCGTAAAACCTCCGACTATTCGGGGGTGCGTGGTTTTGAGGGTTTACGAAAGGGGACATTTCAAAACTCTACCGCTTTCGCGGCTGCGAAAGGGGGTGAGAACATGAACGAGCCTATTCGTACCCAATGGCAAATCCGTTGCGCTTTTAACGGCTTTTGCAAACAGGCGTTGAAGCGGGAAGCTATGAACGCCAGCAGGGACATTAAGCGGCAGCAATTACGCGAGGTTACTTTTTCCGACCTGTCGCCACAGGAAGAAAATCAGCTTTTTGTCTACGACCAGTATTTTGTAGATGATGAAGCGGAACAGTCTTTTGTTGTTGGTGGCAAGGAAATTACTGCGAAGCTGCTTGCCGAAGCTCTGCACAGTTTGCCGGAAGAAAAGCGCGAAGCTGTCCTGTTGTATTACTTTTTTGATATGAGCGAAACAGAAATTGCAAAGCTCTGCAACATTCCGAGAACAACAGTACGCTATCGCCGGGAAAGCTCTTTTGAGCTGTTAAAACGCTATTTGGAGGAACGCGCCTATGATTACACAGATTAAATCAGAACAGGACGAACGCGGCTTGTTGCCTTACCCGGTAATCATAGCCGCAACTAAGGGCGACCCGGAAGCTATGAACATTGTCGTACAGCATTACGAAAGCTACATAGCGTCCCTGTCTATGCGAAAGCTCCGCGACGAGCGCGGGAATACCTATTGGGGCATAGACGAGGATATACGCGACCGTTTGCGTTCGCGTCTTATGCGGGCAGTCCTTTCATTCAAGGTTTGAGATAACCACAAGCAGCGTCCCCCCCTTTCCGCTGCCTGTTGACTTGACCTTGCTTGCTCTTTGACAAAGAAAGCGACGCAAGATAACGGCGACGCAGTATAGGGCAAATCGGATACGTCCTTTTTGCGTTGAGCCATACGGCGGGTGCGCCATGACGCTTTTCCCCTATTGGAAAAAGTCGAGCGAACACCACCACGCCGGGGAACAAGTGTAGCGGCTTGTGGGCGACGACACGCACTAAGGGTAGACAAGCCTTTACAGCCATAGTCCGAGCGTTAAAAGCGTCGCAGGCATTGGGTAGAGCTGCCTTAACGGGCAGGGGTGGAACTCCCGCGAGGTTGTGCTAACAGCCGTCCGATGAACGCCTTTTATAAATAAAAGAAAGGGGAGAAAACAAATGAGTAATGAAACGCAGGTGCAGATACAAGACAAATTTTGTCTGACGATTGATGAAGCGTCTGCATATTTCAATATTGGAGAAAAGAAATTAAGGAAACTTGTTTCAGAGAATTTGAACTCTGGTTTTATTATTCAAAACGGAGTGAAGTTTCTTATTAAAAGAAAAAAATTTGAAGAATTTTTGAATGACTTAACTGCATTGTAATATAGAATAATCAGTAGCCATATCGGATAGGCTATATAGTCGTTTCCGCTTTGAGTGCTGCTTGATAAAAGGATAGAAAAAGGGCTTTGCTTATGATATAATTTAGTATATCGTGGCGAGGCTCTTTTTGTACGAAAGGAGCATAGACATGAGCGGAAAAAGACGAGATAGCAAAAATCGTATTCTTCGCAATGGAGAGAGCCAACGCCGGGACGGACGATATGCGTTCAAATATATTGATACAACAGGTAAACCGCAGTTTGTTTATAGTTGGAAATTAGAAAAGACCGATAAGACACCGCAAGGAAAACGCGACGACCTTTCATTAAGAGAAAAAGAAAAGCAGATAATGAAAGCGATTGATGATGAAATTGTCCCGCGCGGTGGAGAGATGACCGTTTTAGAATTGGTAAAGAAATATCTTTTACAAAAAACGGGAGTACGACATAACACCGAAGCAAATTATAATTTTGTTCTCAATATTATCAAGAAAGAGGACTTTGGTAAAAAGCGAATAGATAAAGTGAAGCTGTCCGACGCAAAGTGTTGGCTGATAAAGTTACAGCAGGACGGACGTGGATATAGTTCCATTCATTCTATCAGAGGTGTTGTAAGACCAGCTTTTCAAATGGCGGTAGATGATGATTTGATACGCAAAAATCCGTTTGAATTTCAGCTTGCTACGGTTGTTGTAAACGACAGCGTAACAAGAGAAGCAATTACAAGAAAGCAAGAACGGGCATTTCTTGAATTTGTGGCAAATGACAAGCACTTTTGCAGATATTATGAGGGAATTTTTGTTTTATTCAAAACAGGGCTTCGTATTTCAGAGTTTGTGGGATTGACATTATCAGATTTGGATATGCAGAATAGAAAAATCAGTGTCAATCATCAGCTACAAAGAAAAAGAAATATGGAGTATGTAATTGAAGATACAAAGACTTCTTGTGGTACAAGAGAAATCCCTATGACAGATGAAGTTTATGAGTGCTTTCAACGTATTATTTCCAATAGAAAGAAACCGAGGGTTGAACCTATTGTAGGAGGTAAATGTGGCTTCTTATATTTGGATAAAAATGATATGCCTATGGTAGCCCTACATTGGGAGAAATACTTTCAGCATATTTGCGAGAAGTATAATAGCATTTATAGAGTGCAAATGCCAAAGGTTACGCCACACGTTTGCAGACACACTTTTTGTTCTAATATGGCTAAAAGCGGCATGAACCCTAAAACTTTACAGTACCTCATGGGACATTCAGATATAAGCGTTACGTTAAACACCTATACACATATAGGCTATGATGACGCAAAAGAAGAACTGAAACGGGTAGTAAATGGGGAGTAGTAAAATGCGGAGTTAGCTTTCAATTTACTACTTTTTGTACTACTTTTGAGGTAAAAGATGTGCTAATTTATGCTACGATATGCCACGAATGAGAGAAAACAGCAAGCGGAAGAAAATGCCGATATATCAAGGAAATACAGTAAATTCAAGGAGTTTTACATAGATGATTAGAGTATTATTTATTTGCCACGGCAACATCTGCCGCAGCACCATGTCCCAGTTTGTTTTTCAGGATATGGTCAACAAAAAAGGTCTCACTGACCATTTTTATATTAACTCAGCTGCCACCAGTCGGGAGGAAATCGGAAATGGTCCTCATTATGGGACAGTAAACAAGATGAAACAGGTTGGGATTCCGGTTCTTCTCCACAGGGCTGTTCAGATGACAAAAAAGGATTATCGGGAGTATGATTATCTGATCGGCATGGACGAGGCAAATATTCGAAATATGATGCGGATTGCAGGCGGTGACCCGGAGGGGAAAATTCATATGTTACTTGATTACAGTGATTCACCAAGGGCTATTGCGGATCCATGGTATACAGGAAATTTTGACGTCACATATGATGACGTTGTGGAAGGATGTACTGCCTTTTTGAATTATCTGGAGGAAAGAGGCAGGATTTTTTGAGTGGAATAATGCGAAATCAGTCATGTACGGAGAGTGATGCCTGTAAAATCATGGCACAGGCTGCTGCTGCCTGTCACAGAATAAAATAAAGTGTTTGTTTGGCGCTGCCGGAGGGAGAATTTGTCGATGAAAAATTCTTTACATCCGGCAGTATTGCTTATATACTGATAGCAGAGCAGCTCTTTTGGGAATCAAATCCCATTCTATTTTCTTAGCTGTAAATGAGTAAACATCAAACAGCGCATAATAGAAACTGCAGTGTGTGCATATAAGAACAGGCAGCTTTTATAGATAGACTGTATAGGGATAATGAAATAAAAAATTCGTGTGATTTTCCCAATGTGCTTATTTACAGTTCTTAAAACGTAATCAGACCTGGAAGGTCTTATTACCGTATCTAATCAATATCATGGGTGTTTCGCCCGGGCTTACAGGAAAGAATGAGGAGTATAAATGCAGGAAGGTTATGAATGTTTTGTAGAGGACTTTCGCCAGAGGCTTCTGGAAGCCACAGGATTTGGGGCAGAAAGAATTTATTATAAGAAAAAGGAAGAGTACCCGGTTACGCCGGGGGACCGATTGTTTATAAAGCGCAGGGAAGCCGGGGAAATTGCAGAAATCTGTGCACTGTATATTTCAGATCTTTATGAAGAATATTGCCAGGGAGCAGAGATAGAAGAGCTTCTCGGTGATGTTATGAAACGGCTGGAAAGTTTTTCGAAAACAGACATTGCTAAAAAGGTTAAACTTCTGAATGATTATGAAAAGATAAAAAAAGAGCTTTTTATCCGGCTTGTAAATGTACAGAGGAATAAAAGTGATCTGGAAGATGCTGTGTGCAGAGTTCTGGGAGATATTGCAATGGTTCTTTATGTAAAGATGGGGGAAATGGAGCATTATATGACCAGTATGAAAATTAAGCGGCATATGATAAAAAACTGGAACAGGGAAGAGGATGAGATATTCAAAGAAACTCTTTTGAATACATATTTCATTTCGCCTCCAAGAATTTACTGTTGGGAAAAAATGATTTTTGACCCAAGATATGACGGGGAAAATTTTATGAATATACTTGCTGATTATCCCATCAGAAAGGATGCAATAGGAAATTGTCTGAGTACGGTAAGAAGGACAAACGGTGCAGTTGCAGTTTTTCTTCCGGGAGTAGCAGAGCGACTGGCAAATCTTTTTCAGGGAAGCTTTTATCTGGTGTTTACCAGTATACATGAAGTGATGATTCATAATGCAGCAACTGCAAAACCGGAGGATCTTCGCAGAGTTCTGGAGGATACCGTAAGGGATACCACGCCGGAAGAGGATTTCCTGACACTTAATATTTATTTTTATGACAGGGATACAGGCCAGTTCAGCCTCTGTCAGACACAGGAGGCAGAAGAAGCCTGATATTTTAGAAAGGCAAAATGCACTGGTTCTGATGAAAAGATAACGCAGGGGAAAAGTATGCATATACTGTCATAAAAGGAATATCAGGGGGAAACACCTTTGGCATATAAAATTGTACTTGACGCAGGACATGGAGGTTGTAGATAACGCAAGTGATGAAAACAACGAAAATACAAGGAGAAAGGCAACTGTTGTACCTATTAAAATAGAATATGTGTGAGAGGACAAGCCTTTCAGTAATGTAGACGTTCAGAAATGAGCGTCTATTTTTATACCCAAAATGAAAGGAGCATTAGATTTATGAAAAAGACATGGAAACGATTGTGTACGGGCTTCTTAGCTCTTGCAACTGTCGTTACTGCTTTACCGACTACACCCGTCCATGCAGAAAGTAAGCAATACTGGACGGAAAGTGCAGAGCGTGTCGGTATCATTGAAAAAGTAATGAATGACGGTTCTATCGGTTCGACATTCAATGAGGGCTATATGAAAGTCGAGGGCGAAACTGCCTATTGTATCGACATCAATACAGATTTTAAGAATGGCTACAAGACCAGAGCTGACGCAAGCTCACGCATGAGTGCCGACCAGATTTCAGATGTGGCGTTATCCTTAGAGTATGTTAAACAGTATGGCGAAGCTCACAAGGAACTGAACTACAAGCAAGTCTATCTGCTGGAACAATGTGTCGTCTGGCAGAGATTGAGCGTACATCTTGGCTGGCAATGTGATAACGTGCGAGCTTCTTATGATGAAATACCAAAGGCTACGCAGGACGAAGTTTTCGCTGGTGCAAGAGCCTTTGTCAAAGAAAATAAAGGACGTTATGAATGTGGCGGTTATATCTACTCTGGCGAGGGACAGGAATTAGGACAATTCTGGGCGAAGCTGAATGTCGGAAATGCGAAACTGCAAAAGACTTCCAGTAATAACAGCATTACAGACGGTAATGGGAATTACTATATTTCTGGTGCAACCTATGGTGTCTTTTCTGATAAGGACTGTACGAAACAGCTTGCCACCCTTACGACTGATGGAAACGGAAATACAGATGTTGTAGAGGTAACGGCTGGCACAGTCTATATCAAGGAATTATCCGCACCAGCAGGATATAAAGTGGATAAAACTGTATATTCCTTAAAGGTTGAAGCTGGAAAGACAGCAACATTGAAAGTATCTGATACGCCAAAAGTAACGGACACTTTGATTGAGCTTTTCAAGATTGATATGGAAACACAGAAAGACAATCCGCAAGGGAACGCTTCTTTAGCAGGTGCGGAATTTACATGGAAGTATTATGCAGGCTTCTATAATAAAGACAATCTCCCTGCCAAAGCTACTCGTACATGGGTTACAAAGACAATCGCTGAAACAGATAGCGACGGGACAACTCACTACATTACAAAATTAGCGGACGCATACAAGGTATCTGGCGATAGCTTCTATATGCAGGACGGCAAGGCGGTTCTTCCACTTGGAACGCTAACCGTTGAGGAAACGAAAGCTCCAAACGGCTACTTGTTAGAGGGTGCATATATGCAGGCTGGCGATAAGTCCGAACAGATTAAGGGCTTATATGTAACACAGATTACCGAGGACGGCGACCTTGCCGTATTATCTGGAAGTAACCAGTTTTCCGTATCAGACAAGGTTATCCGTGGCGGTGTCAAAATTCAGAAACGAGATTTAGAAACGGGCGATACAAAGCCACAAGGAAGTGCCACTCTGAAAGATACTGTCTTTGACATCATTTCCTTAAATGATAATTCTGTTTTGGTTGAGGGCAAGCTATATAAGAAAAATGAAGTCGTAAAAACTATTCGTACAGATATTGAGGGTATCGCTTCTACTTCTTCTGACCTCTTACCTTATGGAAAATTCCGTATTGTTGAGAGTGAAGCTCCCGACGGTTACTTAACTGACGGTGCAAAACCGATTGATTTTACAATCACAGAAAATGGAAAAATCGTGGACTTAACCGACGAAGCTCATTCTATCTACAATCAGATTAAGCGTGGAGATATTGAGGGTGTAAAAATCGGTGCAGGCACACATAAGCGTCTTGCTGATGTTCCTTTTAGGATCACAAGCAAGACAACGGGCGAAAATCATGTTGTGGTAACTGATGATAACGGGCAGTTTTCCACTTCTGCTGACTGGGCTTCTCATAAGCACAATACAAACGCAGGCAAGACCAGTGAGGACGGTGTGTGGTTTGGGACTTCTGAACCAGACGACAGCAAGGGGGCATTACCTTATGATACCTATATCATTGAAGAAATGCGTTGCGATAGTAACAAAGGCTTTGAACTTATCCCACCTTTTGAAATCGTGGTATCAAGAAATAACCTTGTGATTGATTTAGGAACGCTAACTGATGAATACGAAAAAGAAATCTCTATTCATACCACAGCGACCAGCAAAGACGGCGAAAAGACTATCCTTGCAGGAAAAGAGGTTACAATCGTTGATACTGTCAAATTAGACGGACTTACAAAAGGCACAAAGTATCAGTTGAAAGGCTGGCAGATGTTAAAGGAAGAAAACGCCGAGCTTATCATTGACGGGAAACGTGTAGAAAACGATTATACCTTTGTCGCTGATGATGAAGAAATGAAAGTGGAAATTTCCTATACATTCAATGCGTCTGCTTTAGGTGGCAAAAACCTTGTTACCTTTGAAGAATTATATGATTTCAGCAATCCAGACGAACCCGTAAAAGTTGCAGAACACAAAGACATTGAGGACGACGGGCAAACGGTACTTATCACAGAGCGTATCATCAAGATACATACTACCGCTACCGATAAGGACGGCAACAAAGAGCTTAAAGCAGGAAAAGACGTTACAATCATTGATACCGTAACCTTAGAGGGCTTAGAAGTCGGTACACAGTACAAACTTGTGGGCTGGCAGATGTTGAAAGAAGAAAATGCAGAACTTCTTATCAATGGAAAACGTGTGGAAAGTGATTACACTTTTATTGCTGACAGCAAAACTATGAAAGTGGAAGTTGCTTTTACGTTTGACGCTACTTCTCTTGACGGCAAACAGCTTGTAACTTTTGAGGAATTATACGATTTAAGCAATCCAGACGAGCCGAAGAAAGTTACCGAGCATAAGGATATTGAGGATAAGGGACAGACGATTACTTTTAAGGAAAAGCCAGAAGAACCAGAAAAACCCGAAACACCACCGACACCAGAAAAGCCTAACAGACCTAGCGACAGTCCCAAAACGGGCGACAGTACAAATGTAATGGCATTTATCGTGATGTTGCTTGTGTCTGCTGGTGGACTGGCTGGAACATATCTTTACAAACGCCGTAAAATGAAGAAATCATAAGGCGGTAACGGTATGAGGAAAGAAAAATCACGCTCTCCGCCGAAGCTGTCAAACGGCAGATTTTTGCTTATTCTGGCTTGTCTGCCTACAACCTGCAAGAACACGGATAGTCAAGGGTGCGTAAGCATTGATTTTACCCTTTACT
>OHEE01000397.1_pt1 | contig 27034 bp, 33 predicted proteins | sample 1567191 | NCBI WGS metagenome assembly OHEE01 (sample SAMEA3879562, study PRJEB24766) | human gut metagenome | biome: human-associated habitat; feature: feces | place: USA | collected 1985/1987
TTTATCAACCTTCTTTCTGGGAATTCCTTATATTTGAATTATACAAGAAGCTCCTGTTATTATAGAATACATATACCTTACAATATAACTGCGCATTAAAAAAGACGCAATTTTAATAAAAAATAGAGGGACAATATTCGGAAAATCCTGCAAATGTAAGGATTACGACAGACGGTTACTTCTGTTTATCTGTGATAACGACTTTTGGGGATGATAAGCGGAGTTTTTGAAACGGGATCCTGTATGATCGTGCAGTCCAGACCATAAATCTCTTTCATAAGCTCAGGAGATATTACCTCATTGGGTGAACCCTGGGCAGTCAGCTTTCCGTTATGCATGGCAAAAATATAGTCAGCGTACCTGGCAGAAAGATTAATATCATGGAGAACCATAATGATAGTAGTACGCCGTTTTCTGTTCAGCTCTGTGAGAAGATCCAGAATTTCTACCTGGTAGGAAATATCCAGAAAGGTAGTGGGTTCGTCCAGCAGCAGAATATCCGTCTGCTGTGTCAGGACCAGTGCAATCCACACCCTCTGGCGCTGTCCGCCTGAGAGCTCATCTACGCTCCGGTCTGCCAGGTTTGTAATTCCCATCATTTCCAGAGCATCGGAAACAGCAGAAAAATCATCAGAACTCAGTCCGCTGAAGGTCCGGCGATAAGGGAAACGCCCTCTGGAAACCAGATCTGTAACCTTGATACCCTCAGGGGTAACCGGCGTCTGGGGAAGAAGACCGAGAGTCTGTGCCAGCTGTCGGGAGGGAAGAGAGGAGATATGCTTTCCATCAAGGGTTATGGTTCCTTTAGAGGGTTTCAGAAGCCGCGCAAAGGTTTTCAGTAAGGTGGATTTTCCGCATCCGTTTGCACCCAGTATAACGCTGATTTTGTTTTGGGGAACAGAGATGCTGATATCGTGAAGAATTGTCTGTTTGTCATATCCGGAAAAAAGCCTGTCAGCGGCAAGTAAATGTTCATTCATCAGATTTAATCTCCTTTATGATTTATGCGAAGAAGCAAAAACAGCAGATATGGGGCTCCCAGGATACCTGTGATCACACCAACAGGATAGCGGGAGGGAAGAGTAAACTGTCCCACCAGATCGGAAATCAGGATCAGAATACTGCCTGTAAGGGAGGCGGCAAGCATGCTGCTTCGTCCTCTTCCGGAAATCCGAGCAGCAATGGGACCGGAGAGAAAGGCTACGGAAGCAATGGGACCGGTGACAGAGGCGGCAAAAGCTGTCAGTACCAGAGCAAGCAGAATCAGAAGAAGCCTGGTTATACTGACTGGAATTCCCAGGGTGACAGCATGAGCTTCCCCAAGCTGAAGAATCAGAAGATGGCGGCTCAGAAGCAGGATGCCAAGTCCGGCAGTAAAGACAACGGCAGCCAGTGCCGGCACCGTATCCATTTTTACGCCGTTCAGACTTCCAGAAAGCCACCGCAGAGCACTGGCAACGTCATATTCCGATGCTTTCAGAAGCATCCAGGATATGATGGAATTCAGAAAAGCCTGCATACCGATTCCGGTGAGGATCAGCCGGGTATTAGAGAAGCCGTTTTTATGGGAAAGAAAATAAATCAGTGCAGAAACCAGAAGTCCGGAAAAAACAGCCATTACAGCCACAATTCCATAGTCCAGCTTAAGAATCAGAATCCCGAATACGGCAGCAACACTGGCGCCGGAAGTGACGCCGATAATATCCGGACTTGCCAGGGGATTGCCCAGAAGCTGCTGAAAGGTATTTCCTGACAGGCCAAAGGCCATGCCGCAGAGAATGGCAGTGAGCATTCTGGGAAATCTCAGTGTACGTATCGTAAAGGCTGCACCCCCTGCATCTGTTCCGGAAAGAACGCGAAGGACAGTTTCGGGGGAATAAATGGTATTTCCATAGAGCATCATAACCGCAGCCAGGGAAAGTGTGAGCAGAAGCAGGATTCCTGTGGTAAGGATATAACGTCTCTGGCGTTTCAGGTATCCTGCTGTAATTGCTGATGGGGAAATATCCTGTTTTTTCATAGAGAACGTACCTTTACCTTTCTGATGATAAAAACAAATACAGGGGCGCCGATCAAAGTAGTGATAATTCCTGATTCCAGTTCACCGGGACGGCCGAGAACCCGGCCAAGAACATCTGCAATAAGAAGGAGACAGGATCCGCAGACTGCAGATACAGGAATAATCCGGCGCATGTCAGAACCAAGGAGAAGCCTTACCAGGTGAGGAATCATCAGACCGATAAAACTGATGGGACCGGCAAGTGCTGTGGTTGAGGCGCATAAAAGAACACTGGCAACAGTACTGACTGCACGGATCAGGGGAACGTTGAGTCCAAGGCCGGTGGCGGCCTCATCTCCCAGTGCCAGGGTGTTTAGCGAAGACGCCAGAAATATGCACAGAATAAAGCCTGTCAGAAAATAGGGGAGGAGCAGGCGGATGTCACTCCATGCAGCGCCGCTGATGCTTCCGGTCCGCCAGAAACGAAACTGATTCATAACCTGTGTGTTGGGAAGCATGACAGTATTTACCAGAGACTGAAGAGCAGTGCTGGCAGCAGCGCCGGCCAGAGCCAGCTTTACCGGAGTAGCCCCCCTCGTGTCCTGCAGATGCCAGTCCATAAACCAGAACAGCAGTAATGGACGCACCTGCAAAAGCAAGCCAGATGTACTGGTTTCCCGAGCTGATGTGAAAAAAGGCAATACCGCAGACAACAAAAAGAGAGGCGCCGGTATTTACTCCCAGAATACTGGGATCCGCAATGGGATTACGGGTGACAGCCTGCATAACAGAACCGGAAACGGCCAGAGCAGCGCCGGCCAAAATTCCAAAAACAGTCCGGGGAATCCGTGCCTGGACCACGGAAGCATCAAAGGAGTCTGAGGCAAAATGAAAAAGACTGCGGAATACGGTCTGAAAGCTTACGGCTTTGGAACCGTAAGCTACAGACAGAAGTGCGCAGAACAGCAGACTGAGAATACACAGCAGAACCGTCATGGTAAACCGGCGGTTTTTCATTGAATTTGCTCCTGGGCTTCAGATAACAGTGACAGATACTCATCAATCTCATATGGAATAGAAAGGATAGATGGAGTGGAGGCACCTGCCAGGGCAGAAGTGCTGTCGATCAGGGCAACTGCTCCGTTTTTTACAGCAGGTATCTGGCTCATAAGTTCATCTTCCTGAAGTGCGTCCAGAAGCGACTGATCTCCATATACAACAATCATATCCACATCCTTTAACTGATCCGCATTTTCACGGCTGACAGTAATGGAAAAATCAGAGGTATTTTCAGCCAGCTCTTTTACACTTTCCGGAAATTCCAGTCCAAGATCCAGAAGATAGGAGGCTCTCGGATCAGAAGGCATATAGAAGGAACTAAGATCGTCGGCGCTGATCCAGCAAAAGGCTGCTTTGGTACCTTTCAGATCAGGATAGTCCGCAAGCTTTTCTTCAATCAGAGCCTCAACCTCTGCAACCTTCTCTTCACCCTCTTTTTTCATACCCATACCAGTGGCATTTTCAATGGTCTGCTCTTTCCAGGTAGTCTGCCAGGGGGCTTCCTTATAAGGGACAACAGGGGCAATCTGGCTGAGGGTTTCATATTCCTCCTGGGTAAATCCGGAATAGGAAGCCAGTATTACATCCGGATGGGAGTCGCTGATTGCTTCATAATCTAAACCGTCAACATCATTAAATACTACTGGAGAATCAACTCCAAGAGACTGAAAAGCTTCATCTGTCCAGGGGTGAAGATTGTTTTCAGTGACAAGCCCATAGTTTGCAGCAGAAACTCCTACGGGAGCAACTCCAAGAGCCAGGGGAGTATCCTGATTTTCCCATCCTACGGTAGCAACACGTTCAGGTTTGCTTTCTATCACAGTTTCTCCAAAAGCATGTTCAATAGTAAGGGGATAAGAGACTGCTGTATCCTCGTTGTTTTGTGATTGAGCTCCATATACGGGAATGGCAGCTAAAGAAGTGCACAGCACACATAAAATCGAAGTTTTTTTGAAGTTCATAAGAAATCCTCCCATAATAATAAAATAAGTTAGTTAGCAAAAACTAACTGAGCCGGAGTATATCACATTGCAGCAGGGATGTCAATGAGGTTTTTTTAAAGAATCGCTTTGACACAGGTTTTTGTCTTTGGGCAAATATTTCTGTACCGGAGGAGATGATTATGCTAAAATAAATAACAGATTGAGAAGGTCTGTCTAAGACAGGAGTAAACACAATAAAAGGAGAAAATTTATGGAAATACCTGAAATGCTGGATATTCTGAAACAAAGAGCACTTGCAGACAACAGGCTCCGGGAAGAATTTCTGGCGACAAGAAAAGAAGAACATCCGCTGGAAGCATTTTGTGAGAAATGCCGGGAACTGGGGTATCCTGTATATGAAATGGATCTGATTAGTGCCGGAGAGGATTTTTATGCGACGATGAGACGAAGCACCAACGGAGGTGGGGAAAATTCTCCTATGCTGGAAGGTGAAGATGATTTTTATGAGCTATTTTTTGCCGGATTATAAAGTTGAAAACGGAGGAAAGAAAATTGAAAAGCAACAGGAGTTTTACCTTTGATGAGCTTCTTACCGGAAATCGATCAGAGGAGTTTATCGAATCGGCCTACCCTTTTATGAAGTTGATGATGCAGTACCAGTGTGCTATGCTGGAGGTGCGGACAAAATTTGAGGTCCTGAACACAGAATTGTCCCTGGACAGCGACAGAAACCCCATCGAGTCCATTTCCTGCCGCATCAAAAAACCCATAAGTATTGCAGAAAAACTGAAACGTAAGGGACTGGAGGTAAGCCTTCAGAGTATAGAAGAAAACCTTCATGATGTGGCAGGTATCCGGGTGGTATGTTTTTTTTCAAAGGATATTTACAAGCTTGCAGACAAGATCTGTTCTCAGGATGATATCCACCTGCTGGAAAAGAAAGATTATATCGAAAATCCCAAGCCCAATGGGTACAGAAGTCTTCATCTGATCCTGGAGGTTCCCGTATTTTTTGCCGATGAAAAGAAATGGATGCCGGTGGAAGTACAGTTTCGTACTATTGCCATGGATTTCTGGGCAAGTATTGAACACAAGGTAAAGTACAAGAAAAATATCGATGATTCAACGGCAGAAATTGTAGAAAAACTGAAGGAATGCGCGGAAGGAATCCATTCTCTGGATATGAGGATGCAGGAAATCAGCGAATATATTGACACCAAAAGATAATACATCGGAAACATCCGGTGGGAACAGGAGAAAAAGATGATTGTAGAATGTCCGGCAAATACAAGACTTCAGGATTATCTTCTGAAAAATGACATCCATATTCTTACGCCCTGCGGAGGACGCGGCAATTGTGCAAAGTGTAAGGTAAGGATACTGAAAGGGGAGGCAAAGATCAATACAATGGATCAAATCTGGTTTTCTCAGAAAGAACTGGATGAAGGATACCGGCTGGGATGCCAGGTATTTGCCAAAGAACCGCTGGCCATTGAAATATATGAAAAGTGAGGGCGTTCAAATGAAAAAAATACGAATGAGCATGCTTGCAGTGTGTATGGCAGCATTGGCAGGATGTGCACAGACGAATGCACAGACGCTGTCAAAGGAACAGGTAGCTCCATATGAACTTTCGGAGAGTGAGACACAGCTTCTGGAAGCTTTTGGGATGGATCAAAATTCGCAGATTGTATCGTTTTGTGCTCCGGAAACGGTCATTACAGTTACTGCCAGGGTTTATAAACTGAAGGAGGATCTGAACTGGGAGATCATAGGGGACGGTTCCATGTCCTTTGGAAAAGAAAAAGAACCGGCAGAGCAGATTTCAGGAAGCTTTACCATGCAGATACAAGATGACCGCAGTATAGATTTCCACATAAATATGGCCGGTCAGGGAGCTTTTTCCACAAAAGATGTCGGGGAAAACGAGGAATATACAGCGGAAGGAAAAGCTTTTTTGAAGGAAGCGCAGAAAATCGAGCTGGGTAAGGAAATTCCGGTATCAGTCCTGGTCTATGACAATGGAAACAGTATGAGAAGTTATACCACTGAGGATTATTTTGAACCGGAAAAATTTAAAGATATGGATCTTGTACAGGCAGTGACACTGGAGTTCTCGGATCAGGAGATTCACTAAAACGGAGACAAAACAAAAAAGGTCAGGTATTCTGACCTTTTTGTTTTGCCTTGCATATCAGCTGTGTCATAGTTCCCATAGGACAGTAGACACACCAGCTTCGGGGCTTAAACAAAATCATAGTAACAAGCCCAAGGATCGTGGAGGTCAGCATGACACTGTAAAATCCAAAGGCGAACTGAGCAATGCCTGGGTGAAGAAAGGCTCCATGATATGCCCAGCGCCAGGGAACCTTAAAGGTCCACAGTAGAGTTGTTACCACCTGCTTCAGATCCTGTACATCGGAGAATACCAGCCAGGTATTCCAGAGCATCTGGAAGAACATGACAAAAAAGAAAATCAGAAATCCATAGCGGAACCATTTACTTTTCATCCACTTCGGAATATCCTTTTTGCGAGAAAACCCAAATCTTCCTCCCAGAAGGTCGAAAAGCTGACCTCTTCCGCAGTAGCGGTTACAGTATCCTTTTGTTCCCTTTACTACAGAGATGATCAAGGGGATAAAGAAACAAAGAAGTCCCAGCCAGGCAAACAGGATATTAAAAAATCCCAGTATCAGATATGTCAGAGATAAGATCCAAAGATAATCGTACCAGTGTTTTTTCATGCGTCCGCCTCCTGTATCACGATCACATATGCGGGACATTCTTTTGCGCATTTGCCGCATCCGATACATACATTCATATCTATTTTTGCCATAATACCTTTCCAGATTTCAATGGCATTTCTGGGACATACTTTCAGACAGCAGCCGCAGGCAACACAGTCACCGGTACTGACAAAGGCTTTTTTCTTTTTTCTGATCTTTTTTTCCACAGTTAGACCTCCTGAATTTGATAGGAACAGTATAACATGGTCGTGGGAAGGAGTCTGTGAGTTTGTCACAGACTGTAATATATTTCAAATAATATATATTTGTGCATGTTGCACATATTTAGAAAAATAATCGGATAATCTATTGACTTTTTGGTTAATTAATGGTATATATATTATAGTTTAATTGTTGCAAAGAGACGAGAGACAATGCAATGAACACTAAGTGTTTTTTGCGTTGTCTTTTTTATTATGTTAAGGAGGATTTTAATATGCAGAAAGAAACAAGACCTTTTATTCCGTGGGAACTGGTAGATGATTTTATGACAGCAGTTTTTGTAAAACTGGGACTGCCGGAGGAAGATGCCCGTCTTTGTTCAGATGTTCTGATGCAGAGTGACAAATGGGGAATAGAAAGCCACGGCTGCAACCGTTTTAAACCGATTTATGTGGATCGTATCCGTAAGGGAATCCTTAATCCGATCACAAAAATAGATGTTCTGAAAGAAACACCAACCACAGCAGTTCTGGATGCCAATGACGGTATGGGAATGGTAGCAAGTAAAAAAGCTATGGATATGTGTATTGAAAAAGCGCATAAATATGGCATGGGAATGGTGGCAGTGAGAAATTCTTCCCATTACGGAATCGCAGGATACTGGGCTAACCTTGCTGCAAAAGAAAATATGATTGGTATTACGGGAACCAATGCAAGGCCGTCAATTGCACCTACATTTGGTGTAGAAAATATGATGGGAACCAATCCTCTGACCTTTGCAATGCCAACAGATGAAGAATTCCCGTTTCTTTTGGACTGTGCAACTTCTATTATTCAGAATGGTAAAATTGAGTATTATGCCAGAATCGGCAAAGATACACCGGCAGGAATGGTAATTGGAAGAGATGGTTCTACACTGACAGACAGTGCCCAGATCCTCAAAGATCTTCGCAGCGGAAATGCAGCCCTGGCTCCGCTGGGAGGCATCGGTGAAACACTTGCCGGATATAAAGGATATGGATATGCTGCTGTTGTGGAAATTCTTTCCGCAGCTTTGCAGTCAGGAATTTTCCTGAAAGATCTGGACGGAAAGGATGAAAATGGAAATCTTCGTCCATATCATTTAGGACATTTCTTTATTGCAATCGATACAGATGCATTTATGGGAGCAGAGGCATTTAAAAAGACTGCAGGGAATATTTTAAGAAATCTGAGAAATTCTCAGAAGGCGCCAGGACAGGAGCGTATTTATACAGCAGGAGAAAAGGAGCATGATGTATGGATGTACCGGAAGGACAAAGGTGTTCCTGTAACAGAGGCTGTACAGAAGGAATTTATACAGTTAAGAGACGAACTGGGATTAACAGAATTCAATTTTCCTTTTGAAGCATAAAAGAGAGAATGACAGAAAGTTGAGAGGAAGAAAATAATGGATTATGCAAAGGAATCATTAAAAAAACACAGTGAGTGGAAAGGGAAAATAGAAGTAGTCAGCCGAGTGCCGGTCTCCACAAAGGAAGATCTGGCGCTGGCATACACACCGGGAGTTGCTCAGCCATGTCTGGAGATCCAAAAGGATTTAGACAAAAGCTATGAACTTACAAGACGCCATAATATGTGTGCTGTGATTACAGATGGTTCGGCAGTTCTTGGTCTGGGAGATATTGGACCGGAAGCGGGAATGCCGGTTATGGAGGGAAAAAGTGTTTTGTTTAAAGCATTTGGAGATGTGGATGCCTTTCCGTTATGCATCAAAACAAAGGATGTAGATGAATTTGTAAATACAGTATATCTGTTATCAGGTTCTTTTGGCGGGGTCAATCTGGAGGACATTTCCGCACCTCGATGTTTTGAAATTGAAAGAAAACTGAAAGAAAAATGTGATATTCCTATTTTTCACGATGATCAGCACGGAACAGCAATTATTACTCTTGCAGGACTGTTAAATGCGCTGAAAGTGGTGGGAAAAGAGAAAGAAAATGTAAGAATTGTGACTTCCGGTGCAGGGGCAGCAGCTGTTTCTATTGTCAGATTGATCTTATCAGCAGGCTTTAAAAATGTTGTTATGTGTGACCGGAACGGCGCGATTTATGAGGGCCGAAAAGAAGGCATGAACTGGATCAAAGAAGAAATGGCACAATGCACAAACAGTGAGAAAAGAAAGGGAACTCTGGCAGAAATGCTGGTTGGGGCAGATATTTTCATTGGAGTTTCTGCTCCGGGGTTAGTAACCAGTGATATGGTCAGATCCATGGCTGAAGATGCGATTGTTTTTGCATGTGCTAATCCGACACCGGAAATCTTTCCGGATGAGGCCAAGGCGGCCGGAGCAAAGGTAGTAGCCACCGGAAGAAGCGATTTTCCGAATCAGATCAATAATGTCCTGGCATTTCCCGGGGTATTTCGTGGCACATTTGATGTGCGTGCAAAAGACATCAATGAAGAGATGAAAATGGCGGCAGCCAGAGCGCTTGCAGAATTAATACCTGAAGAAGAACTGGGAGCAGATTATATTATACCAAAAGCTTTTGATCCAAGAGTAGGAAAGGCAGTAGCAAGTGCTGTTGCAAAAGCAGCGAAAGACTCAGGAGCAGCAAGGCTCTGATAAACAGAATAATCGGAATGTAGTACATATTTCTTTGGACAGGCGTTGCAGTGACTGAAAAGCAATGCCTGTCTATCCTCATATTTTGATAAAGGCATTGGAGGTACAGCATGGAAAAGGAAACAATACTGGAACAATTTGAAGACTATCCTGTTATTGCTGCAGTTAAGGATGAAGACGGGCTGAAAAAATGTCTGGAATCAGGGGCGGAAATACAGATTGTATTTGTGCTTTATGGAGACCTCTGCAATATCGGGGATATTGTAGATCGTTTGAAAGAAGGCGGAAAAACGGTGATCATCCATCTTGACCTGATCAGTGGATTGGGAAACCGGGAGATTGTTGTAGATTATATAAAAAACACAACAAAAGCAGATGGGATCATATCTACAAAATCAACCTTGATAAAAAGAGCAAAAGAATTAGATTTTTTTGCAGTTATGCGCTTTTTTATGTTAGATTCCATGGTTTATGAAAATGTGAGAAAACAGATAGAAAATGTAAAACCGGATATGATAGAAATTATTCCGGGAGCGATGCCTAAGGTGATTTCCAGGCTTTGTGAATTTATTGAGGGTAAAGTTCCAGTGATCGCAGGGGGAATGATCATGGATAAGGAAGATACCATGAAAGCGCTGGATGCCGGGGCAACAGCAATTTCTACTACAAGACAGAATGTCTGGTTCATGTAAAATAAGAAGGACGAAGGTGCGGAAGTATGGCAAAATATGTGATGGCATTAGATGCAGGAACAACCAGTAACAGATGTATTTTATTTAATGAAAAAGGGCAGATGTGCAGTGTGGCACAGCGTGAATTTAAGCAGATTTTTCCAAAACCGGGCTGGGTGGAGCATGACGCTAATGAAATTTGGGCCAGTCAGTTGGGAGTGGCTGTGGAAGCTATGAACATGATTGATGCATCAGCAGCGGATATTGCTGCTATCGGAATTACAAATCAGAGAGAGACAACGATCCTTTGGGATAAAAATACAGGAGAACCGGTTTACAATGCCATTGTATGGCAATGCCGCCGGACATCAGAATACTGTGATTCCTTAAAAGAACAGGGGCTGACAGAAAAATTCCGGAGGAAAACAGGCCTGGTCATTGATGCGTATTTTTCAGCAACAAAGATCAAATGGATCCTTGATAATGTGCCGGGAGCACGTGAAAGAGCAGAAAAGGGCGAGCTTTTATTTGGTACTGTGGAAACATGGCTGATCTGGAAACTGACAAAAGGAAAAGCTCATGTTACGGATTATTCCAACGCAGCCAGGACAATGCTTTTTAATATCAATACGCTGGAATGGGATGATGAAATATTACAGATATTGGATATTCCAAAGGCAATCCTTCCGGAAGCAATGCCCAGCAGCTGTGTATATGGAATGGCAGATCCGGCATTTCTGGGAGGAGAGATTCCTATTTCCGGAGCGGCAGGAGATCAGCAGGCAGCTCTTTTTGGACAGACATGTTTTCAGGCAGGCGATGCAAAAAGCACTTATGGGACAGGCTGTTTTCTCTTGATGAATACAGGGGAAAAACTGGTATTTTCGGAAAATGGTCTGATCACAACTATTGCATGGGGCCTGGATGGAAAAGTGACCTATGCTTTGGAAGGTTCTGTTTTTGTGGCAGGCGCAGCAATACAATGGCTTCGTGATGAGATGCGGATCATTGACTCTGCAGAGGATTCTGAGTATATGGCAAAAAAAGTAAAGGATACCAACGGCTGCTATGTAGTTCCGGCTTTTACAGGTCTGGGAGCTCCTTACTGGGATCAGTATGCGAGAGGAACCATTGTGGGAATTACCAGGGGTGTAAACAAATGCCATATTATCCGGGCTACTTTGGAATCCCTGGCATACCAGGTGAATGATGTCCTGGTTGCCATGAAAGCAGATTCCGGAATTGCGCTTTCTTCTTTAAAGGTAGACGGGGGAGCCAGTGCGAATAATTTTCTGATGCAGACGCAGGCAGATATTATTAATGTACCTGTAAACCGGCCTCAGTGCGTGGAGACAACAGCTATGGGAGCGGCATATCTGGCCGGACTTGCAGTCGGATACTGGAAAGATCTGGAGGATATAAAAAATAATTGGATGGTCGATCGGACTTTTGTTCCGGTTCTGGAAGAAAAGACACGGACAGAACGGATACAGGGTTGGAAAAAGGCTGTTAAGTATGCTTATGGATGGGCAAAACAGACAGAAATATAAGATAAAAATTACCTAATCAACGCCACTTATTTTGGAAAAAATATGTGCAAACTGCACTATTTATATTGACAGAAATAAAAAGATATATTATACTTTATACATAATATATGTGTTGCCTAAGAGAACGGAGAGAAGGGTATACAAGCATTGTTTTGTATGCCCTTTTATTTTGTTTACAGGCATTATGCATCCATTATAAGGAGGGACATGAGGATGAACAAAAAAGGTAAAAAGAGTGCTGGTTTCTGGTTGTGTATTTCCTTGATCATTTGTCTGATCAGCTGTATTGGCGCCAGTATGATTCAGACAAATTTTGGGAAAGTCACCGTCAAAGATCTGCGATTTGAAACAGAAAGCGGACATCAGATGAGTGCATTGCTTCTGAAACCGGACACAGCAACAGCAGAAAATCCTGCACCGGCTATCATTTGCAGCCACGGATGGTACAATAACCGTGAGATGCAGGATCTGAATTATGTTGAGTATGCACGACGCGGATATGTGGTACTTTCAATTGATATGTATGGGCACGGCAATTCAGATAACCTGCCTGCAGGAGACTGGTGGAAACCAGAAAATAATGCAAATGGAATGTATGATGCTGTTAAAATGATGGCTACACTGCCGTATGTTGATAAGGAGAAAATCGGAGTTACAGGACACTCTAACGGGGCACTTGCCAGCCGTACAGCAGTTTTACTGGATAATGAAGCAGAGAAACCTTTGATCGAAGCTGCTCTTCTGGTTTCAAATGATGCCGTTTATAAAGGCGAGGACGGCGCATATTTTAATATGTTTGGAGACAGGGATGCAGGTATTGTTGCATGTCAGTATGATGAATTCTTCCATAGAACCTATAATGAGGATGGCTCTCATACTGCACCGAGAGATTTCCTTAAACAGCCAAATGCACAGTCATTCCTGCATTTTGGCGAGGATCCGGAAGGGCTGGAGTCACGTAAAGCAGAAACAATTTATAAGGAAGATATAGAGGGAAAAGAAGCTGCCCGTGTAATCTATAATCCCAATATTACCCATCCATGGGCACATTTTTCTAAGCGAGTGGTAGATTCAAGTGTGCAGTTTTTTGAGGATGCTTTAGGAGCTCCGAATCCAATCAACGGAAGTGATCAGATATGGCAGATAAAGGTGGTTTTTAATGCTTTAGGACTTGTAGGATTTATTATGTTCGTGGTAAGTTTTGCAAAAGTTTTATTGAAAACATCCTGTTTTTCTTCGCTGAGAGCAGAGGAAGAAGTACTTCCGTCACCGGTGCTTTCCGGAAGAGAAAAGACCTGGTTTTGGGTCAGCAGTATTTTAGGAGCAGTTTTTAGTTTTGTTGTTTATATGTTTGGATATAGTGTGATTGCAAAACTGGTTGGTGGAATTGCTCCTCAGTCAGGACCTGCATTTATTGGAATTTGGGCGGCTTTATGCGGAGTATTTTCACTATTCCTTCTTTGGGTTGGAAGAAAGTTTACAAAGGCTCCTTCCAGAACAGAAGAAAATGGTGTTAAGATCAGTGCGAAAAAGCTTGGGCTGACCATTCTTCTTGCTCTTATAGTAGCAGTTTCAGCATATGGTCTGGTATTTTTAGCAGATTATCTGTTTAAGACAGATTTCCGCATTTGGGTAGTAGCACTGAAGGCTTTTAATGCAAATATGATTCCGTATATTTTATTATACCTGCCTTTGTTCTTGTTATATTACATACCAAATTCAATTTGTATCAATAGTTATAACTATTTTGAATTAGGAAAAAAACCATGGATAAATACCTGCGTGAATGCAATGTTTAATATTCTGCCAAGTGTTGTTATGGTAATCATCATGTATGGATGCTTCTTTATCAGCGGTTATTTACCTAATGAATTTGTTCCGTTCTTCGGAGGCTCAATTATTGGAATCTGGCTTTACCCGGTAATTGTAATTCTGGCTGTGGCAGCAGTGGTTTCCAGAAAACTGTATCGTGCAACGAAGAATCCGTATCTGGCAGGCATCATTATGGCAGTATTAGTTGCAATTATGAGCTGTACCAATACGCTGACCCAGATGTAAGGCAGAAAGTCATTGTCTGAGTTAAATTTGGAATTGTTATAAGTCGAATAAAATCTATAAAAAGCACGTGTTTCTGTAGAAAATAATTCTATGGGACACGTGCTTTTGCAAGTGATCCAGTCCGCCTTGGAAAAAAACTTTTGTCAGGACAGCTGATCGACTATGTCGCCCTGCTGCATGATGTGGAAATCCGACAGATTCAGGTGCCGGAAAGTCTGAATGGAAAAACAGTGGAAGAAATAGAGCTTCGTCAAAAATTTCGCCTGAATATTATTGCTATTGAAAATATAAGCGGAACAAATACAGAAGTAATTCCTGAGAATGTTCTGAAAAAGGATGATATTATTGTGGTTATTGGGAAGATTAAAAATATTAACAGTTTTGAAGAGTCTTTATAAAAACTGTTAACTTAATCGCTTATAGTCAAAAGATTAAAAGCAGAGCAGAAATCTTTTACGAAAAAATACAGGAGATATAATGTCATTATAATCATCTTAGGTGGGGGGACAAAAGTTTGAAAAAGAGAGGAATGTATATATTACTGTCCGGGATGATGATTTTTTCGTCTGCTTTATATGGCGGCATACGGGAAGTAAAGGCAGCTGGTGATGGAGAAATTCAGATTTCTGCAGAGATACTAAAAGTTGAAGTAAACGGTCAGGAAAAAGAAATGAACAGAGATCTGTACGAACTGGATGCTCTTCAAAGAAAAGAATTAGCCAGTACCGATATGATCACTGTAAAAACACCCAAAGAGGATGCGGCAGGAGACCTGATGAACGAATTTGGCGTGACCGGGGAACAGATGTAGCTTCTGAATGAACTGTGGCCAGGGTTCAGTAGTATGAAAGACAGCGAACCGGCAGCCTATGATCTGGAAAATGCAGTTTATCATAGTTTTTATTTAAAATAGCTTTCAGGTGAAAAGATTGACGCAATTGATTCTTTCCCAAAATTCGAATCTGATGGAGCAGATCCTGGTACTCAGATTGGAAAGTTTCTGACGAAGCATGTGACAATCCAAGGATAAAAATACTGGAAATTTTTGCAGAAGCTAAAGAAGAGGTTAAGGGAGAATAAATGGCATCTGTCAAATTAATGGCAGATGCCATTTATGGATTCAGAAAGGATGATAGCTACAACTGCTCATGATCTAATTTATGACAAACGTCAAGTACGAAATTACGTGTGCTTTCTACTGCCCTGTTTGCTTTTTCTATATCTCTGGAAGTGGGCATAAAACTATCTGCCCCGGGATACCTTGTGGTAAAGTAGAATCCGTCAATAACACCCATATTAGTTTCTGCTTCATCTGGTATTTTGATTCCCATATCATCCATAATATATTTCATAAGTTTGTTCAGACTATGTGATTTTAAAATCCATTCCTTTTCGCGCATCTCATGATTTGTGTCCGGGATCGCATATTCTGAAATAATGTGTTTCAGATATCTTTCACATATATTTTGACCAAGCGCTGCTAAAGCACTTCCTCTTACATTAGAATCGTAAGCCTGTCTAAAAAAGAGATAGTCATTTTCTGCAAAGTCAAAATATGATTCTAATGAATTTCCCATACATTAATTCCCTCCATTTTTATATTTTTATAATATAACATATTGTTACTTTTCCAGGAGTCCCCTATTACGACCTTTAAGTCCACATCTGGCAGTTCCAGTGCAGAAGGAGATACAGAACCTTTGAGTAAAATCACAACATCCCTGTATCTTTTTGTATTAAAGTCAGGTGAAAGTTCAAGCAGCAAATCAACATCACTGTTAAAATCCTGTTCTTTTCTGGCACAGCTGCCATATAAATACAGACCACTGACATAAGGGGCAATACCTGACTCTTTAATTTTACGGATAGCGTGATTTAATGAGGCTTCACTCCTTCTGATACATGTAGCATTCGCCTTTTTACTCTTTCCAACCCGCATATCTGAGTCCCCCCATTGTATCTTTGAAATTAAATGATATTTTGTTGCCTTCATTGTACTAGTTTATTGCCTGTTTTTCAAGATAGCATTGCTGAAAGAGAAAAAATGAATATAATAGGTACTGGATATTTATCAGTACAGATGCAATAACGCCCGAAATTCCGGGAATCTTTACCGGAGGTGTTTGGCGCAGAGAGGTGTACCGCCTCAGAAAGATTGGAGAGCTTGAGGAGCTTTGCAGTCTGCAGGAGGAAGAAATCCGGGAATGCGAGGAGAGAATGGGGGAATTGGAGACCAGACGGAAATGTCTGGAAACGGAATGGAGAAGCTTTCCCAGGGAGCAGAATTTAAAGACAGCGGCAAGAGAACTGGAACGCTGGGAAGAAGCGGAAGATATTATCAAATTTATAATCCGCTGTTAAATTTGATGGCTTGAAATTTTTATGGATATATATGGATTTGCTTTGGAATATGGTATAGTACTATAAATGCAGGTAAATGAAATGGAGATATAATACAGGCTATGACAAAAATTTTAATCATAGAAGATGAAATAAGACTGGCGGATGTTTTATATGACTGGTTTTACAATAAAAATTTTCAGGTGACTGTCTGCCATGATGGAATATCCGGATATGAGACAGCATTAAGAAATTCTTATGATGCAATTATTTCAGACGTAATGCTGCCAGGTATAGATGGTTTTTCCATAGTAAAAAAATTGAGGGGTATGAAAGTTTGGACACCGATTATTATGCTTACGGCCAGAGTAGAGCTGCAGGACAAATTGCAGGGATTTGATGCAGGTGCAGAAGACTATCTTACAAAACCTTTTGAAATGGAGGAACTGGATGCACGCGTAAAAGTTCTGTTAAGAAAAAATGAGAAGGGAACGGAAGCAATAGCAGAGGAAACCAGGAAGAAACCTGATTTTGTACTGGAAAAAAACAGTCGTATATTGAAAAATTCTGTTGGGAATAAAAAGGTGAAATTATCAGGAAAAGAATATGCCCTGTTGTCTTATTTTGTGAAAAATTACGACCAGGTATTGTCTAAAGAACAAATTACGGTTCGGATTTGGGGCTATGATACAGACGTAGAATATAATAATGAAGAGGTATATATTTCTTTTCTTCGTAAAAAGCTAAAGTTTATTGAAACAGATATGGTGATTGAGACCGTCAGAGGTGTGGGGTATCGTCTCAGAGGGAAAAACAATGAAACAGTTTGAGAAGAAAATCATGGGACTTCTTCTGCTGATTTATATGATTGCGGCAGTATTCATTCTGGCACTCCTGAATTTTTCTTATGTGCAGAATAATAAGAACAGTATTTCCAGAATTTTGAACATGAAATTTCAGATTGCATCTGGTCAGAGTGAACATAAACAAGAGGCAGTTCCAAAAAACAGAAAAAAAATCAGCAGCGCTCAAAGTGAAAAAGTAACAGTAACGGAGCAAAAAGAAGACAGTTATGTCAAAAAGAGCTATCTGGTAGCCAAAGCAGAGGATGGAACATTATATGTTAAAAATATGCTGCCAGATACAGAAGTTTCTGAAGAGAAAATTTTGGAAACAGCAGAAAAATTCCTGAAAACTGAAAAAATATCTGGAAGTTATGGAAATTATCAGTTTGAAATTTCTGTTCATGAAGGGGAACTGCTCATTGCCTTTGCAGATATCACATCTCTAAAGATGGAAGAACAGAAATATTTTATTTTCTCATTGTTGGCAGCTTTTGTTGTAGGAATATTATGGATTTATCCAGCATGGAAAATTACAGGAAAAATGATTGCACCCTTAGAGGAAGCCAACCGTTTGCAGAAAGAGTTTGTACTGTTTGCAGGACATGAACTGAAAACACCGGTTACAGTTATGAAGGCAAGTCTGGATATGCTTGAAAGAGAAGGAATTCACAGCAAATATCTGAATTATGCGGCAGAAGAAAATGAAAAAATGCGCAAACTGGTAATAGAGCTTCTGGACTATTCCAAAATGGAGTATCAGGAAGAAAAAAGTTTCCAGGAGAGCGTAAATTTCAGCCAGTGCATAGAGGGGATTTCACTGGAGTTTGAGGCAATGGCTTTTGAAAAAGAGGTTATACTGATAACTGATATACAACAGAACCTGGTTATTGCCGGCAACAAAGAAATGCTGGAGAGAATGGCAGAAACCCTTCTGGAAAATGCAATCCGGCATACAGAGGCCGGAAAAGAAGTAAAGATTGTTTTAAAGAAAGACGAGAAAAAAGTACGACTGTCTATGGAAAACCAGGGTGAAGCCATTCCAGAGGAAGAACAAAGAAGACTTTTTGAAAAATTCTATCATGATTCAAACCCGGAAGAGGGGCATTATGGATTGGGCCTGGCTATTGCACAGTCAATTGCTGCAAAACATCATACAGAGATAACAGTGATAAGCGAGAATGGATGGAACTGTTTTATAATAGACTTTCCGTTTCTTCACAGAAAATAAAAGATTTGTGAAAACCTTGTGAATTTCCTTGAAAATTTATTTTTTTAAGGAATTTTCAAGGTTTTTCTCATATAATCGTGCCCGTAAAAAATTCTGATTAAGAAAGGGGCGCAGTCAATGAAAAGAAAGCAGATAACTGCAATGATAACAGCAATGACAATGGTGCTGGGAATCACAGCATGTGGAGCAGGAAACGTAAGCGCAGAGCAGGAGAATAAAGAACAGACAGAAATTGAAAGTACGTTAAATATTTCAAACAACGATGAAATTACATGGAGTTATGACAGCCAGTCAGATTCCTGGACAATGTCCGTAACATGCGCAGTTGCAAATCCGGAGTTACCGGATTATCAGGGCGTTTCTGTAAATGTTCCTGGTGCATATGTAAAAGGAATTGATACAAATGGGGACGGAAAGGAGGATATAACAGGGAAAACTTATTCGGAAGAAGTGAATGGACGGCTTGTGATTGATGATAGTGCCAAAATTGCGAATACAAACGGACAAACCTATACTGCATCTACAGCACCGGTTATTATAAATACAGGAGCAGCAGGATACAGTGCACAGGAAAATCAAAAGGCATCTTCCAGCAATGCGGCATATGGATATATCAATGTAGCATGTGGAAACCGTGGCAAGCAGAGTACGGCAACGGACGAGAATGGGGAGGAATACTATACCGGTGATGCACCGCTCTGCCTGGCAGATCAGAAAAATGCAATCCGTTTTGTAAAGTATAATATTATTCTTGGAAATCTTCCAGGAAATACAGAATACTTCGTGTCTACAGGAGGTTCCGGCGGTGGAGCACATGCTGCGATGGTAGCAGCAACTTCTGACAATTCGGATTATTTCCCGTATGAAGTAGAAGCAGGGGCAGTTGGCATTTATCAGAATGAAGACGGAACCTATTCTGAGACAATAGGCTCAGAAGATATCGAAATTTCAGATGGAGTATGGGGATGTGTTGCATACAGTCCGATCACTTCTTTGCAGGAAGCTGACATGGCAATGGCATTTGAATACTATCTTGATACAGATTATGAATTTAATACGGATTTTCAGAAAAAGCTGGCAGAATACCTGTCTCAGGAATATATGGAGTATATCAATGATCAGAATCTGAGTGTCAGCGAGTCGGCAGTGGACATTGATATCAATGGAGATGGGGATAAGGACGATGTAGTGGATCTGACGATAGAATATGATGGGGAAAAATATGCAGATACCAACGGATACGGTGGGACTTATCTTACGCTTTATCTGAAAGAATTTGAAAAAAACCTGGAATGGTATCTGGAAAATCTGGATTATGCAGATGATTGGACGTGGTTTGACAGTGATGGAAATCCGGTGCTGTTTTTGCATCTTCTACTATTTTTCTGCAGGTACGGTAGGACGAACAATGTTTCTGAATAAGTTCCTGGTGGGATATTTCAGAGCTTAATTCAGAAATTCGCTGTTCCGTAGCAATAAAAGAATTATCAATATCTGCAATATGCTGCCTAAAGTCTTCGTAATTCAGCAAATTGTTTTCGGATAGATAATTGAAGGTTCGTGCTGCTTCTTTCAGATTATTGAGTTGTGCCCACCGTTCAAATCCGGCACGGTTTCCGGTACTTACATAAGATGAGATATTGACAAAAAGTCGTACTTCTCTGGAGACGTTACGTGGAGATTTTGTTTTATGCCGATTTTTCTCAAGGCGGAGTAATACATTTTCTTCCGTATAATAGCTACCCAGAGATTTCATATTTGTAAAGTTTTTTTGCTCCGGTGCCCGGAAAGCCAGGTTCTTTCCCTGACGGATCTCATATCCGGCAAGCTTCATTTTTTGAAGAAAATCATCATAGTTGATGGATGACCAGATCGCTTTATCTACAGCGACTTTTAGTTTTGCTTTCCAGCTGTTTCCACGATGGTATTCCATATTTTCTTTATAAGATTTCCCTTTTTCGCCGGTTGGCATACTGGTGGCCAGACCGTTTTCCTGGCAAATACGGTTGCTGATCCTGCAGATTTTATGATAACTGCGTTTGTTGGAGACATATTTATGATGGTCAACAAAGCTGGTAGCATTAAAAATGATATGGTTATGAATATGATTCTGGTCAACATGGGTACTGATGACATATTCATATTTCCCTTTTAGTACTTCGTCAGCAAATTCTTTGCCGAGCTTATGTGCGGTTTCAGCGTCAACCTCTCCAGGCTTAAAAGATTGAATTAAATGAAATGCCAGATTGTTGCCTTTATCCATCACGTTCTTTTTACCTTCATCTCTGGTGAAAGCAAATTCCAGATCAGCAGATTCTGGGGAACAGGCAAAACTGGAAATCAGTAATTTTTCTTCGGTTTTGTCCGGATTCATAATATAGTCCAGCGCTTTTTTGTCAGTTACTTTAATGGGGAAGATTTTAATATATGCCATATCTCGCTTACCATCCTTTTCAATTCTTCCATTTCTTCCGGGTACAAATCACCGGTGGTATTTACCTTTTTTGCAATCTGGTTGATGTTTACACCGATTTTGTGCATCTCTTCGTACATCTGCTTGATCGGGGTTGTGTCGGTGTTGATGATATAGCCGTCGATAGCCATTTTTCTAAGATAGGCGCCCATGTTTCTGGTCTTTGACAGAATCATCTTTTGGCGGATCAGCTTCTTTTCCTCTGGAGTAACACAAAACAATATTTGGATGTTTCTTTTTCTGTTTGACATGTCTATTTTCTCCTTCTGTACGTAATTCGGTTTTGGGGTGCTTCGGGGTTTTCAATTTAGGGCAGGGTTCCCTAAATTGCCATTTTTGCGGAAGTGTATATACACTTCCTGTCCTTGCTGTTGTTCTACCCTCTAATAGATAAATTCAGGTGAAATAGAAAATTGCAAAAGAATTTGAGAAACTGAACAGGTAGTGCAGCTCATGAAAATGTGGTATGATTATTGTCAAGATACGAGAACATCCAGAGGTGAAAAAAAGAGTGGATAGAGAAGAAATTTTTGAATATGTGAAGAAGCAGTATGGAACAATACCTGAATATTTGTGGAGCAGTTCTCCGGATAGTGCAGTGCTTCGCCATCATAATGGAAAATGGTATGCGGTGATCATGAATGTTGAGAGATCCAAACTTGGATTGGATGGAGATGATACCGTGGAAATTATAGATGTTAAATGTGATCCGGAAATGACAGGAATGATTATCCAGACCTATGGTTTTCTGCCGGGCTATCACATGAATAAGCAGCATTGGATTACGATTTTGTTGGATGGAATAGTAGGAGAATCGAAAATATTGGATTTTCTGGATATGAGATATGATTTGATTGATAGAATGCAGAAATGATAAAAAGAAAATTTCTCAAAACTATTCTTATTGATATATAAAGAAACTTTGTGAATAATGCAAAAACAGCATAAGCTATTTCAATAATGGCGATAGGGATTATATGTAACAGTGCCTGCCATTTCGTATTTACATTTCATAAAAAGAAAGAGTATTCTGATTTTCAAGAGCAGAATAATGGGAAGGAGTATGAGTGATTCTATGATGAATATACATTTCCTTACGATCTTACGGGAAGATGAATTTCGTGAGTTGAAGAAAGTTTTTCCGCATGATAACGAATTATTACACAGTATCAGATCAATCCGATACTGTAAAGCAGAAGTGTTTCGGGATTGTATTCTGGGAACCTTGCGAGTACCGGAAAAAAATGAAATACGTACACCACATGTTGTTTGTGGATTTTACCTGGCAGATAAAGAACTTTTTTTAATTGAGGACAGTGGGAAACTGAAACACTGGATAGAGAAAAAGGAAGAAGAGTTTCAGGAGCTGAAATCGCCGGATCAGTTTCTTCTTAAGATGATGGAACTGATGATTGAAAATGATCTTCTATATTTATTACATTTGGAAAAAGAAATTGAAAAGATGGAAGATCAGCTCATAAAAAGTGTTCCAGATAATTTCTTTACGGTTCTTACAAAGTATCGACAGAAACTATCTGAGCTGGATGCATATTATGAACAGCTGGCTATGATTGGTGATCTATTACAGTCTCAAGATGGACTGACTATTATCCATAATACAGAATCGTGGAATCGTTATGCACTCAGGACAGAACGACTGCATAACCATGTGCATTTGCTTAGAGAAAATATACTGCAGTTACGTGAACTGTATCAATCTCAGCAGGATGCACAACAGAATAAAATTATGTGTATATTGACAGTTGTGACAACCTTATTCCTGCCACTTACACTTTTGACCGGCTGGTATGGGATGAATTTTGTAAATATGCCTGAGCTGCAGTGGAAATACGGATATGTTGCAGTGATTGCAATTGCAGTAATTACAATTATTCTGGAACTCATTTATTTTAAAAAGAAAAAATTGTTGTAGGATAAGATTATCCGTAGAGAGTAAAAGATTTTTTTCAGAATTAGGTATTCATTAAAATAGGCTGCACACAATTTTGTATGCAGCCGAATCTATATGAAGAGGTGCCTTTTTCCTCTTTGGCAATGTTAGTTTTTGTTATATTTTTATAACCAGAAACGGTTGGAAAAGCATCCACGCATAACGGATACAATTCCCTGAAGGATCAGGAAAAATCCGATTACCCAGGCCATAGCTGCAATACTTGCAAATGGATGTGTGAAAGACAGAAAACCAATCACAGTCAGCAGGATTCCAAGTACCGTAAACCAGCCCCAGCCTCTTACTCCCAGTTTTTGAAGGTCAAAGGAATTAACCAGTTTGGTGATACCTGAAAAAATCAGCCACATTCCTAAAATAAAGGAGATTGTCATTGCTGTAAACCATCCATTTCCCAAAATGAATAAAGACATCAGTACGGTCAGAATGCCGTCAGCAAGAAACCAGCCAGATCCTGCCATATAATCATGACCGGCTGCAAATATCACTATATCTATAATGCCGGAAAACATCATGGCAACTCCAAAGATAATGGGAAGACCATAAAGAATTTCTCCGGGATTCCTCAAACATCCAATCCCGGTTATAATCAGAAAGATTCCGGCTAAAATCCATAATACTTTTGATGTCGTTTTACTCATATCAAAAACCTCTTTCCCAATTGTGTTTAGCTTTTAAAACAGGCAGGGGTTTTATTCCCTGCCCGTTTGAGATTAACCTTCAATGGCAATATAATGGGAGTTGTTTTCTACTGTCTTCTGCTCTTTTGGAACAGTAAAGGAAAGAATACCATTTTCAAATTTCGGATGGATGTCTTCTCTCTGAACATTATTTCCTACATAAAAGCTCCTGCTTACATTTCCGGCATAACGCTCTCGGCGGATATATTTTCCTTCCTTATCCTTTTCATCTTTATCAAGACCTTTTGCGGCACTTACCGTTACATAACCGTTTTCAAGCTGGATCTGAATCTCATCTTTCTTAAATCCCGGAAGATCAATGGCCACTTCGTAAGTGTTGTCTTTTTCCTTTACATCGGTCTTCATGATATGGGGAGCATGTTTCCCATACAATTTTTTATCGATGTCCGGAAAAGCAAAATCATCCATAAAATCATCAAATAAACTTTCTCCAAAAATATTAGGCATTAACATAAGTCATATCTCCTTTCATGACATAAACTAAAGTTTGCACTATCGGAGAAACCCGAAGTGTTGATTTATGAATATCAGGAAGAGAAATCATTTCCTCTTCCTTTGTTCTATGTGTAATATAACATATGAATTAGCACTCGTCAATAGAGAGTGCTAATAATTATGTGAAGATTTTGTGAATTATAAGAAATTATATGACTACTGATATTAGATCCAGCGGCATTGATTCCAAATGTTAATCATTATTTGAGCAGAAACAGAATGCCATGTTTCATGGGATTGGAAAAACAGACTGCGAGTGCTATACTTAACGGGATTAATATGATAATAAAGAGGCGATCATGATGATGAAAAAGAAAGAAATCCTGCAGAGCCTGTTGAAATTGGTGGTTATCGTATTTGCAGCCACCGTACTTGGGAAGATTTTTACAGGGCTTGGATTTCCAGAAACGAATATTGTTGTGATGTATCTTCTGGCTGTTCTTCTGGTTGCGAGATTTACATCAGGATATCAGTATGGGATTTTATCTGCAGTAGTTTCACTCCTATGTTACAATTATTTTTTTACGGAACCCTATCATACGCTTGCAGTAAATGATCCCGGGTATCTGATTACTTTTTCCATTATGCTGACAACTTCCATTCTTACAAGTGCCCTGACAACAAAAGAAAAGCTTTTAACGGAAGAAGCAAATGAAAGAGGGAAAGAAAGCCAGATCTTATATATGCTTTCCAGTAAGTTGTCTGATGCGGCGGATATGGAAGCTGTTCTCAGAATTGCAGCAGAAAGTATCAGTCATCTGCTTCAGGTAAATGTCGGATGCATTTATGTTGGAAGGCAGTCTGAACCGATCTTCATCCAGCAGTCCGGAAAAGAGCAGATTCACAGAAGCGTGCCGGATGCAGATGAGATTCGGAAGAGATATACAAATCTTTGAACCGAATATCTGGAAGAAGAGGACACTTATGGGTACCCGGTCAACGGACGGGAGCATTTGCTGGCAGTTGTTAAAATTGATAAAACCGTAAATGAAGAACATCTGCAGGAAAAGAAAAAGTTACTGCATTCTATTATGGAGAATGTTTCCATGGCAATGGATCGGATTGAAGTAACGATAGAAAGAGTTCGTGACAGAGAAAGCATGGAACGAGAGAGAACGTGCGAATCTTTTGCGTGCAATCTCTCATGATCTCAGGACACCACTGTCGGGTATCATGGGGACATCGGAAATGCTGATGGATATGACTGACAAAGAAGACAGACGTCAGGAACTGCTTCAAGGTATTTATCAGGACGCAGACTGGCTGAAATCATTAGTGGAAAATATATTAAGCCTGACCAGGCTGCAGGATGGTAAAATTGTGATACAAAAAGAAATGGAAGCAATCGAAGAGGTGATTGGCTGTGCAGTTGCTCATGTGGAACGGAGCTTTCCGGAGCGGGAGATACAGGTAGAGATACCGGAAGAGTTCCGGCTAGTGCCGATGGATGCAAAGCTGATTGAGCAGGTAATTACCAATCTGTTGGACAATGCAGTGAAACACACAAGACCGCAGGAAGCCATTACTGTTTCTGCCAGTTACACAGAAGATGAACTACTGGTTTCTGTCCGGGACGAAGGAGAGGGAATTGCTGAAGCAGACGTTTCCAATCTATTTAAAATATTTTACACTTCCAAGACTCGTTCAGTTGATGTGAAAAGAGGAATCGGGCTGGGGCTTACGATCTGTGAGACGGTGGTAAATGCCCATGGCGGAACGATCATAGGGCGGAACCGGACGGATAGAAAGGGAGCAGAGTTTATCTTTACATTACCTCTCACGGAAGGAGGAAGAAAAATTGTTTAAAGAAAAAATATTGACCCGGAAGAAGATATGTCATGGAAAAAGTATCTGGTAAGTGTACTGGCATTTTCCGGATTTGGACTTCTGGTACTGTTTCTTTTACAGGTGTTCCAGAAATTCCTCCCATTTAATCCCCAGCATATAGAGGGAATGAGTTGGGATCTGTCACTGAATACTGCCATCAGTTTTGTGACAAATACAAACTGGCAGGCATACAGTGGAGAATCACAGCTCAGCTATCTGTCTCAGGCTCTGGGGCTGACGGTTCAGAATTTTGTGACACCGGCTACTGGTATTGCAGTTTTATATGCTCTGATCCGTGGTTTTACCAGAGTAAAAGGAAAAGGCGTGGGAAATTTCTGGACAGACCTGACAAGATCCACCCTGTATGTTTTAATGCCGCTTTCTCTGGCAGGTGCACTTATGATTGCTTCTCAGGGTGTTCCACAGACATGGAAAGCTGCAGAAACTGTAGAATTGATGGAGCCGGTTGCTTTTGATGCTGATGGCAACTATCTGGAGGATGCCAGAATAAACGGAGATACCGTAACGGTAGATGGAGAGGTTGTAGAGGATGCGGAAGTTGTTACAGAGGAAATCGTTCCTCTCGGTTTTGCGGCAAGTCAGATTGCTATTAAACAGCTGGGTACCAATGGCGGTGGATATTATGGTGTAAACTCTGCACATCCGCTGGAAAATCCGAATTGGTTCAGCAATTTACTTGAGATGCTGTTTTTGCTTCTGATACCTGCGTCATTATGCTTTTCATTTGGCCGTGACGTAAAAGACAAAAAGCAGGGAATTGCAGTTTTTATGGCGATGTTTCTGATGTTAATTGCGGCAATGTCTGTAGTAGCAGTGAATGAGCAGTCCGCATCTACGGTCCTTACAGAAAATGAATATGTAGATACTTCCACTGACGGACAGGCTGGTGGAAATATGGAAGGAAAAGAAGCAAGATTCGGTATCGGTTCCTCTGTCACATGGGCAACATGGACGACGGCAGCATCCAATGGTTCCGTAAACTCTATGCATGACAGCTATACGCCTCTTGGCGGTATGATCACAATGCTTCTGATGCAGCTTGGTGAAGTAGTATTCGGAGGCGTAGGGTGTGGACTTTACGGTATGCTTGGATTTGCAATATTAACTGTATTTATTGCAGGATTGATGGTCGGAAGAACACCGGAATACCTGGGAAAGAAGATTGAGCCTTATGAAATGAAATGGGCAGTCCTGGTATGCCAATGTCATTTAGTTAAGACATTAAGCAGATGTATTCCTATCAGGTAGAGGTAGAAAATTCACTATCTTTGCCTGATTTTTCTTTTATAAAAACTTGCTCT